>ULQJ01019449.1_pt1 | contig 38208 bp, 36 predicted proteins | sample 1954331 | NCBI WGS metagenome assembly ULQJ01 (sample SAMEA4835651, study PRJEB28245) | human gut metagenome | biome: gut microbiome; material: fecal sample | place: Denmark | collected 2008 | reverse complement strand
GCTTCGCCGCCGCGCATGTCTGCTTCCATCAGAAATCGTCGTCCAGCATCAGGTCGTCGTCGCCCAGCTCGAGATCGTCGAAGTCGAAGTCCTCGGCCGCGACCTCCTCCTCGTCCGCCAGCGCCTCGGGCGTGATGGTGGGAACCAGCTCGTCCTTGAATTCGCTGTCGTTGGCGTAGGCGTCGTCGTCCAGCTCGCGGATTTCGATTTCTTCCTCGTTCTCGTCCAGCACCTTGATGTCCAGCGCCAGCGACTGCAGCTCCTTAATCAGAACCTTGAACGATTCCGGCACGCCCGGATCGGGGATGTTTTCGCCCTTGACAATGGCCTCGTAGGTCTTGACGCGGCCGATGGTATCGTCCGACTTGACCGTCAGGATCTCCTGCAGCACGTGGCTCGCGCCGTAGGCCTCCAGCGCCCAGACCTCCATCTCGCCGAAGCGCTGGCCGCCGAACTGGGCCTTGCCGCCCAGAGGCTGCTGAGTGACGAGGCTGTACGGGCCGGTGGAACGGGCGTGGATCTTATCGTCGACCAGATGGTGCAGCTTCAGATAGTACATATAGCCCACGGTGACGGGGTTGTCGAAGCGGTCGCCGGTGCGTCCGTCGTACAGCCACAGCTTGCCGGTGGGATTGATGCCGATCTTGTTGAACTGAATCAGCGGCTTGCCGTTCTCGTCGTAGAGCGGGCCGTCCTCTTTCTTGGCGGCCATTTCCAGCATCTCGCGGATGTCCTCGTCGCGCGCGCCGTCGAAGCAGGGCGTGGCGACGTGCCAGCCCAGCGCCTTGGCCGCGAGGCCCAGATGCACTTCCAGCACCTGACCGATGTTCATTCGGGACGGAACGCCCAGAGGATTCAGCACGATGTCCAGCGGCGTGCCGTCGGCCAGGAAGGGCATGTCCTCCTCGGGCAGCACGCGGGACACAACGCCCTTGTTGCCGTGGCGGCCGGCCATCTTGTCGCCCACCTGAATTTTTCTCTTCTGGGCGATGTAGACGCGAACCATCTGATTCACGCCCGGAGACAGCTCGTCGCGGTTCTCTCGGGTGAAGATCTTCACGTCCACGATGATGCCGAATTCGCCGTGGGGCACGCGCAGCGACGTGTCGCGAACCTCGCGCGCCTTATCGCCGAAGATAGCGCGCAGCAGGCGCTCCTCGGCCGTCAGCTCGGTTTCGCCCTTGGGCGTGACCTTGCCCACCAGAATGTCGTTGGCGCGAACCTCCGCGCCGATGCGGATGATGCCGTGCTCGTCCAGATCGCGCAGCGCGTCCTCGCCCACGCCGGGGATGTCGCGGGTGATCTCCTCCGGCCCCAGCTTGGTGTCGCGGGCCTCGGACTCGTACTCCTCGATGTGAATGGAGGTGTACATGTCCTCCTTGACCAGGCGCTCGGACAGCAGAACCGCGTCCTCGTAGTTGTAGCCTTCCCATGTCATGAAGCCGATCAGCGCGTTGCGGCCCAGCGAAATCTCGCCCTCGTCGGTGGACGGGCCGTCCGCGATGGGCTGGCGCGCGCGCACGACCTCGCCCTCGGACACGATGGGATGCTGGTTGATGCAGGTGCCCTGGTTGGAGCGGGCGAACTTCTGCAGATGGTACATGTGGTCGACGTTGTTCTCGTCGCGGATGACGATCTCGTCGGCGGTCACGCGGGTGACCACGCCGCTCTCGCGGGCCAGAAGCACCACGCCGGAGTCGCAGGCCGCCTTGTACTCGATGCCCGTGCCGACGAAGGGCGCTTCGGGGCGGAGCAGCGGAACGGCCTGACGCTGCATGTTGGAGCCCATCAGCGCGCGGTTTGCGTCGTCGTTCTCCAGGAACGGAATCATGCCGGTGGCGACGGAAATCAGCTGGCGCGGCGAGACGTCCATGTAGTCGACCTTGCCGGCCTCGACCTCGATGGTCTCCTCGCGGCGGCGGACGGTGACGCGCTCGTGGACGAAGCGCTTGTTCTCGTCCAGCGGCTCGGTGGCCTGCGCGATGGTGTACTTGTCCTCCTCATCGGCGGTCATGTACACGATCTTGTCGGTGACGCAGCCGATCTCCTTGTCGACGTAGCGATACGGCGCTTCGATGAAGCCGTACTCGTTGATGCGGGCGTAGGTCGCCAGCGAACCGATCAGACCGATGTTCGGGCCTTCAGGCGTTTCAATCGGGCAGATTCGGGAATAATGCGAGTAGTGAACGTCGCGGACGGCGAAGGACGCGCGCTCGCGGTTCAGACCGCCGGGGCCCAGAGCGGACAGACGGCGCTTGTGGGTCAGCTCGGCCAGCGGGTTGGGCTGATCCATGAACTGAGACAGCTGGGAGGAACCAAAGAACTCCTTGATGGCCGCGGAGACCGGGCGGATGTTGATCAGATCCTGCGGGCGAACCTTGTCCGCGTCCTGAATGGCCATGCGCTCCTTGACCACGCGCTCCAGGCGGGACATGCCCACGCGGATCTGGTTCTGGAGCAGCTCGCCCACGCTGCGCAGGCGGCGGTTGCCCAGATGGTCGATGTCGTCGCACTCGCCGAGGCCGTGGAACAGGCCAAACTGATAGGAAACGGAGGCCACGATGTCGTCCACCAGCACGTGCTTGGGCACCAGCGTCCGCGCGGACTCCTTCAGCGCCTGATTCAGCGGCACGCCGTCCTCGCGGACACGCTCCAGCAGCGCCACCAGCGTCGGAATATGCACGCGCTCGTGGAAGGAAACCACGCTCTCGTCATACTGCGCCAGCAGCTCGGCGTCGTAGCCCTCCATGAAGGGCTTGAAGAAGGCGAAGTTATTGCCGATGACGCGGAACTCGGTTCCGTCCATCTCGACGACCACTTCGTTCACGCCGGCGTTCTGGATGGCCTCGGCCTGCTCGCGGGAGATGGGCTGGCCCTTGGGAGCCAGAATCTCGCCCGTGTAGGGATGCACCACGTCCTGCACCGGCACCTGGTTGAAGATGCGCAGCGCCAGCGCCAGCTTCTTGTTGTACTTATAGCGGCCCACGTGCGCCAGATCGTAGCGCTTGGGGTCGAAGAACAGCGAGTTGATGAGGCTCGTGGCGGATTCCACCGACGGCGGCTCGCCCGGACGCAGCTTGTTGTAGATCTCGATCAGCGCCTGATCGCGGCGGGACTTGTAGCGGTTCTCGCCCTTGTCGTTGACGGAGGGCGCGTCGCGGGTGATGGTCGCGGAAACGCGCTCGTCATCGCCGAACAGGCGGATGATCTCCTCGTCCGTCTCGATGCCCATGGCGCGCAGCAGCACCGTCACCGGCAGCTTGCGGGCGCGGTCGATGCGGGCGAACACGATGCCGTTGGAGTCGGTCTCGTACTCGATCCACGCGCCGCGGTTGGGGATCATCTGGGAGGAATACAGCGCCATGCCGGTCTTGTCGATGGCCTTGGAATAGTAGACGCCCGGCGAACGAACCAGCTGAGAGACGATGACGCGCTCCGCGCCGTTGATGATGAACGTGCCGTGCTCGGTCATCAGCGGGAAGTCTCCCATGAACACCTCGGATTCCTTGATCTCATGGGTGTCGCGGTTGGTCAGACGCACCGTCACCTTCAGCGGCGCGGCGTAGGTCGTGTCGCGCTCCTTGCACTTCTCGATCGTGTATTTCGGCTTCTCGTCCAGCGAATAATCCGTGAACTCGAGGATCAGGCTCTCGCTGTAGTCGGTGATGGGCGAAACGTCCGCCAGCACCTCGCGAAGGCCTTCCTTCAGAAAGCTCTTATAGGAATTCTTCTGAACTTCAATCAGATCGGGTACTGCCAGTGCTTCCTCAATGCGGGCAAAACTCATTCGCGTGCGTTTGCCCATTTGCACCGGATGAACCATACCTTCAATCACCCCTATCTCCATTGTCGAAAACCATGCGCTCCCAAGGGAACGCGGATTGATTGGCCGCTGCACGAAAATCAATGTAAAAATTCGGAACACATCCGAAATTCCTTTCGCCTTTTCGCGCCGTTTTTGTTAAATCTCAGCGAGATTCCGGGCTTTTCCCCACCACAGGCGCAAAAACCGGATTTTCGTCCATACTAATGCAATTTAGTAGTATATCATAGTCTGTTTTTGTTGTCAAGGTCTCCATTTGCCTGTTTTTGGCCGAAATCCGTCCGGTTTTTCACATTATCGGATAATTTAACATTTTGCTGTCGGCTTGGATGCAAAAATGCCGCGCAGAATATGCATGTATTCTTGCATATGCTGCACAGCATTTGAATTACTTATTGCATTTTATATTCTTCCAGCACCTGCTTCAGCGCATTTTTCCGCTCGATGCCGGAAAAATGGAGCATCCTCGCCCGCTGGAGCAGCGCCTTCATGTCCTCGCCGGGGCGCACGCCCGCTTCAATCAGATCCCGGCCCGTGACCATGGGCCGCGCAAGCACTGCGCGGTAGTCCTCCAGCCGCTCCCGGAGGAAGATTTCGTTTTCTTCATTATAGGGCGCGTCCAGCTTGCCGCTGGCGTCGGCGCGGGAGAGCAGAATCAGATCCTCCGGACAGACGCTCAGGTCGAACAGCTGGCGCGTCTTTTTCTTCTTGGAATGGAAGCAGGCCAGCAGGTTCGGCCGCATGTGCAGCTGAGTCTGGTTGAGCACGTAGCGAATGAGTTTTGTGTTGTTCGTCCACCGGCGCATCTGCGTCTCCACCAGCTCAAGGCCCAGCGTCTCGTGGCCGATGGAGGTGATTCTGCCGTCCTCGTCCACCCTCGTGGCCACGCACTTGCCCAGATCGTGCAGAAGCGCCGAAAGCATGAAACCCAGCGGCTCCACCGCCCGCTCCCGCAGCGCCGCCGCGCAGTCCACCACCAGCATGGTGTGCTCGAACACGCCGCCCTCGGGATGGAACGCCGGATTCTGGGGCACCGAGGCGCACCTCTCCAGCTCCGGAAAGAATTCCTTCAGGTGATCCATCCGCCGCAGCTCCCGGAAGAACACCGACGGATGCTCCGCCTTCAAAAGCGCCTTTTTCATCTCCTCAAAGATGCGCTCGGGCGAAATGGCTTCCACATTGATTTCCCGGCAGAGCGCCAGCGTCCTTTCCTCGATCTGCGCGTTCAGCCGCGCGGCGAACTGAGCCGCCCGGAACACGCGCAGCGCGTCCTCGGGAAAGGTCTTTTCGTTCACGCAGCGGATGATCCGCGCCTGCAGATCGGCCTGTCCGCCCCAATGGTCGATCACCTCTCCGGTCAGCACGTCGCGCATCATGGCGTTGATGGTAAAGTCCCGGCGCATGCTGGCCTCACGCGTGGAGAGAAAGGGATCCACAGACACGTCGAAATCCCGATGTCCCTCCCCCGTCCGCCGCTCCCGGCGCGGCATGGCCACGTCCAGATCGCTGTGGCGGATGCCCAGCACGCCGAAGCTCGCGCCCTTTTCGTAGACCTCGCCGTGACGGGCCAGAATTTCGCGCAGCTGCGCGGGCAGAATGCCGTAGACCTCCACGTCCACGTCCTTGCTCTCCACGCCCATGCACGCGTCGCGCACCACGCCGCCCACATAATAGACGCGTCCGCCCGCCGCGGCCACGTCCGCCGCAATGGCGCGTGCCAGCGCCTTTTCGCCGTTGTCTCTCATCTACGCATTCCTCCCGTCCGACCCGGCCATTATAGCATTTTCCGCCGCGGATGGCAAGAGCGGCAAAGCCGTGCGGATTTCATCCGGTGTTCGCTTGACGCGGAGCATGGAGGGATGTATAATAGACCTATCATATTATTATGAGAAAGTGGGGAGACTGCCTATGTTCTCGTCCCGACTCAAGAGCGACCGCGCCGACATGCTGGCCAAAGCGTTCCTTTCGCTGGAAACCGAGGAGGACTGCTATCGCCTGTTCGAGGATCTGTTCACCATCCGCGAGGTGCAGGATCTGTCTCAGCGGCTGGAGGTGGCTCAGATGCTGCGCAAGAAGGCGACCTACACCGAAATCGTCGACAAGACCGGCGTCTCCACCGCCACCATCGGCCGCGTCAATCGCGCGCTGAGCTACGGCGCGGGCGGCTATGAGCGCGTGCTGGAAAAGCTGGAGAACGGGGAAAGCGACCAATGATTAACCTTTCGACACTGAATCCTCAGCAGCGGATCGCCGTGGAAAACACGGAGGGGCCGCTGCTTGTTTTGGCGGGCGCGGGCAGCGGCAAGACCCGCGTGCTGACCTATCGCGTGGCGCATCTGATGGAGAAGGGCGTGCCCGCGTGGAAAATTCTGGCCATCACCTTCACCAACAAGGCGGCGAAGGAAATGGCCGAGCGCGTGCAGGCGCTCACCGGCGAGGCGGGCAGCGAGGCGTGGATCTCCACCTTCCACGCCTGCTGCGCGCGCATTCTGCGCCGCGACATCGAGAAGCTGGGATACAAGCGCCAGTTCGCCATCTACGACGAGGACGACCGCATGAGCGTCATTAAGGCCGTGCTCAAGGAGCTGAATCTGGGCGACAAGGAATATCCGCCCAAGGCCGTGAAGGCGGCCATTTCCGACGCGAAGAACCGCATGCTCTCGCCGGACGAATGGCTCAGGGACGCGGGCGACGACTTCCGCAACCGCAAGTATTACGAAGCCTACCGGCTCTACGAGCGCACGCTCAGGGGCAACAACGCGCTGGACTTTGACGACCTGCTGGTCAAGACGCTGGAGCTGCTGGCGGAGCAGCCGCCGGTGCTGGAATACTATCAGAACCGCTTCGACTACATCCTCGTGGACGAATATCAGGACACCAACCGCGCGCAGTACGAGCTGGTGCGCCTGCTGACGGGGAAAAAGCGCAATCTCTGCGTGGTGGGCGACGACGACCAGTCCATTTACGGCTGGCGCGGCGCGGACATCCGCAACATTCTGGACTTCGAGAAGGATTTTCCCGACGCGAAGGTGGTCAAGCTGGAGCAGAACTACCGCTCCACCGGCAACATCCTCGACGCGGCCAATCAGGTCATCGCCCACAATCAGGGCCGCAAGGAGAAGGCGCTCTGGACGCAGGCCGGCGAGGGCGAGAAGATCGCGCTGTACCACGCGCTGGACGAGCGCGACGAGGCGGCCTTCATCGCCGCCATGACGCGCAAGCTCATCGCCCACGGCGCGCGGGCGGGCGACGTGGCGGTGCTGTACCGCACCAACGCCCAGTCGCGCGTGCTGGAAGAGGCCTTCGTCCGCGGCGGCATTCCCTATCACGTCTACGGCGGCCAGAAGTTCTACGAGCGCAGGGAGGTCAAGGATCTGATCGCCTACATGCGCGCGCTGGTCAATCCCGACGACGACGTGTCCCTGCGCCGCATCATCAACGAGCCCAAGCGCGGCATCGGCGAGACCACGGTGGAGGCGCTTCAGAGCTACGCGTCAAGCGCCGAAATGTCGCTGATGTCCGCGGTACTGGACGTGGAAAACGCGCCCCTTGCCGCCCGGCCGAAGAAGCTCATCGGCGAGTTCGCCGAGCTGATGATCGACCTTACCGAGGCGCTCTACGAAAAGACCGCGTCGGAATTCCTCGAATTCATGATCGACAAGACGGGCTATGTGCGCGCGCTGGAGGCCGTCAAGAGCGACGAAAACGCCGTGCGCATCGAGAACATCCGCGAGCTGCAGGGCGCTGTGACCGAATTCGAAAGGCTCAATCCCGAGGGCGGACTTGCGGATTTTCTGGAGAACGTCGCTCTGGTGGCCGACACGGACAGTCTCAATGAGGGCGGCGGCAGCGTGACGCTGATGACGCTGCACTCGGCCAAGGGTCTGGAATTCGACAACGTGTTCCTGCCGGGCATGGAGGAAAACATCTTCCCGCTGGCGCGCGCGTCCTACGACGACGAGCTGATGGAGGAGGAGCGCCGCCTGGCCTACGTGGGCATCACCCGCGCCAAGAAGCGGCTGTTCCTGAGCCACGCGCGCTCCCGTGCGCTGTACAACTCCCGCTCGGCCAACGAGCTGTCCCGGTTCGTGTCCGAGATTCCCGCGCGGCTTCTGACCGACGGCACCCAGCGCGGCGACGCGCGCCGCGTTCCGCCGCCGTCGGCGGGCCACGGCTTCGACCGCTCCGGCGGCTCGGGCTATTACTCCGGCCGCGGAACCGGCGCGAAGCCCGCCGCGCCGTCCAAGCCCGGGCTGGGCATTCCCGGCGTGCAGAAGGGCTTCGGCGGCTTCGTCGGCTCTCAGGCGCGCTCGGCCAAACCCATCGCCCTGTTCCGCGTGGGCGACCGGGTCATTCACCGCTCCTTCGGCCGCGGCCGCGTGGTGGAGGTCATGGGCGCGGGCGAGGAACAGCGCGTGCGCGTCGCCTTCGACGGCAGCGTGGAAAAGGTCTTTTCGGCGAGCATCGCGCCGATTGTCAAGGTCAGCGAATAGGAGAGATTGCAATGAACATGCGCGAGCTGGTGGATTGGCTGAACGAAACCGCCTATCAGTATTACACGCTGGACGATCCCACCGTTTCGGACAGGGAATGGGACGAGAAATACGACGAGCTGGTGCGCATGGAGCGCGAGACCGGCGAGCGTCTGCCCGACTCCCCCACCCGCCGCGTGGGCGGCGCGGTGCTGCCCTATTTCGAGCCGCACGCGCATCTGGCCCGGCTGTGGAGCATGGACAAGGCGCAGTCGGTGGACGCGCTGCGGGACTGGGCGCGGCGCGCGGAAAAGCTGCGCGCCGAGGCAAACGCCGATCTGCCCGCGCCCGAGTACGTGGTGGAGCACAAATTCGACGGTCTGACCATCAACCTGACCTATGAAAACGGCCAGCTCGTGGGCGCGGCCACCCGGGGCAACGGCGTGGTCGGCGAGGAGATTCTGCCGCAGGCGCGCACCATTCGCTCCATTCCGCTGAGCGTGCCCTTTCGGGGACGGATGGAGGTACACGGCGAGTGCTTCATGCGCATCTCCACGCTGGAGGCCTACAACAAAACCGCCAAGGAGCCGCTCAAAAACCCGCGCAACGCCGCCGCCGGCGCGCTGCGCAACCTCGACCCCGCCGTCACCGCCGCGCGCCGCCTGGACGCGTGCTTCTACGACGTGGGATATATTGAAGGAAAAGCCTTCGCCAATCAGCGGGAAATGATGGACTTTCTGAGTGAAAACCGCTTTCCCGTGTCCGACTGCGAAATCTACTGTCCCACGCTGGAGCGCGCCATCGAGGCCGTGCGCGAAATCGAGCAGACCCGCGGCGATCTGGACTACATGATCGACGGCGCGGTGCTCAAGCTGTGCGATTTCGCCACCCGGGACGCGCTGGGCTTTACGGACAAGTTCCCGCGCTGGGCCGTGGCGTACAAGTTCGAGGCCGAGGAGGTCACCACGCTGCTCACCGACGTGACGTGGCAGATCGGCCGCACGGGCAAGCTCACGCCGCTGGCTCACGTGGAGCCGGTGGAGCTGGCCGGCGCGACGGTGCGACGCGCGACGCTGAACAACTGGACGGACATCCAGCGCAAGCGCGTGCGCATCGGCGCGCGGGTGTGGATTCGCCGCTCCAACGAGGTCATCCCGGAGATCATGGGCCGCGTGGACGAGTTCGAACCGGGCGAGCGCGACGTGGAAAAGCCCGCCGTCTGCCCCGAGTGCGGAAGTCCGCTGGAGGAGCGCGGCGCGCACCTGTTCTGCCCCAACCGCGACGGCTGCAGACGGCAGATCGTCATGCGCCTTTCCCACTTCGCCGGGCGCGACGCCATGGACATCGATACCTTCTCCGAAAAGACCGCCGAGCAGCTGGTGGACGCAGGGCTTCTGCAGGAGGCCGACCAGCTCTATCGCCTGACGGCGGAGCAGCTGACCGGGCTCGACCGCTTCGGCGAAAAGAAGGCCGCGAAGCTCGTCGCCGCCATAGAGGCCAGCAGGCATCGCCGGCTGGACGCGTTCATCTACGCCATCGGCATTCCCAACATCGGCGTGAAAACCGCCCGGGATCTGGCCGAGCGCTTCGGCTCGATGGACGCGCTGCGCGCCGCCACCGCCGAGGATCTGACCGGGATGGACGATGTGGGCGAAATCGTCGCCGAATCCGTGCGCGGCTTCTTCGCCGACCCGGCGAACCGGCGGCTGGTGGACGCGCTGCTGGCCGAGGGCGTAGTCCCCGAAGCGCCGCAGCGTCCCGCCGAGGGCGGCGCGTTCGAGGGCATGACCGTCGTCGTCACCGGCACGCTTGCGTCCATGTCCCGCGCCGAGGCCGAGGAGGCCGTTCGTCAGGCGGGCGGCAAGGCCGCGGGCAGCGTGTCCAAAAAGACCAGTCTCGTCGTGTACGGCGAGGCTGCCGGCAGCAAGCTGACCAAGGCGCAGGCGCTGGGCGTTCCCGTGGCGGACGAGGCCGAGTTCCTGCGGCGGCTGGGCCGCGCCTGACGGCGATTAAATTTTGGAAAGTGGATGCAAAAGCACAGAAAGTATGCTATAATAACGGGAAAGATGGGAGGCGGCTGACAATGCTCAGCATGACCGGATATGGCCGCGCCACTTGCGAAACGGACGGCCGTCAGCTCACCATTGAGCTGAAATCTGTGAACCACCGTTTTCTGGATCTGTCGTTCCGGATGCCCCGGAACCTGATGTTTCTGGAGGACGACGTGCGCAAAGCGATCGCCGAAAAGCTCGCCCGCGGCCACGTGGACGTTTTCATGACCTATCGCAATCTGCGCTCCGACGCGCGCACGGTTCAGGTGGATCGCGCGCTGTTCGACGCGTATGCCCAGGCGCTGGATACCCTTGCCAACGGCGGATTGCGCGACGACCGCTCGCTGATGAGCGTGGCGCGCATGCCCGACGTGATGATCGTCACCGAGGCCGAGGAGGATCAGGACGCGGTGCGCGCGCTGATGCTGGAAACCATGGCGCAGGCGCTGGAGCAGCTGCTCGCCATGCGGCGGCGCGAGGGCGCGTCTATGGCCGAGGATCTGGGCCGCAAGGTAGACGCCATCGAGGAGATGACCCGGAAGATCGAGGCGCGCTATCCCGAGACGGTGGAGGAATACACCCGTCGGCTGCGCGCGTCTATTGAGGAGCTGATCGGCCAGAACGTGGACGAGACGCGCCTTCTGACCGAGGTGGCCGTCATGGCCGACCGCAGCGCCATCGCCGAGGAGACCGTCCGCCTGCACAGCCACATCCAACAGCTGCGCGAGACCTTCCAGCGGGAGGAGCCCATCGGCCGACGGCTGGACTTCCTCGTGCAGGAGCTCAACCGCGAGGTGAACACCATCTCGTCCAAGTCTCAGGACGTTCCCATCACCCGCTTGGCCGTGGAGTGCAAGGCGGAAATCGAAAAGCTGCGCGAGCAGCTGCAGAACGTAGAATAACGAAAGCACCGAAAGGAAGTCGTGAAAAGCCATGGCGAATCGTGGAAAGCTGTTCGTGATCTCCGGCCCCGCAGGCGCGGGAAAATCCGAAATCGTCAAGACCCTTCTGAAGAAGCACGATGATGTGAAGCTGTCCGTGTCCTGCACGACGCGCGCACCCCGCCCCGGCGAGGTCAACGGCGTGAGCTACCACTTCGTGACCGAGGAGCGCTTTCAGGAGCTGGTGGATCAGGATGCGTTCTACGAGTGGGCTCACGTCCACCAGAACCGCTACGGCACGCTGAAGTCCGCTGTGGAGGAGCAGCTGGCTCAGGGCCACGACCTCATTCTCGAAATCGACGTGCAGGGCTGCCTTCAGGCCATGAAGCAGAATCCCGACGCGACGGGCGTGTTCATCTGCCCGCCCAGCCGCGAGAACCTCGAAAAGCGCCTGCGCAACCGCGGCACCGAGACGGAAGAATCCATCCGCGTGCGGCTGGGCAACGTGGCCGGCGAGGTCTCTCAGGCCTACAAATACGACTACGTCATCATCCATCAGGACTGGGCCGACGTGCCCAACGCGCTGGACGTGGCGGCGGACGAGCTCTACGCCATCATCACCGCGCGCCGGCTGGAGAAGGACAACCGCGTCGAGTTCCTCGATCAGCTGTCCGCATCCCTGAGGAAGTAACCATTCGACATCAATATTAGGAGGAATTGCGCTATGATGATTGATCCGCCCATTGGCGAGCTGCTCAAGAAGGTCGACTGCCGTTACACGCTGGCCGTGGAGGCCTCCAAGCGCGCCCGCGAGCTGATCGGAGGCAGCATGCCCCTGATCGACACCAAGGAGTTCAAGCCCCTCAGCATCGCGATCGAGGAGATCAACCGCGGTCTGATCACCTATTCCCGCGAGGAAGAGGAGCCGGAGGAGAACTGAGATTCTTCGGAAATTTTGCATAAAACTTCAAAGAACACGCGGCGAAAACCCGATTTTTCCCTGTGAGGAGTCGGTTTTCGCTCGTTGTGTTCCTTGGAAACGGCGCGTATCGAGGAGGCGGACGGAATGTTGAACGGTCGAAAAATCGTCTTGGGCGTCAGCGGCGGCATCGCGGCCTTTAAGTCCTGCGAGCTGGTGAGCCAGCTGAAAAAGCGCGGCGCGCAGGTGCGCGTGGTACTCACCCGACACGCCTGCGAGTTCGTTCCCCCGCTGTCCTTCGAGACGCTCAGCGGCAATCCCGCCTACACCGACGGGCAGGATCGCAGGTATGAAATCGGCCACGTCGCGCTGGCCAAATGGGCCGACGCGATGGTCGTCGCCCCCGCAACGGCCAACATTCTGGCCAAGGCGGCCTGCGGCATCGCCGACGACCTGCTGTCCACCACGCTGGTGGCCAACGCCGCGCCGGTGCTGTTCGCGCCCGCGATGAACGCCGCCATGTGGCGAAACCCCGCCACGCAGGCAAACCTCGAAACCCTGCGCGGCCGCGGCGCGCATTTCGTCGGGCCGGAAACCGGCTTCCTCGCCTGCGGGGACGCGGACGTGGGCCGCATGTCCGAGCCGGAGCAGATCGTCGCGGCCCTCGACGCGCTGCTCGCGCCGAAGCACTCCGACCTTGCCGGACGCACGGTGCTCGTCACCGCCGGGCCGACGGTGGAGCGCATCGACCCCGTGCGCTTCATCACCAACCGCTCCACCGGCAAGATGGGCTACGCCATCGCCGAGGCGGCGGCGGCGCGCGGCGCGAAGGTGATTCTGGCCTCGGGCCCGGTCAGCCTCGCCGCGCCGAAGGACGTGCTTTTCGTCCCGGTGGAGAGCTCCGCGCAGCTGTGCGAGGCGGTACTTCACCACGCCGAAGGCGCGGACGCGGTCATTCAGGCCGCCGCCCCCGCGGACTTCACGCCCGACGTTTTCTCCGAGCACAAGATCAAAAAGACCGGCGACGCGCTGACGCTCACGCTCAAGCCCACGACGGACATCGCCGCCGCGCTGGGAAGGCGCAAGCGTCCGGGACAGGTGCTGGTGGCCTTCGCCGCGGAGACGCAGAATCTCGTGGAGAACGCCCGGAGCAAAATGGTCAGAAAGAACGCCGATCTGGTGGTGGCCAACGACGTGACCCGCCCCGGCGCGGGCTTCGGCGCAGACACGAACATCGTCACCCTCGTGACGAAGGACGCGTGCCGCGAGCTGCCGCAGCTTTCCAAGCGCGAGGTGGCCGACGCGATTCTCGACGAGGTATCCGCCCTCTGGAGCAGCGACCCATGCGATACTGCGAAGTAATCGTCGATCTGTCCGCCGAGGCTGTGGACCGCGTGTTCACCTACGCCGTGCCCGAGGGGCTGTCCATCGCCACAGGCTGGCAGGTGGAGGTGCCCTTTGGGCCGCGAACGCTGGAGGGCTTCGTGCTGAGCCTGAAGGATTCCTGCGACCTGCCGCCGGAGAAGGTTCGCTCCGTGCGCCGCGCGGTGCGAGACTATCCCGTGATCCTGCCGGAGCTTCTGGAGCTGGCCGTGTGGATGCACGAGCGGTATCTGTGCAATCTGGTGGACGCGCTTCGGCTGATGATTCCCGCGCCCATGCGCGGCGACCGGGTGCATGTGCGCACGCGGAGAATGGCGAGGCTGCTGTGGACGCAGGCGCAGGTCTCCGTCTTTGCGGCGGCCAATCCCCGGGCGAAGGCGCAGATCGAAATCCTGAACCGCCTGCTCGGCGGCGAAATCGAAGCCGCTCAGCTGTCGTCCTCGGCGCTGAAGGCGCTGGAGGGCCGCGGCGCGGTGCAGATCGGCGCGGAGGAGCTTCGGCGCACGCCCCACGCCCGTTTGGGCGGCGGGAAAAGCGCCGACCCGGAGCTGATGCCCGAGCAGAAGCGCGCCGTGGACGAGATGACGCAGGCACTGGAGCACGGCGGCGGGCGGTTCCTGCTCAACGGCGTGACCGGCAGCGGCAAGACCGAGGTCTACATCCGCCTCATCCGCCGGGCGCTGGAGCTGGGCAAGACCGCCATCGTGCTGGTTCCCGAGATCGCGCTCACCCCCCAGATGGTCTCCTGGCTGACGGCGCGCTTCGGCGACGAGGCGGCGGTGCTCCACTCCCGGCTCAGCGCCGGCGAGCGCTTCGACGAATGGCGGCGCATCCGCTTTGGCGAGGCGAGGGTGGTCATCGGCGCGCGCAGCGCCGTGTTCGCGCCGCTGGAGAATTTAGGCGCGATCATCGTGGACGAGGAGCACGAGCAGACCTATCAGTCCGACAACCGGCCGCGCTACGACGCGCGGGAGATCGCATGGCGCAGATGCCGGACTCAGAGCGCAGTGCTGGTGCTGGGCAGCGCCACGCCGTCCATCTCCAGCTACATGCGCACCATGCCGGGCGTGCGGCCCGAGAACCGGCTGACGCTCATCGAGCTTCGTCAGCGCGTGATGAACCGCCCGCTGCCCGAGGTGGAGATCGTGGACATGCGCGACGAGTTCGAGCGCGGCAACCACTCCATCTTCTCGGCAAAGCTCTCGGCGGCCATCCGGGAATGTCTGGACGCAGAACGGCAGGTCATGCTGTTTCTGAACCGGCGCGGCCACTCGTCCTTCGTCTCCTGCCGCTCCTGCGGCTTCGTGGTCAAGTGCGCCCAGTGCGACGTGTCCATGACCTATCATCAGGCGGAGAACGTGCTGCGCTGCCACTACTGCGGAAGCGAGCTTCCGCCGCCGAAGAAGTGCCCCCAGTGCGGCGGCGGCTACATCAAGTACTTCGGCGCGGGCACGCAGAAGGTGGAGGAAGAGGTGCGGCGGCTGTTCCCCGACGCGCGGACGGTGCGCGTGGACAACGACACCACCCGGGAAAAGGACGCGCACGAGAAGCTGCTGGAGCGCTTCCGCAGCGGCGCGGCCAACGTCATGATCGGCACGCAGATGATCGCCAAGGGGCTGGACTTTCCCAAGGTCACGCTGGTGGGCGCGGTGGCTGCGGACATGACGCTGAACCTGCCCGACTATCGCAGCGTGGAGCGCACCTTTCAGCTCATCACTCAGGTGGCCGGGCGCGCCGGGCGCGCGGACGATCCCGGCCGGGTAATCGTGCAGACCTACGAGCCGGAGCACTACGGCATTCAGCTGGCCGCCCGGCAGGACTACCGCGCGTTCTACTTCCGGGAGAGCGAGTTTCGCCGCAAGGCGCTCTACCCGCCCTTCACGGCCATCGCGCGCATCGTGTTCAGCGCGAAGGAACCCGAGGCTGCTCAGAAGGCCGCCGAGGAGGCCGAGCGCGGCCTGAACGAATATCTGGATGCGGCAAACGCGCGCCGGGACGTGGTGCAGATGCGCGCGGCGGAAGCGCCCATCAAGCTGCTGCGCGGCATGGCGCGCTGGCAGGTTTTTCTGAAGATGTATTTCAAGGGCGATCTCGACGGCGTATTCGAGAAGATGCAGGCGCTGGCCGACGCCGCCCCCGAGGGCGTTCGCGCCGAAATGGAAGTCAATCCGTCCAGCCTGTTCTGACAGAGAGCTGCGCCGGATTTCGCAAGAGAGGAATGTAAGCAAATGGCAATTCGAAAGATCGTTGTGCTGGGCGAGGACGAGGTGCTGCGCAAGCGCTCGCGCCGGGTGGACAAGTTTGACAAGCGCCTTCGGACGCTTCTGGACGACATGGCGCAGACCATGTACGACGCGGACGGCGTGGGTCTCGCCGCGCCTCAGGTGGGCATTCTGAAGCGCGCCGTGGTCATCGACGTGGGCGACGGGCTGATCGAGCTGGTCAACCCCGAAATTCTCCGCACCGAGGGCGCGGTGGTGGGCGCGGAGGGCTGTCTGTCCATTCCCGGCCGCCGCTGCACGGTGGAGCGCCCCGAAAAGGTGGTGGTCGCCGCGCAGAACCGCGACGGCAAGGCCATTCAGCTGGAGGCCGAGGGCCTTCTGGCCGTGGCCATGTGCCACGAAATCGACCATCTGGACGGCGTTCTGTACATCGACAAGATGATCGAGGACGTAACCGACCGCTACGAGCAGGACGAGGAGTAAGCCATGGCAAAGCGCAGCATTATCCGTCTGGGCGAGGACGATATTCTCCGGAAGCACTGCCGCGCCGTCGAGCGCTTCGACGACCGTCTGGCCGCGCTGCTGGACGACATGGCCGAGACCATGTACGCCGCCAACGGCGCGGGACTGGCCGCGCCGCAGGTGGGCATTCTGAAGCGCGCGGTGGTCGTGGACGCGGGCGGCGGGCTGATCGAGCTGGTCAATCCCGAAATCATCCGCGCCGAGGGCGCGCGCGTGGGCGTGGAGAGCTGTCTGTCCGTGCCGGATCGCTGCGGCACGGTGGAGCGGCCGGAAAAGGTCGCGGTGCGCGCGCAGAACCGCCGCGGCGAACCGATTGAGATTACCGGCGAGGGCTTTCTCGCCGTGGCGCTCTGCCACGAGATCGACCATCTGGACGGCATTCTGTACATTGACAGGATGATCGAGGACGTGAGCGGGCGCTACCGCCAGGTCAGGAAGGGTGAATGAGCATGACAAAGGTCGTATTTATGGGCACGCCGCAGTTCGCGGTGCCCTCGCTGGACGCGCTGCTGGACGCGGGCTATGAGGTGGTCGGCGTTTTCACGCAGCCGGATCGCCCCGTGGGCCGCGGCCACAGGCTGGCCGTCTGCCCGGTCAAGGCCCGGGCGCTGGAGCGCGGCTGTCCGGTGTTTCAGTTTGAGAAGATCCGCCGGCCCGAGGGCGTGGCGCAGCTGCGCGCGCTTCAGCCGGACGTGATGGTCACGGCGGCCTTCGGCCAGATCCTCACACAGGAGGTGCTGGACATTCCGGTGCGCGGCGTGGTGAACGTTCACGCGTCGCTGCTGCCGAAGCATCGCGGCTCCGCGCCCATCAACTGGTGCATCCTTCAGGGCGACGAAACCGCCGGCGTGACGACGATGCTCACCGCCGCGGGCATCGACACCGGCGACATGCTGCTCAAGCGCGAAACGCCCATCGGCGAGCTGGAAACCGCCGGCGAGCTGACCGACCGCCTCTCCCGCATCGGCGCGGAGCTGCTGATCGAGACGCTGAGCAAATATCTCTCCGGCAAAATCGCGCCCATCCCCCAGGACGAGGCGCAGTCCTCCTACGAGCCGATGCTGGACAAGGACATGGGCCGCATCGACTGGACGCGCCCGGCGCGGGAAATCGCCCGTCAGGTGCGCGGTCTGAACCCGTGGCCCTGTGCCTATACCGATTCCGCCGCCGGCCGGCTGAAGGTCTATCTGGCCCGGCCGGTGGACGGCGAGCCCGGCGCGCAGCCCGGCACGGTGGTCGCCTCCGGCGCGAAGGAGGGCCTGATCGTCGCCTGCGGCGAGGGCCGGCTGGAGCTGATGGAAATTCAGGCCCCCAACGCCAAGCGAATGGCGGTCAGGGCCTATCTGTCCGGCAAAAGAATCGAACCGGGAACGCGCTTCGGCGTAGAAGAATGAGAGGTGCGCAAGCATGAATCAGGATCACGAAAACCGCCGCCCCCACGGCGACCCTTCCGAGAAGCGCGATTATCCCCGCGAAAATAAGCCCCACGGCGAACGCAGATTCGACAAAAAGCCCGGCGAACGCCGGTTTGAAGATCGACCGAAGGGCGAGCGCCGCTTCGACGACAAGCCCCACGAAGGCCACAGCTTCGACGGCGACCGCCTCGAGAATCGCGACTTCCGCCGCGACGAACGCCCCCATGGCGAGCGCAGATTTGACGGCAATCCCCACGGTGAGCGCAGATTCGACGGCGACCGCCCCGAGAAGCGCGACTTCCGCCGCAACGAACGCCCCCATGACGAGCGCCGCTTCGATGACAAGCCCCACGGCGAACGCAGATTTTACGGCGACCGTCCGGCCAAGCGCGACTTCCGCCGCGACGACCGCTCCCATGGCGAGCGCCGCTTCGACGGCGATCCCCGCGAAGACCGCAGATTTGACGACGACCGCCCGGCCAAGCGCGACTTCCGCCGCGACGATCGTCCCCATGGCGAGCGCCGTTTCGACGACAAGCCCCACGGCGAACGCAGATTCGACGGCGACCGCCCGGCCAAGCGCGATGATCGTCCCTACGGTGAGCGCCGCTTCGACAGCAAGCCCCACGAAGGCCGCAGATTCGGCGATGCTCCCCATGGCGAGCATCGCCCGGAGGCCCGGTCTTTCGGCGCGCCGCGCGGGGATCGCATGCGCCGCCCGAATCGCCCCGCGCCGCAGAAGAGCGCGCGCGACGTGGCGCTGAAGGCGCTGGGTGACGTGGTGGGCAACGGCGCGTATGCCGCGCAGGCGCTGGATCGCGCGCTGAGCGAGGCGAAGCTCTCGGACGAGGATCGCCGGCTGGCGGCGAGCCTGTTTTATTTCGCCATCGAAAACCGCCTTCAGATCGAGTGGGCGCTGGGCAAGCTGCTTCAGACGCGCCCCGAGCCGATGGTGGCCGACATTCTGCACATCGCGGCGGCGCAGATTCTGTTCATGGATCGCATTCCCGACCACGCGGCGGTGGACGAGGCCGTCAAACAGACCCGCGCCGCGGGCCGCGACGGCCTGAGCGGCATGGTCAACGGCGTGCTGCGCGGGCTGATTCGCCTGCGCGACGAGGAGGGACTCGCGCTGCCCGGCCGCGACGAGCAGCCGGAGGAATACCTCTCGCTGAAATACTCGCTGGCGCTGCCGGCGGTGAAGCGGCTGATCGCCGCCTACGGCGTGGACGAGGCCGAGCGCATCGCCGCTTTCGCTCCCGCTGAGCGCACGCAGACCGTGCGCCCCAACACCGAGCGCCTGACCGACGCGCAGTTCGAGGCCATGCTCGACAAAGAGGGCCTCGCCTGGAAGCACGGAACCGCCGCCCACGCCTACGTCCTCAGCGGCGCGGGCGACCTGTCCCGGCTGGACGGCTATCGCGCCGGGCTGTTCTCCATTCAGGGCGAAAGCTCCATGCTGGCGGCACAGGCCGTGGAGGCCCGCCCCGGCATGCAGCTGCTGGACGCGTGCGCCGCGCCCGGCGGCAAGACCTGCCTGATGGCCGAGCAGATGGGTACCTCGGGCCGCGTGTACGCCTGGGACGTGTATCCCCATCGCGTGGAGCTGATCCGCGCGGCGGCCCGGCGTCTGTCGCTGGAAAACGTCCGCCCCGCCGTGCACGACGCGCGCAGGGGGCTGCCCTCGCTGGAGCTGGCCATGGACGCGGTGCTGGTGGACGCGCCCTGCTCCGGTCTGGGCGTGATTCAGGACAAGCCCGACATCAAATATCGCCTGAAGGAGGAGGACTTCGAGTCCATTCTCCCGCTTCAGAGGGAAATTCTGGAAAACTGCTCCCATTTCGTCCGGGTGGGCGGCCGTCTGGTCTATTCCACCTGCACGATTCTGCCCGAGGAAAACGAGGCGCAGGTCAGCGCCTTCCTGAGCCGCCATCCGGAGTTTGAGCCGGACACGGACGACAGCTGGCTGCCCGAGGCGCTGCGCGGCAAATCCGCGGACGGCATGCTGACCATTCTCCCCCACCGCGACGGCATGGCGGGCTTCTTCATCGCCCGGATGCGCAGGAGGTCAATGTGATGGAAAAGCGCCAGCTTCTGTCCATGACCTTTGAGGAGCTGGAGAGCTTCGTCACCGGCGAGCTGGGCGAGAGCAGATTCCGCGCCAGACAGATTTCCGAATGGCTGGTTCGCGGCGCGGACGTCGACGGCATGACGAACCTCTCGGCCAAGCTGCGCCAGCGCCTCAGCGAGCTGGCCGTGGCCAATCCCATCCGCATCCTCGAATCCTATCGCTCGAAGATCGACGACACGGAGAAATTTCTCTACGCGCTGGACGACGGCAATCTCATCGAGGGCGTGGTCATGCGCTATCACTACGGCGACACGCTCTGCGTCTCCACGCAGGTGGGCTGCCGCATGGGCTGCGCCTTCTGCGCGTCCACGCTGGACGGCCGCGTGCGCGACCTGACGGCGGGCGAAATTCTCGGCCAGGTCGTCGCCGCCAACGGGCACATTCAGGCTCAGGATCCCCAGCGCCGCGTGCACAACATCGTGCTCATGGGCTCGGGCGAGCCGCTGGACAACTACGACAACGTGGTGCGCTTTCTGCGCCTGGTGAACGACCCGAAGGGGCTGAACATCTCGCTGCGCAACGTCTCGCTGTCCACCTGCGGACTGGTGCGGCGGATGTACGACTTCGCCGCGGAGGGCCTGCCGGTGACGCTGTCGCTGTCGCTGCACGCGCCCAACGACGAGATCCGCCGCCGGATCATGCCCGTGGCCAACGCCTATCCCATCAGCGAGGTGCTGGACGCGTGCCGATACTATGTAGAAAAGACCGGCCGGCGCGTGATCTTCGAATACGCGCTGATTAAAAACGTCAACTGCGACGTAAGCTGCGCCGATGAGCTTGCGCGCCGACTGAGAGGACTGCAATGCCACGTGAATCTGATTCCGCTGAACGACGTGAAGGAGCGCAATCTGGAAGCGCCGTCCCGGCAGGAGGTGGCCGCGTTTCAGAAGCGGCTGGAGTTGAAGAACATCTCGGCGACGGTGCGCCGCGAAATGGGCGCAGATATCGACGGAGCCTGCGGACAGCTCCGCCGGAAGGCGCTGCAGAACGGCGTCCGCGGTTAAACTCGCTCATTCGATACCAACGGCCATGGAGGGAAAAACGCATGAGAGTCTACGCCTGTTCCGACGTGGGTAAGGTTCGCCCGATCAACGAGGACAGCTACTATCTTCCCCAGCAGGGAGAGCGCTTCTGCGCGGTAGCCGACGGCATGGGCGGACACAATGCGGGCGAGATCGCCAGCGCGCTGGCCATTTCCACCTTCTCCGAGTTCATGCGCGGCGCGCGCAGGCTGGGCTCCGCGGCCATTCACGAAGCGGTGCTCCGCGCCAATCAGGCCGTCTATCTGGAGTCCATGCGCGACGACCGCAAGAGCGGCATGGGCACCACCTTCACCGGCCTTTGCTCCGACAAAAAGGCCCTCTACATCGCCCACGTGGGCGACAGCCGCGCCTATCTGGTGCGCAACGGCGCGATCATGCGCGTGACGATGGATCACACGCTGGTAGAGGAAATGGTGATGCAGGGACTCATCACCGTGCGCGAGGCCAAGACCCATCCCAAGCGCAATTACATCACCCGCGCGCTGGGCACGTCTCAGACGGTGGACGTGGATCTGATTCAGCTGGACTGCCGCCCCGGCGACGCGCTGCTGCTGTGCACCGACGGGCTGTCCAACTGCGTGGACGAGCGGAAGATGCTGGAGGCGATGACCTCCGGTCAGGACGGAGAGAGCATCGTCCACGCGCTGGTGCAGGCCGCGCTGGACGCCGGCGGACACGACAACATCACGGCCATGGCGGTCTTCACCGAGGAGGATCGCCGATGATCGGCCGCACGCTCTCGGACCGATACGTCGTCGAAGCCGTCGTTGGAACCGGCGGCATGGCGGTGGTCTATCGGGCCTACGACAAAATTCGAAAACGAACTGTGGCCATCAAGGTGCTCCGGCCGGAGTACGAATCCGATGAGGAGTTCGTGCGCCGGTTCAGCCGCGAAGCCGAGGCGGCCAGCAAGGTCTCTCACGAGAACATCGTGAACATGCTGGACGTGGGCATCGACGGCGAGGTGCGCTACATCGTCATGGAGTTCGTGGACGGTCAGACGCTCAAGGAGCTGATCCGGGAAAAGGGCCGCATCCCGCCGGATCAGGCGCTGCGCATGACCATCCGCATCCTCGCCGCGGTGGATCACGCCCATCGAAACGGCATCGTCCATCGCGACATCAAGCCCCAGAACATCCTCGTGGACCGGCAGGGCCGCGTGAAGGTGGCCGATTTCGGCATCGCGCGGCTGAAAACCGAGCAGAAGACGCAGCTGGACGAAAACGGCGCGTCGGCGCTGGGCAGCGTCCACTATTTCTCCCCCGAGCAGGCCCGCGGCGAGGTCGCCGACGAGAAGAGCGATCTGTATTCCGTGGGCGTGGTCATGTACGAGATGCTCACCGGCCACGTGCCCTTCGACGGCGAGACGTCGGTCTCCGTGGCGCTCAAGCACGTCAGCGAAGCGCCCAAATCCATGCGCCTGTTTCAGGGCGGCATCTCCAAGGCGCTGGACGAGGTGGTCATGCGCGCGCTGAGCAAGGACGCGTCCCAGCGCTATCAGACTGCCGCGGAAATGGCCGCTGATCTGCGCAAGACCGTAACCCATCCCCGGGGCGGCTTCGTGAAATATCCGCTGAACCCTGAGGAGCAGGAGCGGCAGCGGGAGGCCCGGCGGCGCAGGCGCCAGAAGCTCCGCCGCCGCTGGATGATCACCGGACTGGTGGTCGTTGTTCTTGCAGCCATCGTCGCACTGCTGGGAGCTGGCTGGTATTACTTGTTCTTCCGCAACCGCGTTCAGGTGCCCTACCTCATCGGTGAGCAGCAGCAGACCGCGCTGGAAACGCTCGAACAGGCGGAACTCCCGGCCACCATCGAGCGCGCCTACAGTGAGGATTACGAGGCGGGCATGGTGCTGGCGCAGTCGCGTAAGCCCGGCGAGCGCATTCGCAGGGGCTCCAGCGTGACGCTGGTGGTCAGCGCCGGAACCCAGTGGTACGAGCTTGAAAATCTGGCGGGCCAATACGAAGCGGACGCACTGGACTGGCTCGCCGTTCAGGGCGCGGCGGATGTGGCCGTGGAATATGTGCAGGACGAAGCGCCAGTGGGCGAGGTCGTCGCCCAGTCGCTGGAGCCGGGCGCCCAGAGCAAGGACGCGCCGCTGACGCTGACGGTGAGCGGCCGCACGGTACTGATGCCCCCGCTGACGGGACTGACGCTGGAGGGCGCGACGGCGCTGCTCCAGTCCGAGGGACTGGTGCTGGGCGAGGTCACCGAGGGCGAATCTCCCGACGCGCCGGCGCACACGGTCATCGCCCAGAACATCGCCCCCAATTCCCAGGTGCTGGCGGGAACGGCCATCGACCTGACGCTCTGCGCCGGCCGCGAGACGATCTATCGGCCGGACTGCGAGTTCACCGTGATGGTTCCTCTGGATAATCTGGAGGTGGTCGTCACCGTGACCGCCCCCTCGGGCACGGAGACCATCGTCTTTTCCCAGAAGCTGTCCGCCGGGGCCCACGCCGTATCCCTCTCCAGCGCGGAGCCTGGCGAGCATACGGTTCGGGTCTATCTGGACGGCGTGCTGATGGACACGACGCAGATTGTATTTTCATAACCATTCGGAGGCGATTGCTTGCAGGGAACCATTTTGCGCGGAATCGGCGGCTTCTATTACGCCATGGACGACGACGGAACGATCCACACGCTGCGCGCGCAGGGAAAAATCCGCCGGGAACGGCTCAAGCCGAAGGTGGGCGATCGGGTGGAGCTGACCCCCGGCGAGGGCGAGGAACACGGCTGGATCCATCAGATTCTGCCCCGGCGCAACGAGCTGGTGCGCCCGCCGGTGGCCAACATCGACCGCATCGTCGTGGTGGTCGCCGCGGCTACGCCCGACCCCGACCTGACGCTGGCCGACCGGATGCTCATCAACGCCCGCCGCGCGGGAATTGAGGCCATGCTGGTGGTCAACAAATCCGACCTGAATCCCGAAACGGCCGCAGACATCGTGAATCAGTATCGCGGCGCAGACGTGTCGCCCACGGCCATCTCGGCAAGCATGGGCGAAGGGCTGGACGCGCTGCGGCAGGCGCTTCGCGGCAAGATCCACGCCCTGTCCGGCCAGTCCGGCGCGGGCAAGTCCACGCTCGTCAATGCGCTGTACGGCCTGAGCGCCGAAACCGGCGACCTGTCCCGGAAGATCGAGCGCGGCAAAAACACCACGCGCCACTGCGAGCTGATTCCCGTTCCAGAAGGCGGGATGGTGCTGGACACGCCGGGCTTCAGCCTGCTGGAGACGGACGTGTTCGACCCCGTGGAGCTGAAGGAGAGCTACCCGGAGTTCGCCGAATATGAAGGTCAGTGCTTCTTTCAGCCCTGCTATCATGCCACGGAGCCCCGATGCGCCGTGCGCGAGGCCGTGACCGAAGGAAAAATCGACGCGCAGCGCCACGAGCGCTATGCCGCGCTGCTGAACGAAATGAAACAACGATGGAGGGAACGCTATGATTAAGATCGCACCGTCGCTGCTGGCGGCGGACTTCGGACGCATTCACGACGAGATCGAGCGCATGGCCGCGGCCGGCGCGGATTATCTGCACTTCGACGTGATGGACGGCTGCTTCGTGCCGAACATCTCCTTCGGCTTCCCGGTGCTGAAGGCGGCGGCCCAGTGCTCGCTGCCGGTGGACGCGCATCTGATGATCGACCATCCCGAGCAGTACATCGACCAGTTCGCCGCCGGCGGCGCGAGGATCATCACCGTGCACGCCGAAGCCACGAACCATCTCCATCGCGCGCTCCAGCAGATTCGCGCGGCGGGCTGTCTGGCCGGCGTGGCGCTGAATCCCGGCACCTCGCCGGAATGCCTGCGCTACGTCATGGGCGATTTCGATCTGGCATTGGTCATGACGGTGAACCCCGGCTTCGGCGGACAGAAGATGATCCGCTCGTCGGTGGAGAAGATCGCCGAAATTCGCGAAATGCTGGACAGGGCCGGCTGCGACGCGATCATCGAGGTGGACGGCGGCGTGAACGAGCAGACCGCGCCCATGCTCCTCGAGCGCGGCGCGACCATGCTCGTCGCCGGCAGCGCCCTCTATGGCGCGCCCGACGCAAAGGCGTTCATCGATCATGTAAAGGCCATGGGCACGGAGAAATAACTCTCCTTTAAGCAGCAGGGCGTTGAGAAACGCTGCAAGGCAAGGAGACGCGGACTGCAAAAGAGGGTGCATACACAGACGTATGCGCCCTCTTTTGCAGTCCGCGTTGACAAAGCAAGCAGAAATTTCAGCTTCGTCAGAAGCTGAAATTTCTGCGGTTGCGGCGCTTATCAGCGGCCTGACAGGGCGAACCGACCGGTTTTTCGGCGGTTCGCCCTGTTTTTTAAATGGATTAACCGTTCGCGCGCAGCAGGTTTTCCAGCAGCTTTTTCGCCGCGAGGACGTCCTGAATCTGCTTTTCTCCTTCGATTTCGCGCTCAATGGTCAGCGCGCCGTCATAGTTCAGCGCTCTGAGCCTGCGGATGACCTCGGCAAAGTCCACATCGCCCTCGCCCACGGGCGTCTCCTGACCCAGCTTCCAGCCGTCCGTCGGCCATTTTCCATCCTTGATATGAACGTCGCAGACGTACCCTCCGAGAATTCGAAGCATATCCACCGGGTTTGCCTTGCCGTAGAGAATGACGTTCGCCGTGTCCAGATTGATACCCAGATTGTCCGTTCCGATCATCTGCATGGCGCGCAGCAGCGCCACCGGCGTCTCCTGACCGGTTTCGAACAGGAACTTCTGGCCGTTGTTCCGGCAATGCTGCGCCACCTCCCGCAGCGCGTCCATCATGCCCGCGAACTCCGGATCGTGGGGATTTTCGGGAATGAACCCCGCGTGGGTGGCCAGCTGCGTCACGCCCAACTTCCGGGCGAAGTCGCTTCCCGCCTTCAGCTCGGCGATGCGCGTATGGCGATAAGCCGCGGGCAACAGTCCCAGCGTGACCGGGCCCTCGGTGAAATTCCAGACCTTCGGGCCGCTCCAGCCCGCCCAGAAGGTGGAGATGCGCATGCCGTGCTCCCGGCAGGCGCTCCGGATCTCCTCAGCCTTCCCGTCCGTATAGTCCGAGACGTCATAGTGGCTGATTTGGCAGCTGTGAAAGCCCAGCTCCGCCGCCCGGCGGATTTTTTCAGAAATATCGTTCAGATTTGCCAGAAGAAGTCCAATTTCCATATGATCCTCCTGATTTCAATAAATGCTTCGATCAGCCCTTCACCGCGCCAAGATTGAGGAGGCCAAGCGGCTCATCCGGCGGGGCAGCCACAATTTTTCGGAAATCGCCGGCATGCTCTGCTGCAACGATCCGCACTGCTTCAGCCGGGTCTTCCGCAGACTCACCAACATGTCGCCCAACGAATATCGCGCCACGGTTTCCTGCAATTCCCTGTTCGGCATCCTTTTCAAACCTTCATGCTCAGCCATTTGCCGCCGCGGATGCGCATCTGACCCACGATAGCTCGGATAATCACCGAAATCACGTTGGCCAGCACCACGCCCGCCGCGCCCCATGTCCAGACGTAGCAGAACAGCCACGTCAGCGGAATGCGCACGCCCCAGACCAGCGCCGCGGTATAGGCCATGACCATCTTCGTGTCGCCGCCGGTGCGCAGAATGGGGTCGTTGACGTTGATGGCCACGCCCGGCAGATCGAACAGCAACCACACCCACAGCACCTTCGCGCTCTGCGCGCGCACGTATTCGTCCCGGGTGTAGAGCTTCACCAGCTCCGGCCCCAGCAGCGAAAGCGTCAGGCCCATGGTCAGCGAAACCGCCAGCGCGATGCGCAGCAGCTTTTTCTGGCAGGCCACGGCCCTGTCCGGCCGGTTTTCACCCAGCGCCTGGCCGATAAAGGTCACGCCGATGGCGCTGAAAATCCCCTGAGGCAGCGTGGAAAAGGCGCTGAGCGTGTTGGAGACCTGATAGACGCCGGCTTCCAGTGTGCCCAGTCCCATGGCCATGGAATTGGCCAGCAGATAGCAGACCTGCACGGACGCGGATTCCAGCGTGCTCGGCAGTCCCAGCCGGGCGATGCGCTTTCCCATCTCCCGCGACGGTCGGAGCATGCCCCGCAGCGTCACCGAAAAGTGGCGATGGCTGCGCAGGCAGGCCGTCAGCACCACGGCCATACCGAACGCGCGGCAGACCACGTAGGACATGCCCGCGCCGGTCACGCTCCATCCCATCACCGAAATCATCCAATAGGCCGCGGCGATCTGCACCAGATTCATCAGCACCGCGCCGACCATGGGCGCGGTCGACTCGCCCGCCGCCCGCAGCGCGCCGCCGACGATACTCATAATCAGCAGAAACGGAAAGGACAGGCACAGCGCCCGGAAATAGCGCAGTCCCTCGTCCATTACCTGCGCGTCCGCGCCGGGCAGAAGGAGATGCAGGATTGGTGTGGAGAGCAGCTCGCACACCACAGTCACGGCGATTCCCGTCACGGCCGCCATCCAAACGGACTGCTCCACGGCGCGGGACGTGGCCGCTGGGTCGCCCTCCCCCACCAGCCGCGCGATCAGCGCCGCCGAGCCGATGCTCAGAAACGCCGCCATCGAAACCAGCACGTTGATCAGACTGTTCACCAGTCCCACCGCCGCCAGCGCGCTCTCGCTGATGCCGCCGATGATGGTGGAAAAGACCAGCCCGATGAAAACCGTCGCCGTATTCTCCAGAATCACCGGCCCGGCAAAGCGAAGCTCCGGACTGTTGCGCAGACGACGAAGCATATGCAACCCCTCCCATGCTTCGTCTACTTTACGCGATTTGGAGGCGTGCGTCAAGCGTCTAAATATTACATTTTCCCAACAATCGAAGAACAGCCGACCCGCATAAGCGAACCGGCCGTTCCGACCCTTACCGTATGAAATCCGTGCGCAGACGCTTTTCGGCGGCCGTCGGCTCCACGCCGGCAACCCTGCCCCGCTCGATGCAGCGCAGCGTCCACGCCATATTGTGCCCCAGCGTGCGCATGATCTGAAGCCCCTCTTCGTCCCAGCGAACCTCGTCGGGCGTGCTGCCGTGCACCATGTTCCAGTACTGAGACGAGACCACGGGCATCTGGGAGATGGTGAAATACTCGTTCAGCACGTTCAGCGCCGAGGTGGTTCCCGCCCGGCGCGCGGAGACCACCGCCGCCGCGGGCTTGTGGGCAAAGCAGCTGCCCGCGTAGAACGCGCGGTTCAGCATGGCGATCAGCGAGCCGTTGGGCGCGGCAAAATAGACGGGCGAGCCGACGATCAGACCGTCGCTGTGCTCCATCCGCTCCAGAAACGCGTTTACGCCGTCCTCAAATGCGCAGCGATGCGTGCCGGCGCAGCGATTGCAGGCGATGCAGCCCTGCACCGGGCGCACGCCCAACTGGAGAATCTCGGTGCGGATTCCCTCGTCGTCCAGCGTCCTCGCCACCTCGCTCAGCGCCGTGTAGGTGCAGCCGGACTGATGCGGGCTTCCATTGATGAGCAAAACCTTCATGCCGCTTCTCCCTCCTTCACTGACTTCCATTTTATCAGAGCGAATCGACATTTCCCGCGAAGAAACCGTAAAAATTCGCCGCGGGAATTACAGGTAATTCACCAGCACCATCGCCCCGCCCAGCACGGCCAGCACCGCGCCGGTGGCGCGATTGAGCACGGTGGGAGACGCCTTGTTGGCGAATTTCGCCGCAATGCGCGCCCAGAGCAGCGTGGACAGCACACAGAAGACCAGACACCACACGTCCGGCGCGCCGCCGATGGCGAAATGGCTGACCGCACCGGTCAGCGCCGTGAAGGTCATGATGAACACGCTGGTGCCCACGGCGGTCTTGAGCTCGTAGCCCAGCACGCTGGTCAGAATCAGCAGCATCATCATGCCGCCGCCCGCGCCCACGAAGCCGCAGATGAAGCCGATGAGCATGCCGCAGAGCACGGACTGCACCAGCCGCTTCTTCGGGCTGACGTTCTGCATGGCCTCCCTGGTGGTCATGACCGGTTTGACCAGGAACTTGATTCCCAGAAGGAAGGTCATGAACACCGAAAAGCCGCCCATGGCCGTGCTGGGCACCAGACTGGAGATCCAGCTGCCCACCAGCGTAAAGGCGAGCACCGTGACCATCATCACCAGTCCGTTGCGCACGTCCAGATTGCCGTTTTTGCCGTAGGTGTAGGCGCTCACGGCGCTGGCCAGCACGTCGCTCGCCAGCGCGATGCCCACCGCCGTGTAGGGCTCCATGCCCAGAAAGGTGATGAGCATGGGGCTGATGACCGCCGCCGCGCTCATGCCGGCGAAGCCGGTGCCCAATCCTGCGCCGATTCCCGCCAGAAAACAGATGATAAATTTGAACAGCATCATAATTCTCTCCGAATGTTTTCGACCATTCGCCGCGCCGTGCGCAGCATTTGCTCCAGCTCCTCGGGCGCGATGCCCTCGGTCAGCGTCCGCCCGAACTCCCGCTGCATCGCGCGGCCGTCGGCGATGGGCGCGTCCGCCGCCGCCGTTGGACAGAGATGCGCCGTCTTGCGGTTGCCGCCGAGATATTCCCGTTGGATCAGTCCGCGCTCCGCCAGCGCGTTCACCGCCGCGGATACGTGGGACTTGGGCAGCCGCCGCACGCTCACCAGCGCGCTCGCTGTGTCCATTTCCGGGTTGTTGGCCAGAAACAGCAGCACGTCCATCTCCATCCGGGTAAGCCCGTGCCGGCCGCACACCGGCTCCAGCGCCCCATCATAGGCACGCTTCAACAGATCCATTCCCGTGCGAACCTCAAGCAGCTCCATACGCCCTCCATATAGTTCTAATTCGAACAATATGGAGTATACGCCCACTTCGGCAATCTGTCAATAGCCTGCGCAAAAATGAACCTGCACTTTACAAATTAACGCGCGGCGCGTATAATATCTGGTAATAGGAACGGAGGTGCTCTCGATGGATCGCGAATTTGCGCCGGAGGACATGAAGGCCAACCGCACGATGGCGGCGCTGGGCTATCTGGTTTTCTTTATTCCGCTTCTGAAGTGCCCGAAGTCGAAGCTGGGGCGATACTGCGCCAATCAGGGGCTGATCCTCTGGGTGCTGATCGTGCTGGTTCGGCTGCTGTTTCAGATTCTGTCCATCGTACCGTGGATCGGCTGGCTGTTCCTCATCGTAGGCAATCTGGCGGCTCTGGCGGGCGTGCTGGCGGGACTTCTCTGCTTCATCCAGCTGATGACCAACAGCCGCGTGATCGAGCTTCCCTACGTGGGCGGCGTGCGGCTTCTGCCCGATCTGGACGAGTAACGCTGAAAACGGTCAGACTTCTGAGCCGCCGGGATAACGGCGACTCTCTTCTTTTGCTTAGGAGGAACGAATGGTCATATTGGGAATCGACCCGGGGCTTGCGACGCTGGGCTACGGCGTGATCGAGACGCAGGGCGACAGGCGGCACATGATCCAGTTCGGCACGGTGACGACCCCCGCGGGCGTGGCCATGCCCTATCGCCTGCGCGCCATCGCTCAGGGCGTGCGCCAGCTGATGGACGTGTATCAGCCCGACGAGGTGGCGTTCGAGGAGCTGTTCTTCTCCAAAAACATCACCACGGGCATGGCCGTGAGCATGGCGCGCGGCGTGGCGCTGGCCACGGTGGTGGAGCGCACGGACAATCTCTACGAATACACGCCCATGCAGATCAAGCAGGCCGTCACCGGCTACGGCGGCGCGGACAAGCATCAGGTGCAGCTGATGGTCAAGATGCTTTTGGGTATGAAGGACATCGCCCGCCCGGACGACGCGGCGGACGCGCTGGCCGTGGCGCTGACCCATGCCAACAGCATGCACGCCAAGCACCTGTTCAAAATTCAGTAGGAGGTCGAGCCATGTTTGCGCATATCGAAGGCATTGTCGCCGAAAAGACGGCGGACTCCATCGTGCTGGACGCGGGCGGCGTGGGCTTTGAGCTGAACGTCAGCGCGTCCACGCTGTCGACGGCTCCGGCGGTGGGCGAGCGAATGAAGCTGTACTGCTGCCTGAGCGTTCGCGAGGACGCGATGGAGCTGTTCGGCTTTTACAGCCGCGAGGAAAAGCACATGTATCAGCGCCTGCGCGGCGTGAGCGGCGTCGGATCGCGCACGGCGCTGCAGATTCTGTCGTCCATGAGCGTGCGGGATCTGTCCCTCGCGCTGGTGACGGGCGATTCCGCCGCGCTGTGCCGCGTGCCGGGCATCGGCAAAAAGACAGCCCAGCGGCTGGTGCTGGAGCTGAAGGACAAGGTGGACGACGAGCAGCTCACCGGCGGCGGCGCGGCCGTCGCCCCCAAGGTCGCCTCCGCCGGCCCCGAGGCCGAGGCCGTTGCCGCGCTGACCGCGCTGGGCTACAGCGGGCAGGAGGCCGCTCAGGCCGTCTCCCGGGTGGCCGGCCAGGCCTCCACGCTGGACGAGCTGATCTTCCTCGCCCTGCGCTCCGGCGGACGGGCGTGACGCGCCATGGAGCCGACCTTCGAGTCTATTCTATCCTTTCCGCCGGGAACGCTGTGCGCGCTGCTGCGCGACGCGTACGCCTTCGAGCCGGGATTCGAGCGCGATTTCCTGTCCCAGTGGGAGGACTTCGACCGTTTTTTCCATGACCATCCCGCCATCGCCGAAAGCTGCGGCTTCATGACGGCGCTCGGCCGCACGCCCATCGGCTTCGTGACGTGGAATCCGACGCACCTGCCGGAGTATGTCGAGATGGGCCACAACTGCATCGCCGCCGCCTTCCAGGGACGCGGCTTCGGGCGCATGCAGATGCGTCACGCCGTCCGGCGCATTCTCGACCGCGGCCCGCAGAGCATCCGCGTCACCACCAACGAAATTCTCGTCCCCGCTCAGCATACCTATGAAAGCACGGGCTTTCGCCTCGTCCGCAGGTGCGAAGAGCCGCTCTGCGCCGGGTATGCCGGACTGCGCATGGAATATCGGCTGATTCCATGACGCGGCGCTGCATACGCATATAAATAACCCCCAGTCTCGCGACTGGGGGTTATTGTGAAAAGCGCTCTACATTCTGTAATTGCACGCCAGCTGAACCACCACGATCTGCGGGCGGTCGTTCACGCGCAGCGGGAGCACGCTGTTGCCAATGCCGCGGCTGACGACCAGGGTCGTGCCGTTTTCTTCGTATTTTCCCTCGGTGTACTTCGGAAACAGGCCCTGTCCGGGCGCGATCAGCCCGCCGATTCCCGGCAGGCGAATCTGCCCGCCGTGGGCGTGACCGCTGAGAACGAGCGGCGCGCCGCACTCGGTATAGACGTCCATCAGCTCCGGCCGATGGGCCAGCGTCACGGAGAATTCGTCCTCGGGCAGCAACGCGCTCAGCGCCGTGCGCAGCGCGCCCTTCTTCTCTTCCAGCGTTCCCGGATGGAACCCGATGTCCGTCAGTCCGATCAACCGGATACTCTGTCCGTCGCGCGTCAGCTCCGCGCTCTCGTCCTCCAGCACGCATACGCCCAGCGCGCGCAGCCCGTCCGTCAGCGCCTGATAGTCCGCGTCGGGAAGAATCGCCTCGTGGTTGCCGCTGACGTAATAGACCGGCGCAATCTTCACCAGCGACTCGGCCACGGACAGCGAGAGTTCGGGATGAAAGCGGCTGGAATCCACGAAATCGCCGGTGAGCACGATGCAGTCCGGCTCGGTCTCCGCCGTCATGGCGATGAGCTTTTCGTTGTTCTTGCCGATCTGTGCGTCGTGCAGGTCGGAAATCTGCACGATTTTGTACGCGTCGAAGGCCTCGGGAATCCCGTTCGAGCAGACCAGCACGTCCGCCGTCACCAGCGCGGTGTTTCCCCAGACCAGCGCCCACCCCAGCAGGCTCAGCACCGCCGCGGCGGCGATCGCGGCGATCCATCGCCGTGTCTTTTTCTTCATCAATATTCCTCCTGAAGCAAAAGCCTCCGCAAAGGGAGGCTTTTGTCGTCAGTTGTTCGCGTACACGTCGCAGTGCAGCGTGTCTCCGTCCAGATAGGTGTACAGCGTGATGCTATCGTCGCCCACATAGCGGAAGGCGAAGTCCGTGCCGGCGTTGTAGTCGGTCAGAATCGCGTCGGCGGAGGAATCCACATAGTCCTGATTGTAGCGTTTGCCGTAGGTGCTCTTTTCCACGATGGACACGTCGTCCAGATCCTCGATGGCCAGCCAGACGACGCTGGCCACCTGCGCCACGCCGCCGCCCACGACCTTCACGCCGCGGCCGTTGATGGCCGTCTCGTAGCCGTAGCGCTCCTCGCGGGGGCCGACCACGGCGTTAAAGGAGAACTCGTCGCCATGAGCCAGCGTGGTATCGTAGATGCTGCCCGCGCAGAGCGACACGTTGTTGCGCAGCGCGTCGTCGCCGTCGAAATGGAGCCACGCGCTGGCGATCAGCCGGGAAGAGCGCGACGCGTCGGGCGCGGTACTCGTAAACCAGCTGTCCGTCGCCGCGGTGAACTCCATGCCGGAGGCTTCCTGCGTCACCGTGCAGTAGAGGAAGCTGTCGCTGAGCCACATCTCCAGCAGCAGCTCGCCGCCGGTATTGTTGACGAACGAGAAGTCGTGATCTGCCTCGTAGTCGGTAATCACGGCCAGATCGCCGTCAGCCACATAATCGCCGGTGAAACGGCTGCCGTAAGTATCGAAGTCGTCCACGTCCACGCCGTCCAAGTCCCTCACGGCCAGATACAGCGTGGTGGCCACCTGAGCCACGCCGCCGCCGCGCACGTCCGCACCCCGGCCGTTGATCGCCTTGACATAGCCGTTTTCGGCCGTGCGCGGGCCGACGGTCTCGTTAAAGGAGAAGCGCGCGCCGGACTCGACGTAAAGCTGATCCACGCTGGCCGAGGCCATGCGGATGTTGGTCAGCTGATCCTCCGACGCAGAGGACACAGGCGTTCGCGCCGTGGCGTACACGCCCTCCGCCCCCGCGGGCCACGCCGCAAGAGAGGCGGCCAGAATCCAGACAAGCAACCCTGCAATCCATTTTTTCATTCCTTCGTCCCTCCCTCGGGTTTCTCTGCCCATTTGGACGAAAGGCCCATGAAATTCGTTCCCAATCCGCGTCACGGACTGAGAAAAATTTCCTCGTAGGCGGCCTCCTGCTCGATGTGCAGGCGGTTGAGCTTGGCCATTTCCAAAAGCGCCATGAACATGGTGATGACCTCGGCGCGGTTCATCTCCGCGTCGAACAGCTCGGAGAAGGCGAAGCGCCCGCCGCGAAGCCTGCGCGCGATGCGCGTCATGCAGCCGGAGACGGTGAACTGGTCGCGGCGAATCTCCCGCCCGGCCATCGCGTCGGCGCGCTCAGCGGCCTCGGCCCGGGCCAGCACGCGCTCGAAGGCGCGCACCAGCTTGTCCAGCGTCAGGCCAGTGATCTCGATGTTGGGCGGCGGCAGCGGATATTCCTCGGGCATCTTGGTCATCAGCGCCCGCGCCTCCTCCTCCAGCTCGTGCATCCGCTCGGAGGCTTCCTTGAACTGCTTGTATTCGGTCAGCTGCTTGATCAGCGCTTCCTCGGGCGAGAGCTCGTCCTCGCTCTCGGGCTTGGGCGGCTTGGGCAGCATCGCCCGGGATTTGATTTCCAGCAGCGTCGCCGCCATCTGCAGAAACTCGCTGGCCGAGTCCATGTCCAGTTCGTCCACCAGCTTCATGGTCTCCAGATACTGCTCGGTGATCTCGCTGACGAAGATGTCCTGAATGTCCACCTTCGCGTTGGAGATCAGCGTCAGCAGCAGATCCAGCGGGCCGTCAAACTGCTTCAGCGATACGATATACGGCATTGCGCCCTCCTAAAACAGCCCCAGCGCGCGCACCAGCAGGGTCATCAGGCCACCCGCGCCGCCGACGATCCACTGATAGACCGTGCCGAGCACATCGCTGAGCACGCCGGTGAAGGCGGCCAGATACAGAAGGCCCATGCCGATCTGCTGGCTGCGCGGCGTGGCGAACACCGGCCGGCGTATGAACAGGTCATTCAGCACATGATAGCCGTCCAGCGGCGGCACCGGAATCAGGTTGAAAATCGCCAGCACCAGATTGGTCTGGACGAAATAGCGAAGCATCTGGAACAGATAGCCCGCGACCTTGCCCAGCGCCGGCGCGACGAGCACGTCCTGTGCGTAGATGCCGTAGCGAAACACCTCGCCCAGATCGTAATAATACTGGCCCTCCATCAGTACCGGCGTGCCCTGATAGGTCGTGCGGAACAGATCGCCCGTGCCCTGAGCGTACTGAGCGTAATAGGGCACGCTGCCAATCGCTATGGCCAGCACCGCGTAGGCGAGGAAAAAGCCCAGAACGAACAGAATGAGATTCATGGCGATGCCCGCGATGGACACCAGCAGATCATCCCGGCGATCGTTTCGATAGTTGCGCGGATTGATCGGCACGGGCCGCGCCCAGCCCAGACCCAGCACCAGCATCATCAATACGCCCACGGGATCCAGATGCTTCAGCGGATTGAGCGTCACGCGCCCCATCATGCGCGCCGTGGGATCGCCGCAGCGGTCGGCCACCCATGCGTGGGCCGCTTCGTGCATCGAGATGGCCAGCAGCCGTCCCGGCAGCGCCAGCAGCAGGAAGAGAAGCGTCCCCTTGGGATCCTGAAGCAGCTCCTCGATATATCCGAAATGCATTTCATCCATCCTTTCTAACGGATTCCATGTAGCAAAAATTCCCGAGCGCGTCGGGAATTTCAGCTCCATCCAAATCCGCTTTGGAACAAATTACGGGGCGACCGTCGGCAGCGCCGCGGGAACAGCCGCAGCCTGCTGGCGCAGAAGATCCGCCAGCTCGGTCATCTTCTCGGGCATCAGCAGCAGAGCCGCCGTCGTCGCCGCGAGGAGAATCACCGTCCACAGCAGCATCGCCCATGCGAAGCTCTTCTTGGACGGAGACTTTGCGAAGATCAGAAAGCAGATGGTCGCGATGAGATTCACGCCGGGAATGGCGCACAGAAACAGCGTGCCCATCCAGTTCCAAACGGAGATTTTACCCTTCTTTGCGCGTGCCATGACCGGCGCTCCTTTCGTAAATGCAGCCGCATTCTTCAGTCAATGCCAACCTTATTATATCCCACGCGGCGCATCGCGTCAAACGGTCGCGGCCGAGTTTTGAAATATTGTCATGTTTTCGGTCAGATTTCGCCGCCGAGCAGGTCGATATGGTTCGTCCAGAGGATCTTTTCCCTCTCCGCGTCGGTCAGCGGCAGCGCCATGAAGCGCTCCAGCTCCTCCGCGGGCGACCACATGGGGAAATCCACGCCGAACAGCGTGCGCTCCACGCCGTAGCCGTGGATGATCCGCGCCGCCTCGTCGAGCTTGAGCGCGTACAGAGCGCTGGAGGTGTCCACCCACACGTCCGCCTGCCCCGCCAGCTCCTTCGCCGCCTTCTGCCAGACCGTCCAGCCGCCCAGATGGGCGCAGATGAGCTTCTGACGCGGGAACGCGCGCATGACGTTCTTGACCCGCGCCGGCGAGGAATTGTCCAGCCGGTAATCGCCGCAGTGGGTCAGCACCGGCAGCCGGCCGTCCACGATCTCAAACAGGCGCATGGTCTTGGGCTCGTCCAGCAGAATGTGCTGAAACTCCGGATGGAGCTTGATGCCCCTGAAGCCCGCGGCGATGATGTTCTCGATAGTTCCCTCCAGATCGTCCACATCGGGATGCAGCGCCGCGAAGGGCACGATTTTGTCCGGATGAGCCGCGGCGGAGGCCATCACAAAGTGATTGATGCTGTCCACCTGATGGGGCGTGGTCGCCACGGAATGGGCCGCGAAGGCCGTCACTCCCGCCGCGTTCTCCATCTCAAGCAGCGTGCTCAGCCGGCCATCGCCGTGCATCGGCTCGTCGTCGTAGAAATGGCTGATGGCGTCCGTGGCCTTCAGCGCGATGGGATCCGGAAATATATGCGCATGAATATCAAAGATCTTCATAATCTCGCCTCTGCCGTCATAGAATAGCATTATTATATCCAGCATCCCGCATTTTCGTAATCTCCGAAGGGCAAATTTCGCCCTTAATTAATGTAAATAACGTTTATTTAATGCATAATCGCGAATTATTTACACACAATGACTTTTCTGTGACGCGATTATGTAATATAATAGCATTAAACTGGAAACAGAAATGAAAGGTCGGATACCATGGCAAATCGGATGCGTCGAATTCTGTGCGCGCTTCTGGCGTGCGTTCTCTTCGCTGCGGCGCTGCCGTCGGCAATGGCGCAAACCACCTATAGCATGTACTTCTGCAAATCCACCAAGGTCTATCAGAAGGCCAGCTCCTCCAGCCGCAGCCTGAGCGTTCCCAAGAACATGAAGGTCACGATGCTGGCCGCCAGGGGCGACTGGGCGCTGGTCAAAAACGGAAACTGCTACGCCTTCTGCAAGCTGGCGGATCTGAACCTCTGCTCCCGCCTGAAGGGCTACGTCGTCTCGGCCACGCCCCTCTACGCGTCGGCCTCCAATAGATCCAAGCACACCGATTCCATCGGCGTGAACACCGAGGTCTACGTCATCGGCATCGACGGCAGCTATTTTCGCGTGCAGAACAAGGCCGGCTCCATCACGGGCTACATGCCCAAGAGCTGTCTCGGCACGCAGAAGGTCAAGACGAATCAGTCGACGCCCAAGAGCAGCACCTCCACCGACTGGAAATCCAAGGTCGTGGCGCTGAAGTGGTACGACGGCGGCAGCAGCGTGCTCAAGAAGGGCGAATACGGCATGATCTACGACATCGCCACCGGCATCTCCTTCAAGGTCTACCGGATGGGCGGCTCCAGCCACGCCGACATCGAACCGGCCACCATGGAGGATACGGAGAAGCTCAAGAAGATCGTCGGCGGCGAATACAGCTGGGATTCCCGCGCGGTGATCCTCAACGCCGGCGGCTACTACGTCGCCTGCGCCATCAACACCATGCCCCACGGCGATCAGACCATCACGAACAACGGCTATGACGGCCAGTTCTGTCTGCACATGCTCGACAGCAAGACCCACGGCTCCGACAGCGTGAATTCGGAGCATCAGAAGGCCATTCGAATGGCCTACAACTGGGCGCACTGACCTCTGAAAAAAGCCATATTCTTCGCGGACGCGTGCGGACAAGCCTTCCGCCGCGCCCGTTTTGCATGGTTTGTTACAGAATATTTACCGGATTGAACGGCAGATGCCGCGCCGCCGCTTGCATATTTTCTTCATTGCATGTATAATAAAGAGTGATGTTTTGTCACTCAGTCTGAATATTCGTCAAATTTTGGAGGTACAAACGTGTCCACGCAGTATTCGTCCGATCGTCCGCGCCCCTCTCAGGGCGCTTCGCGCAATCCCGCCCGCACCGGCGCTCCCCGTCCGGCCGGCGCACGGCCCGCATCCGGCCGTCCCTCGGGCGCGCGGCCCGCATC
>ULQJ01019302.1_pt1 | contig 39006 bp, 36 predicted proteins | sample 1954331 | NCBI WGS metagenome assembly ULQJ01 (sample SAMEA4835651, study PRJEB28245) | human gut metagenome | biome: gut microbiome; material: fecal sample | place: Denmark | collected 2008 | reverse complement strand
CCCTTGTCGCCTTTGAGACCGGCGAAGCCGTGGCCTATGGTCTCGCGGCGGCGCAGGAGCGGGGCGCACTGTTCATCGGCCCCGGCACGTCGGTTTACGCCGGTATGGTCGTGGGCGTTTGCAGCCGCAACGAGGATATGACCGTGAACGTCTGCAAGAAGAAGCAGCTGACCAATATGCGCGCCGCCGGTTCTGACGAAGCCCTCCGGCTGACGCCTCCCCGCATCCTCTCTCTGGAGCAGTGCCTGGAATTCCTGGCGGACGACGAGCTGCTGGAATGCACGCCCAAGAGCCTGCGCATCCGCAAGCGGGAGCTGGATCATGCGGCACGTATGCGCAATCTGATGAAGAAGCGCGCTCAGGACAACGCCTGAATCCGGTGAAGATCCGATTTTTACCGGTCTGCGTTCTGCTGGCGCTGCTGCTGACGGGCTGCGGCCACGCCGCGCCCGAGACTACCGCGCCCACATTGCCGGAAACGCAGGCCGCTGCGACGCAACCGACCCAAACGTCTCAGCCAGAGACCCTTCCCACGGAAACGCAGCCCACGGAGGAACACTTTCTTCTGACCTTCGCGGGGGACTGCACCTTCGGCAGCAACCCGACCAACTATTACGCGGAATCCGGCTTTATCAAGACCGTGGGCGATGACTACGCCTATCCCTTCGCCAACGTGATCGACTATTTCGCGGGCGACGAGTTCTCCATGGTGAATCTGGAAGGCCCCCTGTGCGACGAGGGTAACCCCATGCAGAAGAAGCATGTGTTCCATGGCCCCACGGCTTACGTAAACTGCCTGACGGAGAATTCCATCGAGGCCGTGACTGTGGCCAACAACCATTCCATGGACTACGGCGCAAACGGCTACGCGTCCACGCTGGCGGCGCTGGAGCAGGCGGGCGTCCCCTACGTGGAGCGGGACAGCACTGCTGTGGTCACCACGGGCAGCGGCCTGACCATCGGGCTGTATGCCGCCGTGTACTACAAGCTGGATGTGGAGGATATGACCGCAAAGATTGCTGCCCTGCGGGAGCAGGGGGTGGACTTAATCATCTTCGCCCCCCACTGGGGCGTGGAGGGTACATACCACCCCACCGAAGAACAGAAGCAGGTGGGTCACGCCGCCATTGACGCCGGTGCGGACATCGTGTTCGGTTCCCATCCCCATGTTTTGCAGCCCATTGAGGAATACGGCGGCGGTATCATTTTCTACTCTCTGGGGAATTTCAGCTTCGGCGGAAACGGCGCTCCCAAAGACTATGACACGGCGCTGGTGCAGCAGGAGGTCATCCGGGACGCGGAGGGAACGGTCAGATTGGGACAACTGACCATCGTACCCGCCAGCGTCAGCTCCGTCGCCGGACGGAATAATTTCCAGCCCACCCCCTACGAGCCGGGGACGGAAGAATACAATCGCGTCCTTTCCAAGCTGGATGAAACCTTTTCCGGCCCGAATTTGAAAATTGACTGACAGAAGAACGAAAAAAAGATTGACCAAACCGCGTTCTTCGGTTATAATAAACGGGTATGACCGTAGTATCGGTCTGAATTTGTGTTGCTGCGGCCGAAAGGCTGTTGAGCATATTGTATTTTGACAGGAGGTGTATCTTAGATGAAGCGTACCTACCAGCCCAGCAAGCGTCACCGTTCCATGGTTCACGGTTTCCGCCAGAGAATGGCTACTTCCAACGGCCGCAAGGTTCTGGCCCGCCGTCGTGCGAAGGGCCGCAAGGTTCTGTCCGCCTGATGCGTATGTCCGTGGGTTACTAGGGTGCATCTGAAAACTGTCAAAATGCCCAATCAGCGGGTCTTTTTGCCCTGCGCCGCGCCATTTTCCCTTGAAATACAACAAGTATTCCTGTGGAAAAATGGCTTGCTCAGGACAAAAATCCCTCGCTGCCGGTCATTTCACCGGTTTTCAGATACACCCTAGAGCGGAAAAAGCGCTTAAGAGCGAAACGGGAGCTACAGCGGGGTGAATGGAACGTTCGCCCCGCTCCCTTTTTAGCGAGGAAACAGTATGAAGTATTCAACCAGCCTGAAGCTCAACCATATTTTCAGGCGCCTGTATCACACCTCCGGCGTTGCCGACGGCCTTCTGGTGCTTTACGCCAGAAAGAACCGCACGGACGGGAACCGGGTGGGCGTCACCGTCAGCAAAAAGCTGGGCAAAGCCCACGTGCGCAACCGCACCCGCCGCCGCATCCGGGAGGTCTACCGCCTGAACGAGGAAAAGTTCCAGCCCGGCTGGGACATCGTGGTGGTGGCAAGGACGAAGGCCGTGGAGGCTCCCTTTGAGAAGCTGACGGCAAGTTATCTGACCCTTGCGAAAAAAGCAGGGCTTCTGAAGAAAGTAGAGACTTAAGCTGCGGTTATGAAGAAGATGTTTCTTGCTCTCATTCGGTTTTATCAGCGCTGGATCTCCCCGGCGTTTCCGGCACGGTGCCGGTTTCGCCCCACCTGTTCCGCTTATGCCTACGAAGCCATCAGTAAGTACGGTATCCTTAAGGGTGGCTGGCTTGCCCTGAAGCGGTTTTTGCGGTGCAATCCCTTCTACCGCGGGGATATCTACGACCCGGTACCATGACCATGAATCTCTAAGGAGGAAAGGCAATGTTTCTCGCATTCCAATTATCGGACATCATAACCGTGCCGTTTGGGTGGCTGCTGTCAGTCCTGTATGAAACGACCCACAACTACGGCGTCGCCATGATCCTGTTCGCCGTCATCGTGCAGCTGATCCTGCTGCCCCTGAACGCGAAGTCCAAGAAGAGCATGATGAAGATGTCCCGTCTGACGCCCAAGATGCAGGCCATCCAGCAGAAATACGCGGATGACCCCCAGCGTCAGAATCAGGCCATTCAGGAACTTCAGAAATCCGAGGGCGTTTCCATGGGCGGCGGCTGCCTGTGGAGCTTCATTCCCATTCTGATTCTGTTCCCCCTGTTCGCCGTTATCCGCCAGCCCATCACCTACATCCTGATGCAGTCCGCCGACACGGCGAAGCAGATCGTGGAGGTCATTAAGACGGCTGCGCCGGATATGTTCACTTCCAATGCTGCCTACGAGCAGGTCGTCGCCGCGCAGCTGATCCCCCAGTACGCGGCTGAACTGCGCGCCGCCATCCCCGACATCAGCGAGGTCGTTCTCGCCGGTATCAATTTCGATTTTCTGGGCATTAACCTGGGCGCTGTGCCCCAGTTCAATGTCTTCTCCGCCAGCTGGGTGTGGGACTGGGCGCACATCGGTGCGTTCCTCATCGCCCTGACCTCTGCCGCCTGTCAGCTGCTGCAGATGGTCATCAGCCAGAAGACCAACGACTCCGTCATCACCGACGAGAAGGGCGTTCAGGACAAGGAGACCGCCAAGAATTCCCAGCAGAACCAGTCCATGAAGGTCATGATGTGGATGATGCCCCTGATGTCTCTGTGGATCGGCTTCACCGTTTCCGCCGGACTGTCCCTGTACTGGTTCATCGGCGGCGTGGTGAGAATGATCTCCGACCCCATTATGACCAGCCACTACCGCAAGATCTATGACGCGGAGGATGCCGTGCGCCTGCAAAAGGCGCTGGAGCAGGAGCGCATCGAAGCCGAGAAGGAGCGCGTCCGCGCCGAGCGCCGTGCCTCCAATCCCGACGGCATCACCGCCAACACCAGCAAGAAGAAGCTGGAAAAGCAGCAGCGGGATCAGGAGCAGGCCGCCAAGGCCGCGGCTGCCAAGGAGTACGCCGCCCGGAAGGGCATTGTGGAGGAAGCCGCAAGGGAAGAAAACGCGCCTCTGTCCGGCGTCTCCGACCGTCCCTTCTGCAAGGGCCGCAACTATGACCCCGACCGCTACGCGCCCAAGTCTATGGAGGAATAAGCCATGGAAAAGTCGATTATCACTTCCGGCAAGACCATCGATCTTGCCATTGAATCCGCGCTGAGCCAGCTGGGGCTGGATCGTGACAGCGTGTCCGTGACAGTGCTGCAGCAGGCCAAGTCCGGTTTTCTGGGCTTCGGTGCCCAGAGCGCCAAGGTGCAGGTGACTTACGAAGTCCCCGACCCCGTGCCGGAGAAGGAAGAAAAGCCCAAGAGCGCTCTGGGAAGCGCCTCCCGCTCCAAGCCCAAGCCCCCCGCCGCCCCGGTGAAGAAGCCGGAAGCCCCTCAGCCGCCCAAGGCCGAGCCGCCGAAGCCCGCCCCCCAGCCCGCTCCCACACCCGCACCTGCAAAGCGCCCTGAGCCGCCCAGGCAGGACAAGCCCCGTCCTCCCAAGCCCCCCCGTCCGGAGAAGCCCAAGGCGCCTGCCGCTCCCAAGACCTACGCTCCCGCCGAACCCGGTTCCGTGGAGGAAAAGATCGAAGTCTTCATCAAGGGCCTGCTGGAACACATGGATTCCAACGCCGTTCCCCACTGCTGGAAGGACGAGGGCAATACGTATAAGGTTGATCTGGTGGGCGACGATCTGGGTTACCTGATCGGCCGCCGGGGCGACACGCTGGACGCCATTCAGCATCTGACCAACTACACCATCAACCGGGATGTGGAAGGTCACATTCGCGTCAACGTGGATGCGGAGTGCTACCGGGAGAAGCGGGAGGAGAGTCTGCGCCGCTACGCCCGGAAGAAGGCGCAGCAGGTGCTGAAAGCCCGCCGCCGCACCACTCTGGAGCCCATGAACGCCTACGAGCGCCACGTGATCCACGCGGCTTTGCAGGACATGGAGAACATCACCACCCACTCCACCGGCGTAGAACCCAACCGCCGCGTGGTGATCGAGTACGTGAGATAAGAGATAAACGAAAATCGGCACCCGGAAACGGGCGCCGATTTTTTACTGCAAAAAACATTTGAAATTTTTCGCCCCATCCGTTATAATAAGCCCACAGCGTGTGGCGTTTCTGCGTAAATCCGGTTGCAGAAACGCCGCACGCATTTTTTGCGGAAATGGGTGAGAGGTGGAGAGTGACGGAGAATTTTATAGGGAAATCGTGCGGCAGAAATGCGTAAGTCCGGATTTTAACGGACTTACGCAATTTTTTGTTTCAAAGAAAGGTGAATGATATGGAAACAGGAAATCAGTTTTTGGGAACGGAGCGTGTCGGAAAGCTCATGGGGCAGTACGCCGTTCCCTGCATTATCTCGCTGCTGGTGGGGGCGCTGTATAACATCGTCGATCAGATCTTCATTGCAAACGCCAGCTATTTAGGCTCCTACGGCAACGCTGCCAATACCGTGGTTTTCCCGCTGACGGTAGTGGCGCTGGCCATCGCGGTCATGGTCGGCGACGGCTGCTGTGCTTTCGTCAGCATGGCGCTGGGCAGGAACGAAATAAATGACGCCAGACGCAGCGTCGGTAACGCCGTCGTATTGACCGTAGCAGGCAGCCTTGTTCTGACGGCTCTGTACCTCATTTTTGCGGACGGCATCATTGCCATGTTCGGCGGCACGGTCAATGCGGAAACGTTCCGCTGTTCTCAGGAATACTTCTTCTACATCACGCTGGGCATTCCGTTTTACATGTTCGGTCAGGCCATGAACCCCGTCATCCGCGCCGACGGCAGCCCGCGGTTCGCCATGATCTCCACACTGGCGGGCGCGGTCATCAACATCATTCTCGACCCCATTTTCATTTTCATCTGCGAATGGGGCATGATGGGTGCGGCCGTGGCGACGGTCATCGGGCAGGTGGCGACGGCGCTGCTTGCCGTGTGGTATCTGCTGCACATGAAGATCATCAAGCCCGCGCACGGCGACTATGCCCTGCGGGGGCATATCTGCGGGCGGACGCTGGCGCTGGGCATTACCAGCTTCCTGTCCCAGATCAGTCTGGTCGCGGCCATGGCGGCAATCAACAATATGCTCCGCAAATACGGGGCACTGGACCCGGTGTTCGGGCAGGAGCAGTACGCTCAGATCCCCATGGCGGTGGTCGGCATCGTGATGAAGTTCTTCCAGATCGTCATATCCATCGTGGTCGGCATGGCAGCGGGGTGCATCCCCATTGTGGGCTACAACATGGGCGCGGAGAAAAAGATGCGTGTCCGGGAGCTGTTCACCAGACTGCTGATCGCCGAAGCGCTGGTGGGTGCGGCGGCGCTGGTGCTGGCCGAGGGCTTCCCCCGGCAGCTGATCGCCATTTTCGGCGCGGCCAATGAGAGCAGCTACTATACCGATTTTGCCGTCAAAGCCTTCCGTGTGTACCTGTGCATGATGGTGCCGGCCTGCGTTAACAAGGCGTGCTTCATCTTTTTGCAGGCGGTGGGCAAGGCGCTTCCCTCCACGCTGCTGTCCATGTTCCGGGAGGTGGTGTTCGGCGTCGGATTCGCGCTGCTGCTGCCGGTGTTCTTCGGGCTGGACGGCGTGCTGTACTCCATGCCGGTCTCGGATGTCCTGACCTTCGCCATATCGGCGGTCATCATAGGGAAAACCTACCGGGAACTGAATGCGTAAAACCTGAAAAGGCGCTGTCTCATGGCTTGATGAGACAGCGCCTTTTGGAGGAAGGGGAGTTATCTGAAGTATTTGACCGCCGCTTCAAACATGCGGATGTTGTACTCGCCGGGGACGTTCTTGTACAGGCCGGAGCCGATGCGCTCGCTGTGGCCCATTTTGCCGAAGACCCGGCCGTCGGGGGACGTGATGCCCTCGATGGCGTACAGAGAGCCGTTGGGATTGAAGTGGACGTCGGCGGTGGCATTGCCGTCCAGATCAACGTACTGGGTGGCGATCTGGCCATTGGCCGCCAACTGGCGGATCAGTTCCTCGGAGGCAAGGAACTTGCCCTCGCCGTGGGAGATGGGGACATTGTACACGTCGCCCACGTTGGTCAGCGCCAGCCAGGGGGATTTGTTGGAGGCGACCCGGGTGCGGACGATGCGGCTCTGGTGGCGGGAAATGTTGTTGAAGGTCAGGGTGGGGCAGGTCTCGTCGGTGTCGATGATCTTGCCGTAGGGCACCAGACCCAGCTTGATGAGCGCCTGAAAACCGTTGCAGATGCCGCACATCAGGCCGTCCCGCTGCTCCAGAAGGGCGGTGACGCCCTCCTTGACGGCGGCGTTGCGGAAGAACGCGGTGATGAACTTGCCGGAGCCGTCCGGCTCGTCGCCGCCGGAGAAGCCACCGGGGATGAACACCATCTGGGCGGTTTTCAGTTCGTTCGCAAAGCGCTCCACGCTGCGGGCAATGCCGTCGGCGCTCAGGTTGTTGATGACGATGATCTCCGGCTCCGCCCCCGCGTCCCGGACGGCCTTGGCGGAGTCGTATTCGCAGTTGGTGCCGGGGAAGGCGGGGATCAGCACCTTGGGCTTGGCAACCTTGACGGCGGGGGCTTTCCGCTGGGTGGCCTCATAGGAGAAGGTCTCCATGTTCTGCGCCGGGGTGGGGATGTTGCAGGCGTAGACGGATTCCAGCTTGTCTTCGTAGGCGCCGAGAACCTGAGTCTGGGACAGGGCTTCTCCGTGATAGGAGAAGCTGCCGTCAGCGGTGGTGACGCCAAGAACTTTGCCCACGATGCCGTCCGCCATTTCCAGCACGAAGCTGCCGTAGGTGTAGCCGAACAGCTCGTCAAGGGTCAGCGCGTCGTCAAAGGCGAAGCCCAAGCCGTTGCCGAAGCCCATCTTCATCACGGCCTCCGCAATGCCGCCCATGCCGGGGGTGTAGGCGGCCACGGCCCTGCCGCTGCGAAGGAGTTTGGTGACGGTGTCGAAGGTTTCCAGCAGGGAAGCGGTTTCGGGCAGGCCGTTTTCGTCGTAGGCAGGGGTCAGCAGGCAGACCTTGTGACCCGCGGCCTTGAATTCGGGGGAGACGACCTCACCGGTTTTGCCGGTGGTGACGGCGAAGGAGACCAGCGTGGGCGGCACGTCCAGCTTCTCGAAGGAGCCGGACATGGAGTCCTTGCCGCCGATGGCGCCGATGCCCAGCTCCATCTGCGCCCGGAACGCGCCCAGCAGTGCGGCAAGGGGCTTGCCCCAGCGCTTGGGGTCCTTGCCGAGGCGCTCAAAATACTCTTGGAAAGTCAGGTAGGTGTCCTCGAAGGACGCGCCGGAGGCGATCAGCTTACACACAGACTCCACCACAGCCAGATACGCGCCGTGATAGGGAGAAGCGGAGGTGATGAAGGGGTTATAGCCGAAGGCCATGAAGGAGCAGTCGTCGGTGTGCTTCTTCTCCACGGAGATTTTCTGCACCATGGCCTGAATGGGGGTGAGCTGGTATTTTCCGCCGAAGGGCATCAGCACGGTGCCCGCGCCGATGGTGGAGTCGAACCGCTCGGACAACCCCCGCTTGGAGCAGGTGTTCAGGTCGGAAGCCATGGCGAGAAAGTTCTCGGCAAAGCTGCCGGTCACGGTCTTGCCGTAGCTCTGCGCCTTCTCGGCGGTGGCGTCCATGTGCTTGGCCGCGCCGTTGGAGTTCAGGAATTCCCGGCTGATGTCGCAGATTTTTTTCCCGTTCCAGTTCATCACCAGACGGGGGCTTTCCGTGACCACGGCCACAGGGACGGCGTTCAGGTTCTCCGTGGCGGCCAGTTCGAGGAACCGCGCCGCGTCCTTCGCTTCCACGACCACGGCCATCCGCTCCTGAGATTCGGAGATGGCCAGCTCGGTGCCGTCCAGACCGTCATATTTCTTGGGAACGGCGTTCAGGTCAATTTCCAGACCGTCGGCCAGCTCGCCGATGGCCACGGACACGCCGCCCGCGCCAAAGTCGTTGCAGCGCTTGATGAGACGGGAGGCTTCGCCATTGCGAAACAGGCGCTGGAGCTTCCGCTCCTCGGGGGCGTTGCCCTTCTGCACCTCGGAGCCGCAGGTTTCTACCGACTGCTGGGTGTGAGCCTTGGAGGAACCCGTCGCGCCGCCGATGCCGTCCCGGCCGGTGTTGCCGCCCAGCAGGATGACCACGTCGCCGGGGTCGGGGCGCTCCCGGCGGACATTTTCCGCGGGGGCGGCGGCGATGACCGCGCCGATCTCCATGCGCTTGGCGGCGTAGCCGGGATGGTAAATCTCATCCACAATGCCGGTGGCAAGGCCGATCTGGTTGCCGTAGGAGGAATAGCCAGCGGCGGCGGTGGTGACGATCTTCCGCTGGGGCAGCTTGCCGGGGATGGTCTCGGACACGGGAGTCAGAGGGTCGGCCGCGCCGGTGACGCGCATGGCCCGATAGACGTAGCTCCGCCCGGACAGGGGGTCACGGATGGCGCCGCCGATGCAGGTGGCCGCGCCGCCGAAGGGCTCGATCTCGGTGGGATGATTGTGGGTCTCGTTCTTGAACAGCAGCAGCCAGTCCTGCGCCTCGCCGTCCACCTGTACGGTGATCTTGATGGTGCAGGCGTTGATCTCCTCGGATTCGTCCAGATCGGTCAGCTGGCCGCGCTTCGTCAGCACCTTCGCGCCGATGGTCGCCAGATCCATCAGCGTCACCGGCTTGGTTCGACCGATTTCCCGGCGCATGGCCAGATAGTGCTCATAGGCCTGACGCACGTCCTCGTCCTCGAACTGCACGTCCGTAAGCTCCGTCAGGAAGGTGGTGTGGCGGCAGTGATCCGACCAGTAGGTGTCCAGCATGCGAAGCTCGGTCAGCGTGGGATCGCGGTCCACCGAGCGGAAGTAATCGCGGCAGAAGGCGATGTCCGCTCGGTCCATGGCCAGCGCGTAGGTGCGAATCAGGCCGAACAGCGCCTCGTCGTCCATCCTGGTGAAGCCCTCCAGCGTGGGCACAGTCTCGGGCAGCGCGTATTCGGTCTTGAGCGAATCCACGCGCGCCAGAGAGGCCTCGCGGCGCTCCACGGGATTGATGACATGGTGGCGAATCTTGTCAAGCTCCTCCGCCGTCAGATCGCCGTTCATCAGATAGACCGTGGCGGTGCGCACTGTCGGGCGCTCGCACTGAGCCATCAGCTGGATGCACTGGGCGGCGGAATCCGCGCGCTGGTCGAACTGCCCAGGCAGATACTCGGCGGCCAGCGTATGATCCGCGTTTTTGGGCAGCTCGTCGTAAACCACGTCCAGCTGCGGCTCGGAGAACACACCCTGCACGGCGCGGCGGTAGATCTCCTCGTCGATGTTCTCCACGTCGTAGCGGTTCAGCACGCGCAGACTCTTCAGGCTGCGAATGCCGAGGAAGGAGCGCAGCTCCTCCAGCAGCGCGCGCGCCTCATGGTCAAACCCGGGCTTCTTTTCCACATAAAGTCTGTAAACCATCGTTATTCCTCCGCGCCGCTGCGGCAGGCCAGCGCCCGCGCGCCGATGTCGCTGCGGCGATGCAGTTTTTCAAAGGAGACCTCGTCGGCGGCCACATAGGCGGCGCGGACGGCCTCGGCCAGCGTCTTTCCCACGCAGCAGACGCCCAGAACGCGCCCGCCGTTGGTGACCAGCTCACCCTTTTCATTGCGCGTGGTGCCGCTGTGGAACAGCTGCGCCATCTCCGGCGCGCGGCCCAGCGAGATGACCTTGCCCTTTTCGTACTTCTCGGGATAGCCGCCAGAGGCGAGCATCACGCAGCAGGCGGATTCATCGGAGAATTCCACCTTCGCGTCGGCCAGCGTCTCGTTCTCCACGGCGCGCATGATGTCGAACAGGTCGCTCCTCAGCAGCGGCAGCACCACCTGCGTCTCGGGATCGCCGAAGCGGCAGTTGTACTCGATGACCTTCGGGCCGTCCTTGGTCAGCATCAGGCCGAAGTAGAGACAGCCCTTGAAGGGACGACCCTCGGCCTTCATCGCGCGGATGGTGGGCAGGAAGATCTCGTCCATGCAGCGCTGAGCGATTGCCTTCGTATAGTAGGGATTCGGCGCGACCGTGCCCATGCCGCCGGTGTTGAGTCCCTCGTCGCCGTCGTTGGCGCGCTTGTGATCCATGGACGAAACCATGGGCCTCACGACGTTTCCGTCGGTGAAGGCCAGCACGGAGACCTCCGGGCCCTCGAGGAATTCCTCGACGACCACCTTCGCCCCGCTGCCGCCGAAGCGGTGATCCAGCATCATCGCCCGCACGGCTTCCTCGGCCTCGGCGTTGTTCTGGCAGATCAGCACGCCCTTGCCCAGCGCCAGCCCGTCGGCCTTGACGACCACGGGGCACTTCACTGTCGAAACGTACTCGAGCGCCTTCTGCGCGTCATCAAACACCTCAAACGCCGCGGTGGGAATGCCGTATTTCTTCATCAGATTCTTCGCGAAGGCCTTGCTGCTCTCGATCTGCGCGGCCTTTGCGTCGGGGCCGAAGCAGGGCACGCCCGCGGCGTGCAGCGCGTCCACCGCGCCCATGGCCAGCGGATCGTCCGGCGCGACGACGGCAAACTCAATGCCGTTGTCCATGGCAAAGCGAACCATGCCGTCGATATCCGTGGCGGCGATCTTCACGCAGGTCGCGTCCTCGGCGATGCCCGCGTTGCCCGGCAGCGCGTAAATTTCGGTGACGGCGGGATTTTCGCGCAGCTTGCGAATGATGGCGTGCTCGCGCCCGCCGCCGCCGATGACCATAATTTTCATGGTTCTGTCCTCCGATTTCTCAGTGATGGAACAGGCGAATGCCGGTGAACGCCATGGCGATGCCCAGCTCGTTGCAGGTGGCGATGACCTGATCGTCGCGGATAGAGCCGCCGGGCTGAGCGATGCAGTCCACGCCGCTGCGTTTGGCGCGCACGATGTTGTCGCCGAAGGGGAAGAACGCGTCGCTGCCCAGCGCCACGCCGGTGATCTTAGAGAGATACGCCTTCTTTTCCTCGCGGGTCAGCGGCTCGGGCTGACGGGTGAAGCAGTTCTGCCACACGCTGTCTCCGATCACGTCCTCGGAGTCCTCGGAGATGTATACGTCGATGGCGTTGTCGCGCTCCGGGCGGCCCAGCTCGGGCTTGAAGGGCAGGTTCAGAACCTTTTCATGCTGGCGAAGATGCCAGTTGTCGGCCTTGCCGCCGGCCAGACGGGTGCAGTGGATGCGGGACTGCTGACCCGCGCCGATGCCGATGGCCTGTCCATCCTTGACATAGCAGACCGAGTTGGACTGGGTGTACTTCAGGATAATCAGCGACAGCACCAGATCGCGCTTCTGCGCGTCCGTCAGATCCTTCTTCTCTGTGACCACATTTTCCAGCAGCGTTTCGTCGATCTTCAGCGCGTTGCGGCCCTGCTCGAAGGTCACGCCGTAGCACATTCTGCGCTCCAGCTCGGCGGGAACGTAGCTCGGGTCGATGGCCACGATGTTGTACTTTCCGCCGCGCTTTTTCTTCAGAATTTCCAGCGCTTCGGGCTCGTAGCCGGGAGCGATCACGCCGTCGGAAACCTCGCGGGCAATCAGCTTCGCCGTGGGCACGTCGCACACGTCGCTCAGGGCGATGAAATCGCCGAAGGAGGACATGCGATCCGCGCCGCGCGCGCGGGCATAGGCATTGGCCAGCGGCGAAAGCTCCAGATCAGCGGGAACGAAATAGATCTCGCGCAGCACGTCGCTGAGCGGAAGGCCGATGGCCGCGCCCGCCGGGCTGACGTGCTTGAAGGACGCGGCGGCGGGAACGCCCGTGGCCGCGCGCATTTCACTGACCAGCTGATAGCTGTTCAGCGCGTCGAGAAAGTTGATGTATCCGGGACGGCCGCAGAGCACCTCCAGCGGCAGCTCGCCGTTTTCCATGTAGATGCGCGCCGGCTTCTGGTTGGGGTTGCAGCCGTATTTCAGAGCGATTTCATGCGCCATGGTATTCTTCCTCCTTAGACGTTGCGGTTGATGATGCGGCTTTCGCGCGCGCCGGTGGCCAGATCGACGGTTTCCGTCCAGAGGGAAACGCGGTTGTCCCTGTCCAGAGCGCTCCAGAGCTTCTCGGTCATCTCGTCGATATTGCCCTCCAGCGAAACGATTTCCGGCTCGCCCTCGAAGGACGGAATGGGGCTTCCGTCGCAGCGATAGGTGTGCAGAAAGCGCCCTTCGCCCGCCGGCATGTCCTCGTATTCATAGAAGCAGCGCAGGCAGCGCTCGCCGCTGGCGTCGGCGGCCTTGCAGATGCCCATGGAGAAGGTGAAGCCCTCGCCCGTCTGGGCCATCAGGCTCACGCGGGGCGTGTAGTTGGGCGCGTCCGGCTCAAAGGTGCGGGTGCGCAGCGCGTCGACGAAGGACTTTCCCTCGGCGAGGAAGACGCGGATGGTGTCCGTCTGGTCACCGTTGGTCACGATGATCGTGTCGCCCATGCGGCGCACCGGCGCGTAGATGATCAGCGAGGGATCCTCCATCTGAGAGGGATCGAACGCCTCGGTGCGGATGCCCTCGCCCTCGCGGACGAACACGCGGTTGCGGGAATTGACGCTGCGGCCCATGATGAAATAGGCGAAGAACGCCCTGCCCGCGTCGGACGTGCGGCCGGCGATGATGCCCCGGCCCGGATAGGTGGACGCAGCCACCGCTTCGTACATGCTCTTCATTGCGCTTTCTCCTTTTCTCGCTCACCGGCCACTTTTTCCAGCGCCCGGGGCAGCAGAATCCACTCGGCCTGCTCCATCACCCGGCGCTGAAGCGTCTCGGGCGTGTCGCCGTCCTGAACCTCGACGGCCTTCTGAAAGATGATTCGGCCGCCGTCGGGAATTTCGTTGACAAAATGCACCGTCGCGCCCGTCACCTTCACGCCGTAGTCCAGCGCCGCCTGATGTACGCGAAGGCCGTAGAAGCCCTCGCCGCAGAAGGACGGAATCAGCGACGGATGCACGTTCAGAATCCGCTCGGGATAGCGGCGGACGAAGTTCTCGGACAGAATCGCCATAAAGCCCGCCAGCACGATCAGATCGATTTCAGCTTTCTTCAGAAGCGCGCTCAGCTCGGCCTCGAACGCCTCCCGGCTGCGGCCCTTTCGAAGGCAGACCGCCGTGGGAATGCCCGCGCGACGCGCGCGCTCGAGGGCGTAGGCGTCGGGATTGTTGGAAATCACCAGCTCGATGCGCGCGGACGGAATCTCGCCCCGCACGGACGCGTCGATCAACGCCTGAAGATTGGTTCCCCCGCCGGAAACCAGCACCGCAGCCCGCGCGCTCATGCCATCTGCACCCGCTCGTCGCCCTCAACGATGGAGCCGATGATCGTCGCCTGTTCGCCCGCGGCGTTCAGGATGCGCACGGCTTCATCCGCCTGCTCGGCGGCGACGGTCAGGCACATGCCTGTGCCCATGTTGAAGGTGTTGAACATGTCGCGGCGGGAGATGCCGCCCTGCTTTTCGATCAGACTGAAGATGGGCAGAACGTCCAGTTTGCCCGTCTCGATGTGCGCCGTCAGGCCCTCGGGAATGGAGCGCGGAATGTTCTCATAGAAGCCGCCGCCGGTGATGTGGCTCACGCCCTTGACGGTGACACTCTCCATGAGCTTCAGCACGGGCTTTACGTAAATGCGCGTGGGCGCCAGCAGCGCCTCGCCAAGCGTGCAGCCCAGCTCGTCAGAATAGACGGCGAGGTTCTTCTCGTTCACGTCGAACACCTTGCGCACCAGCGAAAAACCGTTGGAATGCACGCCGGAGGACTTCAGGCCGATCAGCGCGTCGCCGGCGCAGATCTTCGAATTGTTCACGATTCGGTCGCGATCCACCACGCCCACGGAGAAGCCGGCCAGATCGTACTCGTCCTCGGGATAGAAGCCGGGCATTTCCGCCGTCTCGCCGCCGTTGAGGGCGCAGCCCGCCTGCACGCAGCCCTCGGCCACGCCGGAGACGATGGCCGCGATCTTCTCGGGCACGTTTTTCCCGCAGGCGATGTAGTCCAGGAAGGTCAGGGGCTTCGCGCCGCAGCAGACGATGTCGTTGACGCACATGGCCACGCAGTCGATGCCCACGGTGTCGTGCTTGTCCATCAGGAAGGCGATTTTGAGCTTCGTGCCCACGCCGTCGGTGCCGCTGACCAGCACCGGGCGCTTCAGGTCGGTCATGTCCAGCTCGAACAGGCCGCCAAAGCCGCCGAGGCCGGACAGCACGCCGGGGATGGTCGTGCGCGCCACGTGCTTCTTCATCAGTTCCACGGCCTTATAGCCGGCGGTGATGTCCACGCCGGCCTGACGATAGCTTTCGCTGAAACTCTTCATTCTTCGCTTGCCTCCGTTATTCTGCACTCAAACTGGCACTTTCCGGGGTTTTTCGGCGGATCGCAGGGATAATTGCCGTCGAAGCACGCAGAGCAGAAACCCTGCGTGTTGTCCGCCAGACGGTGCACGCTCTCGCAGCTGAGATAGCCCAGCGAGTCTGCGCCGATGATGTCCTTGATCTGATCCAGCGGATACTGGCAGGCAATCAGGCGATCACAGCTGTCGATGTCCGTTCCGAAATAGCAGGGATGCATGAATGGCGGCGACGAAATGCGCATATGCACTTCCTTCGCGCCGGCCTCGCGCAGCATCTTCACGATGCGCGCCGACGTGGTTCCGCGCACGATGGAATCGTCCACCAGCACCACGCGCTTGCCCTCCACCACCGCGGCGATGGGGTTCAGCTTGATGCGAACCTTGTTCTCACGGTCGGCCTGGGTGGGCTGGATGAAGGTACGGCCGATGTACTTGTTCTTGATGAAGCCGATGCCGTAGGGAATGCCCGACTGGCGGGAAAAGCCGATGGCCGCGTCCAGACCGGAATCCGGCACGCCGATCACCACGTCCGCCTGCACGGGATGCTCCAGCGCGAGGAACGCGCCGGCGCGCAGCCGCGCGGTGTGCACCGAGCTTCCGTCGATGACGGAGTCCGGACGCGCGAAGTAGATGTATTCGAACACGCAGGTGGACTTGGGCTTCTCTCCCACATGGGTGCGGTCGGTGCGCAGGCCGTTTTGATCCACTACCACGATCTCGCCCGGCTCTACGTCGCGGACGAAGGTCGCGCCGATGCTGTCCAGCGCGCAGGATTCCGACGCGAACACGATGTTCTCGCCCACCTTGCCGATGCACAGCGGCCTGAAGCCGTATGGGTCGCGCGCGGCGATGAGCTTGCGCGGCGACATGATCACCAGCGAATACGCGCCCTGAATCACGTCCATGGTGCGGCAGACGGCCTCCTCAATGGACTTGGAGTGCAGCCGCTCCCGGGTAATCATATAGGAAATGACCTCGGAATCGCTGGTCATGTGGAATATGGAGCCCTTCAGCTCCAGCTCCTCGCGCAGCTCCCGGGCGTTGGTCAGCGCGCCGTTGTGGGCCAGCGCCATGTAGCCCTTGACATGGTTGACCACCAGCGGCTGGGCGTTCTGGCGCGGATCCGCGCCGGACGTACCGTAGCGCACATGACCCACGGCCATGGTGCCGGTGCCGAGGGTCTCCACCGCGTCGTGGGTAATCACATCGTTGACCAGACCGGGGTTTTTGTAGCAGCGAATCACGCCGCCGTCGTTGACGGCGATGCCGCAGCTCTCCTGGCCGCGGTGCTGAAGGGCGTACAGGGCGTAATAGGCCGCGGAGACGACGTTCATGCCGTCGCGGCTGTAGATGCCGAATACACCGCATTCCTCATGGATATTGCTCATGTCCCGTCTCCCTCACTCCGCGGTCAGGCGGCGCATGACCTCGTTGTAAGCATCCTCCACGCCGCCCAGATCCCGGCGGAAGCGATCCTTGTCCAGCTTCTCGTGGGTCGTGCTGTCCCAGAAGCGGCAGGTGTCGGGGGAAATCTCGTCGGCCAGCACGATGGTGCCGTCCTTCAGGCGGCCGAACTCCAGCTTGAAGTCCACCAGCGTGATGTTCATCTTGGCAAAGCGCTCCTTGAGCAGCTCGTTGACCTTGAAGGCCATGGACTTGATGGTCTCGATCTCCTCGCGGGTGGCCAGCTTCAGCGCGCGGGCGTGATACTCGTTGATGAGCGGATCGCCCAGAGCATCGTTCTTATAGGAAAACTCGATGGTCGGCTCGTCGAACACGATGCCCTCCTCCACGCCGTAGCGCTTGGCGAAGGAACCTGCGGAAATATTGCGGATGATGACCTCCAGCGGAACGATGGAAACCTTCTTCACCACGGTGTCGCGCTCGGAGAGCTCCTCGACGAAGTGAGTCGGCACGCCGTTCTTTTCCAGCATCTGCATCAGCATGTTGGACATGCGGTTGTTGATGACGCCCTTTCCCGAGATGGTGCCCTTCTTCAATCCGTTGAACGCCGTCGCGTCGTCCTTGTAGGAAACGATGACCAGATTCTCGTCGTTCGTCGCGTAAACCTTCTTGGCCTTGCCTTCGTAGAGCTGAACCGTCTTTTCCATTGTCTTTTCCTCCGCAAATCTTTTATTCAAAATGTTGGAATCAAGCAAACTGTTCCCGAATCTTTCGATCCTTGGCCTCGACGGCCTCGGTCATTTCCCGGCGCATGGCCTTCAGCCGCCCGCGCAGCGCGCCGTCCGATCCGGCGAGAATCTGCGCCGCCAGAATGGCCGCGTTGTCTGCGCCGTCGATGGCCACCGTGGCCACCGGGATGCCCGAAGGCATCTGCACCGTGGACAGCAGTGCGTCCAGACCGTCCAGCGTCGAGGACTTCACCGGCACGCCGATGACCGGCAGCACCGTGTTGGCCGCCGCCGCGCCCGCCAGATGGGCGGCCTTGCCCGCCGCAGCGATGATCGCGCCAAAGCTGTTGTCCTCCGCCTCGCGGCAGAACTTCGCGCAGGCCTCCGGCGTGCGATGCGCCGAGAGAACGCGAACCTCGAAGCCGATTTCCAGACTCCGCAGACGATCGATGGCCTTCTGCATTACGCCCAGATCGCTGTCGCTTCCCATGAGAATGGCAACCTTACTCATGTCTGAATTTCCTCCAAATCCGTTTTCAATGAGATTATAGCACATAATTACGAACTTACGCAACCTGTATCCATTTAATGTTCGTATTTTACAGGTTAAATATTCCGCAGCTTCGCGAACGTTCGCCTTTTAGCGCTCCATTTCCGAACGATCGTCCGTACCTCGCGGCGATATATAACCGTTTCGTTAACAAAAAACACTCATTGACAATCTTCCGGATCTCTGCTATAATACCAAACGTTGTGGGGTTATAGCTCAGTTGGTTAGAGCGTCACGTTGACATCGTGAAGGTCATAGGTTCGAGCCCTACTAACCCCACCATCGTCCGTCCGAAGGAGTGCTTCGGACGGACTTTTTCGCGCAGCGAAAGGCCCGCAGGCGAAACCGTCGTCCGTCTTTCAAGGACGGCGGCTTGCCCACGGGCCTTCATAATTCAATTTCAATGTCTTTTCATCATTATTCCGTTCGCACGGTCACGCTCTGACCGATGCGCAGACCGTCCGTTTCGTCGGGAACGATGTACGCGCGATACGCGGCGTTTTCCGCAATGCTGAGGATTTCTTCTATGGTTCCCATTGCAGTTTCGCTGTCGGAATCGGCGGCGAAGGTCAGCTCCACTCGATCGCCCGGCTGGAGCGTTGCCGCCTGCGTTTCATCCATGTCGATTTCCACGCATATATCCTCGCTCCGGACGATGGCGGCGACGGCCTCGTCCGAGCGCAGCTCGTCGCCGAGCGCGGCGGAGAGCCGCGTCACCACGCCGGAAACGGGCGCGGCGACCGTCGTCTCCTCCGATGCGCAGACCTCATAGAGCAGCTGTCCTCGCTCCACGGTCTCGCCCTCGGAGACGCACAGCCGGACGACAGTTCCCTCGGCGGCGTATTCCTCCGTCTCTGTGGACAGCACGGTGCCAACGCCCACGCATTGGTTCGATGAGAAGTCCGCGTCGCGATAGAGTTTCACGACCTCGCCCACGTACAGTTCGCCGCCGATAGTCTCCACGCAATACTCGTCGCCGTCGGGATTCGTCACCACGCCGACGGCGCGATGGGTTCCGTCGACGCTGCAGCGCAGATAGACCGTCTCGCCGGGATGGAGCAAGCCTGTTTCCGCCGAAGCATAGGCTTCCTCCGCGGTGCAGAAGACCGTGTAGAGCGTCTTCGGAGCGATTTCCATCACCGCGCCGTCCACCGTTTCGCCCTCGGCGGCGAGGACGCGCGCCACGGTTCCGTCCTGCGTCGCGAACACCTTCTGAGTGCGCAGCGTAAGGAGCGTTTCGCCCTCGGAGACGGCCTGGCCGACCTCTGCGCAGATGGTCTCTGCCGTGCCCTCTGCGTAAACCTCATGGACGCGCATGGCCGCGGTCTTTCCCTCGTAGACCTCCGCCGAGGCCGCTGCCGTCAGCAGCAGTGCCACAGCCGCCGCCATCGCCTTTTTCCACATGCTCATCCCACCCTTTTCGCCGTGCAGACGCACGGCTTTTGAGAATATCAGTCTTTTCTTATCGCTTTGCCTTCAGGAGTTCTCCGTCGCGCGCGTCAGTTCGCCGTTTTCACCCAGCGGCCAGGTCTCGCCATCCGCCTGAATCCGGATTCCATCCGCGGAGAGCGTCCAGAGGAAGTCCTTGGACACGAATCCCCGGGCGCGCAGCGCTCCGTAGTTTTCGCCGCACAGCTCCGTTGCCGTGTCCAGCTCCATCCGCGCGCCGTTCAGCTCAAAGACGATGCTTTCCACTCCGCTGTCCATCAGTGTTTTCAGCGTCCGGCCGTCCAGCGACCAGAGCGTTCCGCCGTTCTGCGGCGTGAGAATCAGCGTCTGTCCATCCAACGCCGCCGTGAACGCACCATCTCCGCCGACCAGCTGAACGGGCAGCGTCTCGCCGCCCATCACGAGTGCCGTCGCCGCCTCGTTCGACGGCTCCAGCGCCACAGTTCCGTAGAGCTGCATTTCCTTGGTTCCCGAAGCGTGCGAATCGGTCAGCGCCTCGCCGGGAGTGATGTGCAGCTCTTCGTCCGCAGGAGCCTCGCCGCTCGCCGACGGCATGCCTCCTGCGGAAAATCCGCCGCGGCTGGGGAATCCTCCCCCACTGGGAGAACCGCCGCCGCCCGGCACGACCCCACCGTTTTCCAGCGCGAAGAACAGCCTGCTCCATACCGCAGCGCCGTCGGCCATCAGCGCGCCCACCCAGAGGGTACTGGTTCCGTCGGAGCAAAGCTCTTTGGAGACGGATATGCGCTGTTCTGTCGTTCGTCCCGCGAGGTTCAGCGTTCCGTCGGCGTTCTGGACATAGACGATGAATTCGCTCGCCTCCAGCTCCGTCTGCCATGTGAAGCTCGGCCCTTCGCCGGGCTGGGCCAGTGCAATCCGGTTCACGCCGTCCACGATCTGCACATTGCCCTCGGCGGCGATCTGAATCGCGCCCTCCTGTGCCTCGCCGGGCAGAGGATCGTCCTGCGGGGCGTCGTTAGGCTCAGAAGTCGGATTCACCGTAGGGATTTCGGTGGGCGCGACGGTAGGCATGTCGGTGGGATCCGCTGTCGGCGCTTCTGTCAGTTCTGCCGTGGGCGTTGTCGTCGGCTCAATCGTCGGCGCTGCGGTGGGTTCCTCCGTCGGATTTTCCGATGGCTCCGCCGCAGGTTCCTCGGTGGGCTCCTCGGTCGGCATTTCCGTGGGTTCTGCGGCGGCAGTTTCCGTGGGTTCCAGTGTCGGTTCCGCAGACGGCGCTTCCGTCGGAATCGCCGTCTGCACGTCGTTCGCCGGAACGGTTTCCGCCCATGCGCCGCAGGCGAGGCTCAGCGCCAGCAGCGCGGCGGCCAACCGCCGGAGCTTCCGATTAGTCATTGGAATCACCGGCTGCTTCGCCCGCATCCAGCGTCGTCACCACGGCGCTCATGCCGTAGCGCGTGTTTTCATCGGGCGTAAAGTCGATATAGACCATGTAGCAGACCGCGCCGTCGCCGTCCTCCTGCTGCTGAGATTCCTCGGCGATGGCGGAGATCATGGTCACGGTTCCGGGATAGACCGCCTCGGAATCCTCGTTCCAGAGCAGCTCGACGTTCACCGCGTCGCCCACGTGGATTTCGCCGAGGTCGGTCTCGGCCACCTGAGCCTCCACGCGCATGGCCCCGTCGGGATAGATCGTGGCTGCCGCCGCGTCCTTCTCCGTGCGCGCGCCCTCCTGAAGGCTGATCTGCGCGACGGTGCCAGAAACCGTGGCGCAGATCTCGCTGCCGGACATGTACAGGCCGTCGAAGTCGCCGTCCAGCGTCTCCAGCAGCAGGTCGCCCTTCTGCACGGAATCGCCGTCCTGCACGGCGATGGAGACGATGCTGCCGCTGGCCGTGACCGCCGTGGGCGTGCGGCGCGACAGCGTGCCGCGGCCGATGCGCTGAGACGAAACCGCCTCGCCGCCGCGGAACACGCTCACCGTTTCGCCGATGAGGAATTCGCCGGAGCGCACCTCCACGGTGAAGTCCGTGCCCGAGACGGACGTGACCACGCCGGTGCCTGTGTGACTCGCGTCGGAATAGCAGCTCAGATAGACCTCCTCGCCGGTGTGGATGAACTTGTTCGCCGCGGCGTTGTAGGCGTTTTCGGTGGACGCGGAGATGGTGTAGACGCTCTCGCCCTCGATGTACATCACCGCGCCGAAGCGCTGGGCGACGGTCTCGGCGGAGTCGCCCGGCTGGCCGAACACGCCGGAGATCACGCCCGATTCCCCGGCGTAGATCTTCGTGGTCTCCAGCGTGGCCAGCACATCGCCTGCGGAGACGTGCTGACCGGCCTGAACGTTCACCTCGGCGATCTTGCCGCCGATGGCCGCGTAGACCGTCGTCTCGTCGGACGCGCACACCGTGCCCTCGAAGGAGAGGGGTTCCGCCCACGCGCCCTGAGCCAGCAGGCAGATCGCCGCGGCCGCCGCTAGTGTCTTTTTTCCAATTCGCTTCATGTTAAAATGCACCTCCATGCTCGTTCGTTCAGATATTGCGCAGCGCGTCGATGGGATTCAGTCGGCTGGCCTTGCGCGCGGGAGCCCAGCCGAAGAGCACGCCCACGGCGGCGGAGAAGCCCGTGCCCAGCGCGATGGCGCTCCAGGAGATCGTAAAGGCCGTGCCCAGCGCCCTGCAGAGAATCAGGCTCAGCAGAAGGCCCATGCCCACGCCCGCCAGTCCGCCGATCATGCTCAGCAGGAAGGATTCGATCAGGAACTGAATCTGAATCTGCCAGGGCAGCGCGCCCAGCGCCTTCTTCAGGCCGATTTCCATCGTGCGCTCGGTGACGCTGGTGAGCATCATGTTCATGATACCAATGCCGCCGACCACCAGCGCGATGGACGCGATGCCCGCCAGGAGCGCCGTCATCATGGACAGCATTTCCTCCATAGCGTCCTCCACGCCCGAAAGGGTGACGACGTCGAAGCAGTCATCCTCATAGCTGAACATCTCGTCCATGACCGCCTCGATGCGGCTGGCGGCGGCGTCGGAATCCGCGCCGTCGGCCAGATAAACCGTGAAGGACGTGACGGCGCTTTCGTTGTTCATCTTCAGCGCCGTGGTATAGGGAATCAGAATGTCCGCCGCGCCGCCCATCATGCCCGCGATGCTCTCGCTCTCCGCGTCGGAGATGAGTCCGGCCACGAGGAAGGGCACGCCGTCGATGTACAGCGACTGGTCGATGGGATCCACGCCGTAGAAGAACTCGTCCACCATGTCCTGACTGATCCAGCAGACGAAGCTGACGTTGTCCACGTCCACGATGTTCAGCGCCCGGCCCCGGGTGAGCAGATCGTCGGTGACTCGGAAGTAATAGGCGTTCTTGCCGGAGACGGTCACGCCCGTCTCGTATTCGCCGCCGCGGGAGACCCGGGCGCTCAGAGACGCGCCGGGAACCACGCCGTCCACCTCGTCAAGCGCCTCCAGTCGGCTCAGATCCTCCGCCGTCAGGCCGGACTTCAGGTCGCTGCCGGAGATGCTGACCGTCAGCGTGCCCGCGCCCAGCGACGAAAACGACCCGGACAGCGAGCCGGACACGCCGGAGACGGTGGTAATCAGCGCGATGACCGCCGTCACGCCGATGAGAATGCCCAGCACGGTCAGAAACGAGCGCATGCGGTTGCCCGCGATGTTGCTCAGCGACATGGCCACACATTTCTTCAGCATGCTCAGCGTCGATCGGATTTTCTTAAGCATCGCCCGTGCCGCCTCCCTCCGTCAGCTCGCCGTCGATGATGTGCACCACACGGCGGGCGTGGGCCGCGATGTTCATGTCGTGGGTAATCATCACGATGGTGCGGCCCTCGTCGCTCAGCTCCTGAAACAGCTGCATCACCTGCCGCCCGGTCTTCTGATCCAGCGCGCCTGTGGGCTCGTCGGCCAGCAGAATGGACGGATTGCCCGCCAGCGCCCGGGCGATGGCCACGCGCTGCTGCTGGCCGCCGGAGAGCTGGTTGGGAAAATGCTCCATGCGGTCGGCCAGTCCCACGCGCTCCAGCATCTCGCCGGCTCGCCTTCGCCGCTCCCGGGGCGAAACGCCCGCGTAGATCAGCGGCAGCTCCACGTTTTTTTGCGCCGTAAGTCGGGGCAGCAGCTGGGAATTCTGAAAGATGAACCCGATCTCCCGGCTGCGGATGGCCGCCAGCTCGGCCTCGGAGGTCTCGGAGATCTCCCGGCCGTGGAGCACGTATAATCCCGACGTGGCCACGTCCAGACAGCCGATGATGTTCATCAGCGTGCTCTTGCCGCTGCCCGACGGCCCCAGCACGGACAGATACTCGCCCTCGTCCATCTCCAGACAGACGTTCTTGAGCACCTGCATCTCCTCGCCGGCCATGGGATAGCTCTTGCACACGCAGCGCATTTCAAAAAACGCGTTCATCATCCCTGTCCACCGCCCATCGGCCCGCCGCCCGGCATACCGCCGCCGCTGAAGTCGGAGGGCATGCCGCTGAAGTCGGAGTTTCCGCCGCCGGGCATTCCACCGCCGCCAAAGTCTCCGCCGCCGGGCGCGTTCATCTGCTGGCTGCCGAACAGCCCGGCCAGCAGTCCGCCGGAGGAAGAAGCCTCCTGTTCCACCTCGACGTAGACCTCGTCGCCGTCGCTCAGGCCGCTGACGATTTCCACGTAATTGCCGTTGCTCACGCCGACCTCCACATCCACGCGCTCCAGCTCGCTCGCGTCGTTGTACATCCAGACATAGGCGCTGTTGGCCGCGTCGAAGCTCAGAGCGGCCTCCTTCAGGATGACCACGTTCTCGGCCTGCTCCTGGGGGATGGACACCGTGACCTGCATGCCCGGATACACGCCGTCGTCCACGTCCACATAGGCCGTGGCGGTGTAATAGGCCACCGAGCCGTCGGATGCGGAGATGTAATCGATGGCGGCGATTTCAGACTCAAAGGTCTTTTCCGTGGCCGTGGTGGTGACGGTGCACGCGTCGCCCACATGGACGGAGCCCACGTCGTATTCGTCCACCCGCAGCTTCACCTTCAGATGGGTGAAGTCTGCCACCTGAACCAGCGCCGCGCCCGCCGCGACGGGATCGCCCTCGGCAACGCTCACGGCGTTGACCCGCCCGTCCAGTCCGGCTTCGACGGTCTGACCATTGGCCAGCCGCACCAGCTTGTCGCCCTCGTTCACCTCATCCCCGGCAGAGACGTACACCGTGCGCACCGTGGAGGCCGACGACGCGGAATAGCTCTCGCTGCTGACCAGACTGAGATTGCCGCTGAAGCTCAGTGCGTTGGAGATGCTGCCCGTGGTGGCCGTGTAGCCCTGATAGGTTACGCTGTACTCCTGCTTCAGCGCGCGGCAGGCGATCCACGCGCCGCCGGCCAGCAGCGCCAGCACGAGAATCGCGACGATGATCCTCCGCAGGATCCGCCCGCGGGTCTTGGCTTTATTTTTCATAAATATCGGCATGGCTCCTTTCCTTAACTGGAAGCCATTGTAAGGGAGAAAGTTGAAATGAACTTTAAAAACGGGCTCGGAGGATTTGAACAGATTTTGAACAAACGAAAGGAATCCGCCTCCCGCACGCGGCGAAAAGCGAATTCCTTTCGTTATTGAATGTTCAATGAAGAAGGCGAGCATCGCCTTTCATTTTCAGCAGACCCGGGCTGCGTCCGCCTCCTTCAGCACGCGCCAGAGGTTGCCGCCGGCCAGCTTCTCCAGCTGCGTCTGGGTGTAGCCTCGCGCGCGGAGCAGCTCCAGCAGATTTGGGAAGTCGGACGGATTGCCGATGCCCTCCGGCCATTCGTCGATGCCGTCGAAGTCCGAGCCGAAGCCGATCACGTCCTCCGCGCCCAGCTCGTACAGCGCGTCAATGTGGCGCAGCAGATCGTCCATCGTCGCCCTTCCGCCCTCGCGCAGGAACGCGCCATAGAAGTTTACGCCGATGAAGCCCTTTCGGTCGATGATGGCCCTGACCATCTCCCGGGTCAGATTGCGCGGCACGCCGCACAGCCATCGACAGTCGGAATGGCTGGCGATGGGCGGCAGCTTCGTGCGCTCGCAGACCTCCCAGAAGCCCGCGTCGTTCAGATGGGACACATCCGCGAGGATTCCGCGGCGATCCATTTCGCCCAGCAGCTCGCGCCCGAAGGGCTTCAGCCCCTCCGTTGAGCCGCCCTTGGCCGGACAGCCGATCTCGTTTTCGAAGTTCCACGTCAGCGCGATCATCCTCAGCCGCGTCTCGTCGTCGAACTCCGCCAGTCTTTCCAGCGAACCCTCCAGCATCTCGCCGCCCTCGCAGGAGATCACGCCCGTGGGGCGATCGGGAGCCGCTTCGGGCAGCCGGCCGCGCAGAATCTCCAGCGGCAGCTCGTAGGAAGCCGCCAGCATCTTCTTTCCGTCCTGATAGGGCGTGCCCGCCGGGCCGTGGGAGCCGGTGAACATGGCGAAGGTCTGAAGGCCCACGCCGCCGCGCGCCATCCGGTCCAGTGTGACCGTGCACTCGTCCATTTTTCTTCCGCCCAGGGCGATGGAACATAGCGTATCGCAATGCGCATCCGCAACAAACATTTTCCTTTCCTCCAATAGTAATGTAGAATTTCGCATCCATTTTATCGCAGCCGTGGGGAAAATTCAACCTTTTCCGCGGCCTTTGCAAACTTAATGCGGCGTTTGTTGAAAAAAGTCGACGCTTCTGCTATAATAAATCAGGGCACGATAGATGGGCACCCCGCGCGGGTGCCCGTTTTGCTGTAATAAAGCGAGTGAATCGGAGGAAAAACGCATGAAAAAGCCCGGCTTCGACAGTCAGAAGTACATCCGTCTCCAATCGGAGCACATCCGCGAGCGCATCCGCCAGTTCGGCGGCAAGCTCTATCTGGAGTTCGGCGGCAAGCTCTTTGACGATTATCACGCCTCCCGCGTACTGCCCGGCTTCGCGCCGGACAACAAGATTCAGATGCTGCTTCAGCTGAAGGATCAGGCCGAAATCGTCATCGCCATCAACGCCAACGACATCGAGAAGAACAAGCGCCGCGGCGATCTGGGCATCACCTACGACACGGATCTGATCCGTCTGGTGGACGTGTTCCGCTCCTTCGGGCTGTATGTGGGCAGCATCGCGCTGAACCAGTATTCCGGCCAGCCCTCGGCCGCGCTGTTTGAAACGCGCATGAAGGCGCTGGGTCTGAAGGTCTTCCGGCTGTACAGCATCCCCAACTATCCGTCCGATGTAGCAGCCATCGTCAGCGACGAAGGCTACGGCCGCAACGACTATATCGAAACCTCCCGATCGCTGGTGGTCGTCACCGCGCCCGGCCCGGGCAGCGGCAAAATGGCCACCTGCCTGTCCCAGCTTTATCATGAGCACAAGCGGGGCGTAAAGGCGGGCTATGCCAAGTTCGAGACCTTCCCCATCTGGAACCTCCCGCTGAAGCATCCGGTAAACCTCGCCTACGAAGCCGCGACGGCCGATCTGAACGACGTGAACATGATCGATCCCTTCCATCTGGACGCCTACGGCGTAACCACCGTCAATTACAACCGCGACATCGAAATCTTTCCCGTGCTGCGGGCCATCTTCGAGCGCATCTATGGCGAATGTCCCTACAAGAGTCCCACGGATATGGGCGTGAACATGGCCGGCTATTCCATCGTGGACGACGAAATCTGCTGCGAGGCCTCTCGGCAGGAGGTCGTGCGCCGCTATTTTAAAACCGCCTGCATGGTTCGGCAGGGCCTTGCCGGCAAGCAGGAGCTGAACAAGCTGGAGCTGCTCATGCGCACGCTGGGCGTCGACGTGAACATCCGCAGAACCGTTCCCGCGGCGCTGGCCGTGGCCGAGGCCACCGGCGAGCCCGCCACCGCCATCGAGCTGCCCGACGGACAGATAGTCACCGGCAAGACCTCGTCGCTGCTGGGCGCTTCCGCGGCGGCGCTGCTCAACGCGCTGAAGGTCATGGCCGGCATCCCCGACGAACTGAAGCTGATCTCCCCCAGCGTCATCCAGCCCATTCAGCACCTGAAGGTGGATCACATGGGCAACCGCAATCCGCGCCTGCACACCGACGAGGTGCTCATCGCGCTGGCCATCAGCGCCGCCACGGACGAAAACGCATCCATCGCCATGGATCAGCTCTCCGAGCTCAAGGACTGCGACGCCCACTCCACGGTCATACTCTCTCAGGTGGACGACGGCATGTTTAAGAAGCTGGGCGTGAACATCACCTGCGAGCCGGATTATCAGGATAGAAATCTCTACCATAAGTAAATTCATTGCGCGAAAAGGCCGCCGCCCGGAGAATTTGCTCCGGACGGCGGCCTTTCTATTTAATAGTAGCGAACGGTGACGTGCTTCCCCATCTTCTCCAGATTCTTGGACAATCGGTCGATCAGCTGAAATTTTGCGCCGAAGGCCTGAGCGAGCTTGGGGTTCTGATGGGCGGGATTCATGGCGCAGCCCACGAAGAAGTGGATGTCCGTCGCGCCGTCGAACAGCACCTGTGCGATGCGCGATGCGCCGTCGCTGCGGTTCTCCCACGAGGCCTCCAGCCGGTCGCCCGCCAGATACTCCTCGGAATAATCCAGCACCCGGGAGATGGTCACCACCGCCTCGGTGGACAGATCGACTCCCTCTACGTGGCAGACGGGCGGAAGATCGGAATCGCCGTAGTCCAGCGAGGTCTCCACCTCCGTGCCCAGATAGTCGGCGGCGATGCGATTGGTCGTGCCGCCGCAGACGATTTTGATTCCCTCCTGAGAGAAGAAATCCCTGACGATTACCCTGTCCAGCGCCTTGGAGGACGGCGGGCCGATCATCACGTTGGCCGCCTTGCGCTTGCACAGCCGCAGCACCGCTATGGTCGTGTCATCGCCGGGCCTGCCCTGATACAGCCGGTAGCACTCCGCGGCGAGCATCCGGGCAATCTGCTTGGCGGTCATCTCCCTGGAGTAATGCTCTTCCAGGTATCGAATGATGTTCTCGCGTCCCCATCCGAAGGCATATTCGCCGCCGATGCCCGCGTAGATCGCGCCGTCGCTCATGACGACGAACACGTCGTTTTCGTTGGCCTCGAACCGGCTTTCGTAAATCTTCTTGCCCTCGATCATCCGGGTCTGGAACTTGAAATCGTAGTTTTTGCCGTTTTGCAGCACCACGGTGTGCGGATTGTCGAAGCGCGTCAGCTCCACATAGCGCTGCTGGCGAATTTTGATGATGGTGAACGTGGAATAGGCGATTTTGCGCACGTTGCACTCGGGGAGCGTGCGCACGATGGTGTTGACGCACTCCTCGATGGACATGCCGCCGACGCTCATCGTCGCCAGAATCCGCGAGGTGAGTGTCGCGAGAATATTCGCCTTTACGCCGCTGCCCAGCCCGTCCGCGAGCACGCAGATGGAGGTGCCCTCGTTGGACGAAAACACCGCGCGGTCGCCGCAGAGCTGCTCGCCCGCCTTGATTAAGCTGATGGAGCCGACGTCGATGTACAGCTGATTCATATTATTGATCGTCCTGAATGGCTTCCTTGAGTTTCACGAGCATGACCTTTGTCTCCGCCGTGGTCTCGCCGAGGATGGACGCGATGTTCTGCGCCACGCGCATCTGCTTCTCAATGAGCTGATCGGCGGCCTCCAGCGTGCTGTCCACCACCTCGCGGGAATGGCGCTCAGCCTTTTCCCGAAGGTACGGCAGGCACATTTCGATCTGCGCCTTGCCCAGACACAGCGCCGAGGCCATCTCCCGACAGGTGGGATAGCCGCAGCAGCCGCAGTTCAGCGCCGTCTCCGCCGTGCTCTTGCCCAGGCGTACCAGCGCCGCCTCGATCTCATCCTCCGCCGGTTGGGGATGCTGCACAGGGTCGGCGGTGAATTCCTTTCGAATGGAGCGGGTGGCGGTCACGCCGAAGTCGTTCTCACCGGCATAGGAATTGACCGCGACGGTGCCGCGGATGCGGTTTTCATAGCGATTGCTGCGAATGGCCGGGCCGTTGACGCAGCTGCCCTCGCAGGCGGTCATCTCCAGAAAGGTCCTGCTCACGCCGCCCTGACGCATTTCGTCCAGCGCGGCGAGGCAGTCGGCTACGCCGTCGATGGACACGCGGTTCCAGCCGGGCACGCGATCCATGGACTTGACGATGCCGTCCTGGCGGGCGAAGCGCCGGGCGCGAATGCCGCCGCGCACCACCGCGAAGCCGTGGTTCACGGGTCTTACGCCCATCTCGTGCATCCATCGCTTCAGATCAGAGAACATCAGCATCGAATCGCAGCAGCCGGTCTCGTTCATCACCGCGCGCTCGGCAAAGCACGGGCTGACGGCCACGATGAACGCGTCGGGATACTGCTCGCGCAGCATCTTACAATGTACCTCCATGGGCGTTTCCACCGGGGCCAGATACCTGAGCATCTCGGGATAGTACTTGCGGATCAGCTGGATGATGGGCGGACAGGCCGACGAAATCACCACGTCCCGCTCACCCGAGCGGATGAGCTTTTCGTATTCGCGGCTGACGATCTCCGCGCCGATGGCCATTTCCTGCACGTCAAAAAAGCCGAGTTGAAACAGAGCCTCGCGCAGATCCTCGATGGAGCCGACGTCAAAATCGGCGATAAAGGACGGCGCGACGCTCGCCACCACCTGGCGGCCCGAGCGAATCTGACGAAGAATCTCCTTGACGTCCGGCCAGCTCTGCTGGCTGTGCCGCGGACAGGTCACGACGCATTCGCCGCAGTCGATGCAGTCCTCGCGAATGATCTGCGCATGGCCGTCGGAATAGCGGATGGCCTTGAGCAGGCAGTTGCGGATGCACTTGTAGCAGTCCCGGCAGTTGACCTCGTCCAACCGAATGACGTTCATTCATTCTCCTCCGAAACGCGTTTTTTACAGCTTCGCAAGCACCTCGTTGCTGAAGAACGTATCCACATCGTCGGGCTGAATGCTGGTGGTTTTGCCGTCCACGGTTACGCACACGCCCTCTCCGCATTTGCCCATGCAGAACTTGCCGGCCAGCTCCACGCGGTCGCCGAGGTGATGCTCCTCCACGAGCTCCTTCATGCGATCCACAACGCGCTTGGAGCCCAGCAGATGGCAGGTGCTGCCCACACAAATCGTAATTTTCATGATAACCCCTTCCCTTTATGCATAATCTGAAGGAAACCGTTGCCCGTTTCCGAATATATGATAGCACACGCGGCCGGAAAATGCAATTCCGGCCGCGCGTTTTCTTATAAATTCTGTAGCGAAAATTTCAGCGGACGCTCTCCCAGACCTTCAGCGAAGAACGCATGTAGCCGGCGAGATCCGTCTCGTAAATCTCCCCGAGGAATTCCGCGTCGGCCACGTCGGAGAACGCGCCGCTGCGGACGATCCGTCCGTCCTTCATGAACAGCACGTTGTCCGTCAGGCGCAGCGCGAGGTTCACGTCGTGGAAAATGCCGATGACGCTGCGGGTTCCGTCCGCCGTCCAGCGATGGAGATAGTCGATCAGCTCCAGCTGATGGCGCACGTCCAGATGGTTGGTCGGCTCGTCCAGCAGGATGATCTCGGGGTCCTGCGCCAGCGTCTGGGCGAGAAACACCCGCTGCCGCTGACCGCCGGAGAGCTCGTCGATCTGCCGGTCGCGCAGATCGCTCAGCCGCACCGATTCGAGGCAGCGCTCCACCATCTCCCGATCCTCCGCCGCCGGATTGCCCAGCACGCGGCGGCTCATGTGCTGATAGCGCCCGAGCATCACCGTCTCGTAGACCGTGAACGGAAAGTAGATCTGCGTCACCTGGCTCATCACGGCGATGCGCCCGGCGATTTCCCGGCGCTTCATCTTTCGGATGGAGCGGCCGTCCAGTTCGATCTGGCCCTGATAGTCGATCAGCGCGGCCATGGCGCGGGCCAGCGTGGTCTTGCCGCAGCCGTTGGGGCCCAGCAGGCAGTAGTTCTTCCCCGTTTCGAAGGTGTGCGAAATGCCGTGCAGCACCTCATGGCCGCCGTATCCGGCGCGGACGTCGGTGAGCTTCAGCATGGTCACACCTTCTTCTTGTGAAAATAGATGTAGGCGAAGAACGGCGCGCCGATGAGCGCCGTCACCGCGCCCACGGGCAGCTCCTGGGGCGCGAGCACCGTCCGTGCCGCCAGATCGGCCAGCACCATGAACATGCCGCCGAACAGCGCGGACATGGGCACCAGCAGCCGATGACTTGAACCAAAGAACCGGCGCACGATGTGGGGCGCGATGAGATCCACGAAGCCGATCACGCCCGCCAGCGAAACCGCCGTTCCCGTCAGCAGCGACGAAACGGCGATGAGGATAAACTTCACCGGCCGCAGATCCACGCCGGCGGACAGCGCCTGCTCCTCGCCGAAGGTCATCAGATCCATCTCCCGGGAATAGCGCAGCAGCACCAGCAGGCTCAGAAGCAGAATCGGAAGCACCAGTCCCGCATTGGCCCAGCTCTGGCCGGAAAAGCTGCCCATCTGCCAGTAGACCAGCTGCTTGAGCCGGTCGCCCGCCATGGACGTAATCAGCGTCAGCAGCGCGTTGACGAACAGCGAAAGCACCATGCCCACCAGAATGATCGTCTGGTTCTCCAGATTTTTGCTGAAGCGCATGGACAGGCCCATGGCCAGAAAAACCGTGCCCAGCCCGCCCAGAAAGCCGAACAGCGGCAGCGTATAGCCGCCGAGTCCCGGAAGTGTCAGTCCCGTCGTCAGCACGATGGCCGCCATCAAAGAAGCGCCCGACGAAACGCCGAGCGTATAGGACGAGGCCAGCGGATTGCGCAGCACCGACTGCATCACCGCGCCGCTGGCGGCCAGCGACGCGCCCACGAGGAAGGCCATCACGGCCCGGGGCATGCGAATGGTCCACAGGATGGACACGGTGGTCTTGCTCAGCCCCTCCGGCAGCGCGCGTCCGAACAGCTTATGCGCAAGAATCGCCCACAGCTCCGCCGGGGCGATTCCAACGCTGCCGATGGCGGTTCCCAGCGCCAGCGCGAGCAGCGCCAGCGCCAGAAAGGCCACGGCTCTCTTTCGAGATTTCATTATTCGGCGATGTCGGCGTAGGCGTCGGGATACACGGCCTTGGCCATCTCAACCAGCGCGTCCACCACATGCTGATTCGGCAGAGAGGAGGCGCCGTTGTCGATGTAGTATACGTCCTTGTTCGCCACGGCGGTCACGTCCTGCCAGCCCTCGCGGCTGAGGATCTCGCCCACCGCATCGTCCACGTAGTTCACGCTGGTCAGAATCACGTCGGGGTTGGCGGCCACCGCGTCCTCCTCGGTCACGGAAACCCAGCCCTGCTGATCGGCCAGAACGTTCTTCGCGCCGATGAGGGTGATCATCTCGTCCAGGAACGTGCCGGTGCCGAAGCTGTAGAGATACGGCAGCGCGCCGATTTCGAAGAACACGGTCTTCTGCTCGGTGATGGTCGCGCCGATGGCCGCGATCTCGTCGATCTTGCCCTGCATCTCGTCAACGATGGCCTGACCGTCGGCGTTCATGCCGAAGCAGTCCGCAATAAAGAGGATGTCCTTTTCAATGTCGGCGATGCTGGCACTGGAGGGAATGTCCACCACGCACACGCCCATCTCGGTCAGCGCGGCGAAGGGATTGCCGTCCAGATAGCTCATGCCGGAGGTGAACACGATGTCCGGCTCCAGCGCGGCGATCTGCTCCACGTCGGGAGCCATCATGTCGAACTGGGGCAGCTCGGAGGTAGACGGGATGTACTGGGGCGTGTAGGTGTCCACGGCCACCAGGCGATCCAGCAGGCCGAGAGCCTCCAGCACCTGAGAGGTGGACGGAGCCAGCGAAATGACCTTGTTCAGCTCGGCGGGCACAGTGATGGCGTTGCCGGCGCGATCCTCGGTGGGCGCCTCGGCAAAGGCGCAGCCGACGGTCAGCAGCGCGAGCGCGAGCACCGCGCTCAGAATGCGAAAGAGATTCTTCATGGGAAAAGTACTTCCTTTCTAATTGTATTCGGAAAACGGCTCGAAAACGCACAGACGCCGCGCGGCCCAATCGGCCGTGCGGCGCGCCGTTTTTCTTCCAGCTAAAGAAGGTTCCGCGGCAGCGCCGCCCCAGTTCCGGGGGCAGATCTCGTGCCGGCGAAAGCGGGCCGTATTCTGACTTCGGGCCTGTATCCGCCTCGCGCCTTCTCGGGCGATACGCCCAATGGCCGCACGCCTAGCCTTGTACGGCTCAAACGCGCATGGAGACGGCATAGCCCTTCACAGCAGCGGCTCTGTCGGGGAATTTCGCCCCAGTTCCTGCGGCGCATCGCGCCGCGCCCGTTTCGCCTGTTCAGGAGCGATTCCTAAACGTAAGTATAATAAAGAATGCTTCGTCTGTCAAGCGCGTTTCAGTGAAATCCTTCATCTGTGTCCATATATCTTTTTCCGAGAAACTCGACGAAAAATGTGCGTTTCTGTTGCATTTTGGCACATGGGGCGTTATAATAGATTCATAATCATTCTGCGCAATGAACCAGATCAAAGGAGGATACAGAAAATGGGAAACATTGTGCGCTCGGCGGCGGCGGGCACGCTGGAGTCCAGCGACGTCTACGTCGAGCTTTCGCCCGGAGAGGGCGGCATTGAGATCGAGCTGGATTCAGTGGTGCTCGGACAGTTCGGCGACGACATTCGCCGCTCCGTGGAGGAAGTGCTCCGCGAAAACGGCGTGGAATCGGCGCACGTCTCGCTGGTGGATCGCGGCGCGCTGGACTGTGTGATCCGCGCGCGGGTCGAGACGGCCGTCGCGCGGGCGAAGGGAGAGTGAGCGCATGCGACGTTCCATGCTGTTTCTGCCGGGCAACACGCCCAACATCATTGTCAACGCCGAAATTCTCGGCGCGGACGCGGTGATTCTCGATCTGGAGGACGCCGTCGCGCCCGCGGAGAAGGATTCCGCGCGCATTCTCGTGCGCAGCGCCATCAGCCGCATGGGCTTCGGAAAATGTGAGGTCATCGTGCGCATCAACTCCACGGACACGGACGACTGGCGGAAGGATCTGGACGCGATTCTTCCCGTGAAGCCCAACCTCATCATGCCGCCCAAGACAGGATCGGCCGAGGACGTGCTGCGCGTGGACGCGTACATGTCCGAAATTGAAGAGAAGCTCGGTCTGCCCGAGCGCTCCGTGGGCCTGATTCCGCTCATCGAGACGGCGCGCGGCGTGGAGAACGCCTACGCCATTGCCTCGGCCTGTCCGCGGGTGAAGGCCATCTTCCTCGGCGGCGAGGATCTGACCGCAGATCTGCACTGCAAGCGCACCAAGGGCGGCGAGGAAATCCGCTATGCCCGCAGCCGCATGGTCATGGCCGCGCGCGCGGCGGGCGTGGAGGTCTACGACACGCCGTTTACCGACGTCAATGACGACGAGGGCATCTACGACGACGCGCGATACGCCAAAAGCCTCGGCTTCACCGGCAAGTCCTGCATCTCGCCCCGCCACGTCAAGGCGGTCAACGAGGTGTTCAGCCCCACGAAGGCCGACGTAGACTATGCCTACGAGGTCATGGAGGCCATCCGCATCGGCAAGGAGCAGGGCAAGGGCGCGGTTTCCCTGCACGGAAAGATGATCGACGCGCCCATCGTCGCCCGCGCGCAGCAGACCCTCGAGGCCGCCGAAGCGCTGGGCATGGGAAGGAGCGTGAAATAAATGAGCACGAAGCTGGTCAGCTCCCTTCGGGAGGCCATCGAGCGCAGCGGACTGAAGAGCGGCATGTCCGTCTCCTTCCATCATCACCTTCGAAACGGCGACTATGTGCTCAACATGGTCATGGACGAAATCGCGAAAATGGGCGTCGGCGATCTGACGCTGAACGCCAGTTCGCTGTTCGACTGCCATCTGCCGCTGGCGGAGCACATCCGCAACGGCGTGGTTCGCAGAATCCGCACGGACTACATGTCCGCCGGCCTCGGCCGGATGATCTCCGAGGGCCTGATGGCCGAGCCGGTGGAGTTCCGCACCCACGGCGGCCGCCCCAAGGACATCGCCTCCGGCGAAACGCCCATCGACGTGGCGTTCATCGCCGCGCCCACCGCGGACGAGATGGGCAACTGCACGGGCAAGCTCGGCCCGTCGGCCTGCGGAAGCCTCGGCTACGCCTTCCCCGACGCGATGTACGCCAGAAACGTCGTGGTCATCACCGACAATCTCGTCCCCTATCCCCTTCAGGGATGGTCGATTCCCGAGATCTACGTTAATACCGTCGTCCGGGTGGACGCCATCGGCAACCCGCAGGGCATCGTCTCCGGCACCACCAAGATCACCCGCGACCCCGTGGGTCTCGTCATGGCCGAGCGCGCCGTGGAGGTCATCCGCCATTCCGGCTTGCTGCAGGACGGCTTCTCGTTCCAGACGGGCGCGGGCGGCGCGTCGCTGGCCGCGGCCAAATTCCTGATGGACGTGATGGTTCGCGAGAACATCCGCGGCAGCTTCGCCTCCGGCGGCATCACCGGGTATCTGGTGGACATGCTCAACGCGGGCTGCTTCCGCTCGCTGATGGACGTGCAGTGCTTCGACCTCAAGGCGGTGGAATCCATCCGCACCAATCCCGCGCATCAGGAGATCTCCGCCATGCACTACGCCAGCCCCGGCGCGGCCAGCGCCGTGGTGGACAGTCTGGACGTGGTGATTCTGGGCGCAACGGAGATCGACACCGACTTCAACGTCAACGTGCACACCGACTCCCGGGGCGCGATCATGGGCGGCTCCGGCGGACACAGCGACACCGCCGCGGGCGCGAAGCTCTCGATGATCATCGCGCCGCTGTTCCGCGCGCGCCTGCCCATCGTCACCGAGCGCGTGCGCTGCATCTCCACCCCCGGCCGCGACGTGGACGTGCTGGTCACCCAGCGCGGCGTGGCAGTCAATCCCCGCCGCGCGGAGCTGGCCGAGCGCCTGAAGGCGGCGGGTCTGCCCATCGTGGACATCCATGAACTGAAGGAAATCGCCGAGCGGATCACGGGCACGCCCGCGACGGTTCCGTCGGGCGATCAGGTCGTCGCCAGGGTCATCCACCGCGACGGCAATGTCATCGACGCCATTCACAACGTCATCTGAAACAGACTGGAGGGATAGAACATGCGGGAAATTCAGGCAAGCCGCATTGCCGAGACGGTCAGCCGCCTCTGCATCGAGGCCAACACGCACCTGCCGGGCGACATGAAGCGCCGCATTCAGGACTGCCGCGAATGCGAAACGTGGCCCGTGGCGCGGGAAATACTCGACCAGATCGTGGAGAACTACGAAATCGCAGACGCGCAGAACGTGCCCATCTGCCAGGACACGGGCATGGCCTGCGTCTTTCTGGAGATCGGCCAGGAGGTCTACGTCAACGGCAGCATCGAGGAGGCCGTGCATGAGGGCGTGCGCGAGGGCTATAAGAAGGGCTATCTGCGCAAGTCCGTGGTGCGCGATCCGCTGGATCGCGTGAACACCGGCGACAACACCCCGGCCATGATCTACTACGACATGGTTCCCGGCGACCGCATCAAGATCACCGTCGCTCCCAAGGGCTTCGGCAGCGAGAACATGAGCCAGATCAAAATGCTCAGACCCTCCGACGGCGTGGAGGGCGTGAAGGACTTTGTGCTGAAGGTCGTCTCCGACGCGGGCCCGAATCCCTGCCCGCCTATCGTCGTGGGCGTGGGTGTCGGCGGAACCTTCGACAAGGCCGCGCTGCTGGCCAAGAAGGCGCTGATGCGCTCCGTGGACGAACGCAACCCCGAGGAATTCTACGCCAGTCTCGAGCAGGAGCTGCTGGAGAAGATCAACGCGCTGGGCATCGGCCCTCAGGGCTTTGGCGGGCGCACCACCGCGCTGGCGGTCAACATCGAAAAAATGCCGACCCACATCGCCGGTCTGCCCGTCGCCGTGAACATCAACTGCCATGTGACCCGTCACAAGATGGAGGTGCTGTGAGCATGAGCCGTAAAATTCACACTCCGCTGACCCGCGAGGAGGCGCGCACGCTCCGCGCCGGCGAGAGCTGCCTGCTCTCCGGTGTGGTCTACACCGCCCGCGACGCGGCCCACAAGCGCCTTTGCGAGCGCCTGGATCGCGGCGAGGAGCTGCCCATGGACATCCGCGACGCGGTGATCTACTTCGTCGGCCCCACTCCCGCCAAGCCCGGCCAGGCCATCGGCTCCGCGGGCCCCACTACGTCCTATCGCATGGACGCGTATTCGCCCAAGCTCATCCGCGCGGGCCTCACCGGCATGATCGGCAAGGGGAAGCGCGGCGACGAGGTCGTGGCCGCCATGAAGGAGTGCGGCGCGGTCTATTTCGGAGCCATCGGCGGCTGCGGCGCGCTGCTGAGCCGCTGCATCCGCAAGGCCGAGGTCATCGCCTACGACGATCTGGGCGCAGAGGCCGTCCGCCGTCTGGAGGTCGAGGATTTCCCGGTGGTCGTGGTCATCGACAGCGAGGGCAACAACCTCTACCAGACCGGGCGCGAGGCCTATCTCGAGAGCGTTAAATAACAAGAGGCATCCATGTTCCAGTATACCATTCACCCGGACAGCGAGATTCCGGTCTATCGCCAGCTGGCGGATCAGATCAACGCCGAGATTCGTTCCGGCGCGCTGAAAACCGGCGAAAAGCTGCCCACCGTGCGCGAAATGGCGCAGCAGATGCACCTCTCCTGCGGCACGGTCAAGCGCGTGTACGACCGGCTGGCCGAGCTGGGCGACATCGAAATGACCCGTCGGCGCGGCACATTCGTCAAGTACGTCCGCGAAAACGCCGACAGCCGGAAGCTGCAGGCCATGGCGGCCATCGATCGCATGCTGCGGCAGATGGCCAACCTGAACTTCAGTCCCGCGGAGATTCAGATCTTCGTGGGACTGAAGATGCGCGAATGGAGCCTCCGCTGGTCGGGCGTGCGGCTGGCTGTGGTCACGCCGTCCGGCCGGCTGACCCCGTCGCTGCGCCGCCAGCTGGAGACCTTCTCCAATGTGCAGGCCGACGCGTGGCCCACGGCGCAGATGATCGAGTATCCCTACAACGCCGAGGAGCAGTCCGACCTGATTCTGGCCGACGTGACCGCCGCGGCGCGCATCGCTCCCCAACTGTCCGAGCCAAACCGGCTGGTGCGCGTGGCTTACGGTCTCACGCCCCAGAGCCGCCGGGACGCGGCGCGGCTGGCTCAGCCCGGCGCACTGCTGGCCACCGCAGACGAGGAGCTTGCGCGCCTTGTGCGGGAGGAGCTTTCCGACGCACTGAGCGTCTGCACGCCGGAGGAGATCGTCAATCGGCCCGACTTCAGCGTGCTGGCCGTCGGCGAGGGCGAAGCCGAAAGCGGCCATCTCGCCGCCCTGCTCTCGGAATTGCGCGGGGAAAACCGCCTCGTCTCGCTGAGCTATCGCCTGGACGACGGCACGATGATTCATCTGGAGGAGCGCATCCGCCGGATTCGCGAGGAGCGGCAGCAGCAGCCCGGCAGTGCGGAAAGGGATTGAGCAAAACCATGGAAATTCAGACGGTTCAGGTCTCCGACATGCTTCAGGCGCGGGACGAGCGCGCGGAAAATCAGCGGCGAATGCTGGAAAAGTACCATTCGCCGCTGATTTCCTTTACGCTGAACATCGCCGGGCCGGTCAAGCGCGACGAGTGGATCGAGCGCGCCTTTGACGAGGGCGTGCGGCGAATCGAAGCCCAGATCGGCGATCTGTCCATCAATGAAGTCCTCGAAAAGCGCGCGTTTACCGGCTGCGAGCGCCTGTGGTCGGTGTGCGGCGACGCGGAGACGCTGAAAAGGCGCATGCGCTTCGTCGAAGAGCGCGACGCGCTGGGCAGGCTGATGGACATGGACGTGCTGAACGCGCAGGGTGAAAAGCTCGTTCGCCCGGACGGTGAG
>ULQJ01016068.1_pt1 | contig 39506 bp, 28 predicted proteins | sample 1954331 | NCBI WGS metagenome assembly ULQJ01 (sample SAMEA4835651, study PRJEB28245) | human gut metagenome | biome: gut microbiome; material: fecal sample | place: Denmark | collected 2008 | reverse complement strand
TATAAAAAATATTAAATTATAGTGTTGCGGAAATTAGACTTAATACAAAAAAAGTTATACAATATATTTAATTAATTCTTATTCTCAAAATTAAGTTTCGCACATATTGGCACAATCCGCTGAAAACAGATCGTATTTAATATCATCTTTTAACTTATACTTATATAATTAGAAAGTACATACTTACTTTAAAGCGCCTGGTTTACCTTATCCAGGTTTTCCTGCGCCTCCTTCAAACCACCGGCAACAGCTTTCTCAAAGTATTGCTTGGCTGTCTGATAGTCTTCCTTCATGGCAGCCAGACAACCGCGGGCATTGTTTGCCTCGGCGCTGTCGCCTGCTTTCAGGAGATATTTCTCTGCACTCACCTTGTCGCCACGTTCGATGGCTGCTGAGGCTGCATTGAGATTGGCAAGCTTATCTTCAGGGAACATTCTTACAGCTATGTCGAAAACATTGTTGAATTCGGCGCTACCCTTAGGATAAGTCTGGGCTACCAGATACATCTCCTGGAGAGAGAGTTTCTGAGGACGGGTCTTGATAACCTCTCTAGCCTTTTCTACATTGAATGCCTGAACATCATATTCTATCGTATAGTCGGTACGGCGAAGTGATGGCCATACATTCTGCAGGAGATAGTGATAAGCCTGAGGAGCCTTCTTGAGCAATGCTTTCTCTTTGGCATCTGGCTGCATGTTGCTGTTGATAATCTCAAGTGCAGCTTCCTTCTGAGGAATATCATTCTCATTTACATACTTGATGGTTCCCGCCCAGTCCTCTGCTGTAGCTGTGGCCGCAAACAATTTTGAAGAAATAGGATAGATCTTCAGGATATGCTTCAAAAGCGCCTGTGTACGGTTATGCGACAACTTGTTGTTGTTGGCATATCTGCCATCTGGTGATGCATAGCCGTGGAGGGTTATCTTGGTGATAGTAACATCCGAATCGTTCTTCACAAGGTCGAGAGTCTTGCGGATATTATCCAGTTCGTTGGCATTGTTGCCCATATCGTACAAGATATCCCACTTGTTCACCTTGAAGTTCAAACGGGCAGAACCATTCTCCTTTCTTGCCTTTACGGCTTCTGCCTTAGGCTGGACATAAGCGTTGAAGAGATTCTTCGGAGTAGAGAATGCACGTCCTTCCGGATTCAGGATACCTTCGTCGAGAAGTTGCTGGTTGCAACCGCAGGCATCATTGCTGATGGCGAAGTTTGAGTTCTTCATCCAGTCGCTGAACGGAGCGGCGTATTCATAATGAAGCGTCTGTGCTGTCTTGTTCTTACGGAGTGCCACGATGAGTGGGTTTGCCGTAGCCGTTTTCTGGTTACGCTGATAATAAATATATCTCTTTTTACCCATCACCTCAACACTCGGCATGAAGAGCGTATCCTTTTCGTTGAGGATTATTGGGGTATAGATGAGACCTTTGTTGCTGGCAAGCTGAATTTGGTCGAGGTTCAAGTCCATAGCCACTTTCACCTGGTTGCCAACCTTTCTGATTGCCTTATTCTGGATTTTCAGATTCTTGTAAGCCTGCTGGGTATTATCGGCTGCTATAGGAAGAGCGATAAGCAAGGCTCCGAACATACTACCTATTATGTTATATGTATTCATCACTGATTCTTTTTAAAAAACATACACTAAGTTGAGGGCTGCTTTCGTCGGGCCCACATAGTTGTGTGCCTTGTCATCTTCAAGTTTATCTCCGCATTGAGCACAGTTAAACTTATCTGCCTTAGAGTAGATATAGCCTACACCAAGTTCAGCTTCCAGATTCCAATGTTTCGAGAGAGCCCAAGCGTAGCCGTAAGCTACACCTGCACCTATAAACCATCCTTCATACCGATAGTCTTTCAGCTTAGAGAAATCAGTGCCCAGGAACTTGAGGTCAAGCTCCATGCCACCGATGTTGTGCGATCCACCCAAGGCATGGAAGCCGATGAATGAACCCATCATTTTGTTGCAGAACCAGTATCTGGCCTCTGGCTGAACGAGCCAGTGTTTCCATTTCTTGTTCTTTGAAAACGTCCAAGGATTGTAGTTTCCGGATACGTCAAGTGTCCATTTTGGAGAAAGACCGAATTCAACACCCAAGTTCATGGTTGTCGTTGCATCATACAGCAAGTTGGTCTTTACCGCAGTTTCCTGCGCTAGAGCAGGACAGATTAGGCTGCCGAGTGCTACTAACGCAATAAAAATCCTTTTCTTCATACCTCAATTAATCTTTTCTTTTTTTTAAAACACATTGAGTGATTTAGAATCACCTTTTACTTTCTTACTACTCTTTTATAATAATCACCAATACCTGAATCTACTGAGAACTCTTGTTTCCTGAAGTTTACTTTCAACTGTTCTTTTTCTCCTTTCAGTTTACTTTCAACTTACTTTTTAGTTCGTCTGTATCTCATATCGTTGGTTTTCTGGCGCAAAATTAGAACGAATATTGGATACAACCAAATTTTTAAGCACTGAAAAATACTGAAAAATGCCCTTTTTAACAAAATAGTACACTGATTTATGCTTAAAATCGTTAAAGTTGTACGATTTTCTGATAATTGAACAAGGATTTCTTATATTATTTGTAATTTTGCAGCCGGAATCAATAAATCCCTAAAAAAATGGCAATTTCCAAGAAAAAGAGCCGTTTGACTTACGAAAGCATAAGCAAGATTTAAGAAAATAACCAAAACGAAATGAAACTGAAGAATGACATTGTAAACCTGATAGTGAGGGTAGAGCATCATTTATGCCCTCAATATTGTGGTGTGGTAGATCGCCGACGCGTTATCGCCTTTCTACTTCTGACGATAAGCGAGCTGGTTATCATACCTTATCATATTATGCTCTTTCTGCTTGTGAAAGAACCTTATGGTTTAAGCCTCTGTGGCTTGCATACATTCGTGTTCTGCATCCTGCAGTTCCTGGTCTGGAAACGGAAGATAGCTTTCGTGAAAGGTATTTCTTCTCTTTACTTTCTGATGTTCGCCAAACTGGCTCTTGATAGCGTATTTTGCATCAATTTCGGTTTTGCTAATGATAATTTGAGCGTTATCTGCAACCTGTTTGTCGTCTTTATCCTGGCTATTACAGCGTTGAGCCAAACCTTGTATAAGACTTGTATCATCATCACGGTGGGTATGATACCGATGTTGCTGATATACCTGTTCAGCACTCCGCTTGTGCCAGCTCTGTTCAGTATGAAGACGATTTTTCTGGGTTTCATGATGCTGGTTTATGTGGCAGTATATAATATGAGTATTGTAACCAAGGGGTTGCGCCAGCCGAAACGGATGGCTCGGGGTGAAAACAAGGCGTTGAATATGCTTGCCGATTTGAAGGATAATGAACCGGAAGCAGCAGAAAGCCTGATGAAGCGTCTGACTCCTGATGTCCGGGAGAAGATTATAACCCATGCTTCTAAACATCTGTTTAATGAAGAATTGGATAGAGTGGCGTGGGATCAGGTTTGTGATGGGCTTACGTTCAGCGAAAAGGAAATATGCAAGCTGATTCTTCAGGGGCATACTTTAAAGGAAATTTGTGCAGAACTCAATAAGAGTGAATCAAATATCACCAGCCAGCGTTGCCATATCCGCAAAAAGTTGAATATGGACCGTCGCGATGATTTGAGGAGAACCTTGGAAGTAAGGTTCTATGATGCGCAGAAACAAGTAAAAAAGTCAGAAGCCGAGAACTCCTGACTTTTATGGATATTCTTATTTTCTTGATAATTATTCTTCCAATCTGAGAAATGCTTTCGGAAGATACTGGATGATGTCGCTGGCGATGAGGCTCTCTTTGCCCAGATCTTTGGCAGCAAGATCGCCAGCCAGACCATGAAGATGCATACCCAGGCGACAGGCATCTTCCTGTTTGTATCCTCTAGCCAGAAGGCCGGTGATGATACCTGTCAGCACATCACCGCTGCCTGCTGTAGCCATACCGCTGTTGCCCGTACTGCAGAAGTCAATCTTTCCGTCAGGGTGGCAGAGTGCAGAATAATGTCCTTTTAATATAATGTATGCCTGGAGTCGTTCAGCCAGTTCGCTTGCCTTCATCAGTCTTTCGGTACAGCTGCTGCTCGCATTGCCGGCAAGCCGGTCGAACTCCTTCGGATGAGGTGTCATGATGATATTCTTTGGCAACTGCTGCATCCACGCCCTGTGGCTGGAAAGAATATTGAGCGCATCGGCATCAATGACGAGCGGACAGGTAGCACGGCGCAGTTGGGCGATGAGGGCGATGGCTGTTGTCTCGTTCTGTCCCAATCCGGGACCTACGCCCAGCGCATCGAACATCTCTGTATCTACCGGTTCGCTGAATATGGTTTCTTCTGCATCCATCTGCACTACCGCTTCAGGTACCGAAATCTGCATGATTTCATAATTCCGCTTTGGGGTATGCGCTGTTACCTTGCCCGCACCGGTTCTCAGACAAGCCTTGGTGGCTAATACCGAAGCGCCGCTCATGCCGTAACTTCCCGCTATGAGCAGCGCATTACCCATGCTGCCTTTATGGGCAAAGTCGCTGCGCGATTTCAGGAGCGGACGGATGTCGTTCTCTTCGAGTATGCGGCACTGGCACTCCGTATTCTGGATGAATTCCTGGGAAAGTCGGATGTCGAGAACGCGCAGTCTGCCCAGGTACTGCTGGTTATCCGCCATCAGCATCGACAGTTTCTTCTGCTGCAGGGTAAGGGTCAGACTGGCACGGATGATGTTGGCATAGATATTATAGGAATTGTCCTCGGTCATCAGTCCCGAAGGGATATCGATGCTTACTACCTTGGCAGGACTCTGGTTGATATATTTCACCATCGCGGCGAATCCGCCAGCCAATGGTTTGTTGAGTCCGCTACCAAAGAGTCCGTCTACCACCAGCGTTTCTGCATTGAGCTTAGGAGGGTCCAGGTTAGTGATAATCTCAGTAAATTTCACTCTCTTTGCATCCAGCAGACGCTTCTTGTTGGCAAGACAGTCTGCCGACAGTTTGTTCTGTACATTAAAGAGGTATACACTTACATCATATCCATCCTCGCTGAGCATTCTCGCCACAGCAAGCGCATCGCCGCCGTTATTTCCCGGACCGGCGAAGACAACTACTGGAGTGCGGTTAGACCATTCCTCTTCTATGGCGCGTGTCAGCGCTTTGGCTGCACGTTCCATCAGGTTGAGCGAACTGATAGGTTCGTGCTCAATGGTGTATTTATCCAACTCATGAATCTGAGCGCTTGTGAAAATCTTCATATTATCTGATAATCTTAGTATTATCTGCGCGAACTGTCGTGATAATTTGTCAACCCATGCAGATAAACGGTTATTTTCATGCAAAAGTACAAAAAATAGTTGATGAAAGCACGAAGTTTCATGTTTTTTTCGTAATTTTGCAGAAAATATTATTATAGAACAGACTATGAGCATAGTAAAGATTAAGGATAAGAGCTTCAAAACATCGATTCCTGAGGCTGAGATTCTGAAGAAAGTACAGGTCGTAGCAGACCGTCTGAACAAGGACTATGAAGGCAAGACCCCCGTGTTCTTGGCAGTATTGAACGGCGCATTTATCTTTGCAGCCGACTTGATGCGAATGATTACCGTGCCAAGCGAGATTTCATTCGTGAAGTATGCTTCTTACGAGGGTACCTCCTCTACGGGCAGCATGAAGACCCTGATGGGTTTGAACCAGGATTTGGCAGGCCGCCACGTGGTTATCGTAGAGGACATCGTAGATTCCGGTTTCACCATGGCTCACATGATTGAAGACCTGAAGAAGATGAACCCAGCCAGCATCGAAATTTGTTCCCTCCTCGTGAAACCAGGCAACTTGAAGGTTGATCTTGATATCAACTATGCTGTTATGGAAATCCCTAACGATTTCATCGTGGGATATGGATTGGATTATGACCAAGAAGGCAGAAACCTCCGCGACATCTACACCATTGTAGAAAAATAGGAGGACATAAAATGGATGCATTATTTTTCTTAGGCGTTGTAACAGTTCTCTTTGGAATTGTTTTTGCAGTTCTTTTGTCTCCAAAGGGGCAGAAGTGGGTTAATAAATATAGTTAAGTTTCTGACACAACATAAATATTTTATATATATTAAGGTAAAAATGAAAAATATCGTAATTTTCGGCGCTCCAGGTGCAGGTAAAGGCACACAGAGCGACAAGATGATCGAGAAGTATGGTCTCGGTCACATTTCTACAGGTGATGTACTTCGTAACGAAATCAAGAACGGTACAGAACTTGGTAAGACAGCTAAGGGTTATATCGACAATGGTCAGTTGATTCCAGACGAGTTGATGATTGACATCCTCGCAAGTGTATACGATAGCTTCGGTAAGGATCACGCTGGTGTAATCTTCGACGGTTTCCCACGTACCACTCCACAGGCTGAGGCTCTGAAGAAGATGCTTTCTGAGCGTGGTCATAAGATTGCTGCGATGATTGAGTTGGCTGTTCCTGAGGATGAGCTGATGGCTCGCCTGATTAACCGCGGTAAGGAAAGCGGCCGTTCTGATGATAACGAGGAGACTATCAAGAAGCGTCTCAATGTTTATCATACACAGACTGCTCCGCTCATCGACTGGTATGAGAAGGAAGGCATTCATCACCACATCGAGGGTCTCGGTACTGTAGATGAGATCTTCGCTCGTGTTTGCAATGTAATCGACAATCTCTAATTAGTGAACTTTCGCATATCAGGAAGTTAAAGGAGCTAACTCCTCAGCGACCGTAAGGAGCGATAACTCCTTTAACTTCTGAGCTTGCGAAACTTGAATAACATTATAATATAAAAATGGCTGAATCCAATTTCGTAGACTACGTAAAGATACAATGCCGCTCTGGTAAGGGTGGCAAGGGCTCCATGCACCTGCGCCACGTAAAGTACCAGCCTAACGGCGGTCCTGACGGTGGCGACGGCGGACGTGGAGGAAGCATCTATCTCCGCGGCAACCATAACTACTGGACGTTGCTGCACCTCAAGTATCAGCGCCACTTCTTTGCCGAGCATGGTGGAAATGGTGGCCGTGATAAGTGTCATGGAACCGATGGCAAGGATATTTATATCGATGTGCCTTGTGGTACCGTGGTATATAATGCCGAAACAGGCAAGTTTGTATGCGATGTGGCTTATGACGGGCAGGAAGTTCTGCTCCTCAAGGGCGGTCGTGGCGGATTGGGCAACTTCCAGTTCCGTACCTCTACCAACCAGGCTCCTCGCTATGCACAGCCGGGCGAACCTATGCAGGAGATGACCATCATCATGGAGCTCAAGCTCCTTGCCGATGTAGGTCTGGTAGGTTTCCCTAATGCCGGTAAGTCAACTTTGCTGAGTGCTGTATCAAGTGCCCGTCCTAAGATTGCAAACTATCCTTTTACTACGCTCGAACCATCGCTGGGTATCGTAGATTATCGCGATCACCAGAGTTTTGTCATGGCTGATATTCCTGGCATCATCGAGGGCGCGAGCGAAGGAAAAGGTTTGGGCTTGCGATTCCTCCGCCATATTGAGCGCAACTCTCTGCTGCTCTTCATGGTTCCGGGCGATACTGACGACATCAAGAAAGAATATGAAGTATTGCTGGGTGAACTGAAGAACTTCAATCCAGAGATGCTCGACAAGCATCGCGTGCTGGCTATCACCAAGTGCGATCTGCTCGACGAAGAACTGATTGAAATGCTCAAGGAAACTTTGCCTACTGATCTTCCGGTGGTCTTCATCTCCTCTGTTACCGGACAGGGTATTCAGGAACTGAAGGACGTGCTCTGGAAGGAACTCAATTCTGAGAGCAACAAGCTTCAGGAGATTACTGCCGAAGATACGCTTGTTCACCGTGACAAGGATATGTCTCGCTTCCAGCAGGAACTGGCTGCAGAGGGCGAGGATGTAGTAGAATATATTGATGAGGATGAAATCGAGGATGTTGACGACCTCGATGATTTCGAATACGAGTAAATGTTATGATCAAAGAATATCAGGTAGCCGCTGGTGTCATGGCTTTCTCTACTACCCGCAAGGGAGGAGTAAGCCAGGGCAACTATGGCGAATTTAATATCAACGAATATTGCGGCGATTTTGCCGAGCATGTTGCCGAGAACCGCAAGCGTCTTGCCACAGAGTTGGGTATTGATACAGCCCATATCATCATGCCCCATCAGGTGCATGGAGTAGAGGTGCGCAATATTGCCGGCGAGTTTCTCACCATGCCTGAGAATATCCGCAAGATGGTGCTCGAAGGTGTAGATGCCGTGATGACTGACCAGAAAGGTGTATGTATCGGTGTTTCTACTGCCGATTGCATCCCTGTGCTTCTTTATGATGAGGAGCATCATGCTGTGGCTGCCATCCATGCCGGCTGGCGTGGTACGCTGGCTCGCATCGTGCATAAAACCATTCAGGAGATGGCGTTTACCTATCATACCGACCCGAAGAAGTTGAAGGCGGTGATAGGTCCGGGCATTTCGTTCGACCATTTCGAGGTGGGCGATGAGGTTTACGAGGCGTTCGAGCAGGCAGCTTTCCCTATGGAAGAGATTGCCGAACAGCGTCCTAATGCCGCTTTCTCGGTTGATCCTGCTGAGCGTGAGCGTCTGGCTGCTGAGGGTAATATTGTGCAGCCGCTGAAATGGCATCTCAATCTTCCGCTCTGCAACAGACAGATTCTTCTGCATTGTGGAGTGGCCGAAGAGAATATCCAGGATTGTGGCATCTGTACTTTTGCCCATAGCGATGAGTACTTCTCTGCCAGAAAGCTGGGTATCGAGAGTGGCAGAATCTATACAGGCATCTTGTTGAAGTAAAAGCCTGGTAGCAGGTAAGTATCAGATAGTTTTCAAGATAACATCCATTTTTCCTTTTCTGTAAGAACGGAGAGTGAGAAATGGATGTTTTTCAGTTTATAGTTAATAGTTTATAGAATATTTTGAAAATCGGAAAGAAAAAGTAAATAATGAAAAGAATGAAAAAAGGATTGCGGCTATTGGCTGTGGCAGGACTCATGGTGTTCTCGCTGAGCAGTTTTATGCCCGCTAAAAATGTATTCACGGCAGCCGAACAGCAGCAGGTGAGTATTGCAACACCCGGTCTCTTTGCCCAGAGTCAGGCATTTAATGTAGACTTTGAGATATTCCGTGCTAAGGAATATTCCTTCCCGCTTCCTGTGGGCAAAGCAACCCTTCTGAACAATCATGTGTTGCGTATCTCTACCTCTAAAGGCGATGCTGTCAAGGCGATGCTCGAAGGTTATGTGCGACTTTCCAGAAAGTCGGAATCAATGGGTAATGTCATCGTGGTGCGCCACGATTGCGGTCTGGAAACCGTTTATGCCAACAATGCCGAGAACCTAGTTAAGGTTGGACAGCATGTGGATGCCGGACAGACGATTGCCATTGTAGGCTCTAAGGAGGGTGAAACTTATTGTGACTTCTCTATCATGGTGAATGGCGGTAGGTTGAATCCGGAAACTTTCGTAGAGTTGAAATCGCATAAGTTGCGCCGCCAGACCGTGCAGTTCCGCAAGCATGGTGCCCGTGTCATTGCTTCGGTTATCGGTGGTAAGGATTCTTCTGTAGGAAGAAATGCTGAGGCTGACAAGGAGGCATCTGGCAAGAAAAAGGGTGGAATAGGAGATGGAATGACGCTCGATCCTGATGAGGTTAATGATCCGTTTACCATTACCAATACTTTCGAGCTTGATTTGGAGAAGATAGAAAAGACAGCCTGGGCTTATCCTTTGCCGGGTGCCAAGGTAATCAGTCCTTATGGTGGCAAGCGCCGTCATTCGGGGGTTGACCTCAAGACGTGCCCGAATGATGAGATTGTGGCAGCCTTTGACGGTACGGTTGTTGCATCAGGACCCTTCTATGGCTACGGAAACTGCATCCGTATCAGGCATGCTTATGGTTTCGAGACGCTCTACAGTCATCAGAGTAGGAACAAGGTGAAGAAGGGCGATAAGGTAAAGGCTGGTCAGGTAATCGGTTTGACGGGCCGTACCGGTAGGGCTACAACAGAGCACCTCCATTTCGAGGTTAGCTTTGGCGGTAGACGACTGGATCCAGCTATCATTTATGACCACGGCAAGCATCAATTGAAGCCTGTAACCCTTCATCTAACGAAGGGCAGGGGCGTAAAGAGTGTAAAGAACCAGTAACCGTTTAAGAAGAACAGCCCACTGGCAATACGCTTGCTAGTGGGCTGTCTTACTTATACCAGTATGCTGTCTTTCGCTTGCCAGTACTCTATTCATGTTTTCCATTATCAGAAAACAGTTCGCCCGTGCGCTGTTATTATACAGCACACGGGCGAAACATTTATTTATGATAGAGAAGTATTATTTCTTCTTCTGGGATTTACGATTGGCTCTCTGCTGGCGATACTTTGCCTTCTGACGGGCAGAGCCACTACCGTGAGCACCCGTTATGTACTTTTTCTTCTTAGCTTTGGTCTTCACCTTGTCGTCGTCATCCTTCTTAGGACCACCGCCGCCCTTGAAGACCATACCGCCCATGATAATATCGTCAATGTCACTCATATACCTTAATTATATAATAAATTAGTGATGGAAGAGGCGAACGTGAGTGAACGCCATAGCGATGCCGTACTTGTCGCAGGTATCAATAACATGATCGTCACGGATACTACCGCCTGCTTCTGCTATGTATTCAACACCACTCTTATGAGCACGCTCAATATTGTCGCCGAATGGGAAGAAAGCATCACTACCTACAGATACACCCTTGTTCTGGGCAATCCAAGCCTTCTTCTCCTCGCGGGTCAATGGCTCAGGCTTCTCTGTAAAGAACTGCTCCCAAACGCCGTCCTGCAATACATCCTCCCACTCATCGGAGATATAGACATTGATGGTATTGTCGCGGTCGGCACGACGGATCTTCTCCTTAAAAGGCAGGTTCATCACCTTAGGACACTGGCGCAACCACCACTCATCAGCCTTAGAACCAGCCAGACGGGTACAGTGGATACGGCTCTGCTGGCCGGCACCGATACCGATAGCCTGACCATCCTTTACGTAGCATACAGAGTTACTCTGAGTATACTTCAGGGTGATGAGCGAGATAATCAGATCGCGCTTAGCCTCAGGAGTGAAAGTCTTGTTCTTGGTAGGAACATCCTCGAAGAGAGCAGGATCATCAAGCTTCACCTCGTTGCGTCCCTGTTCGAAGGTAACACCGAACACCTGCTTGCGCTCGATAGGAGCTGGCACATAGTCAGGATCAATCTTGATAACGCAGTAGGTACCCTTGCGCTTTTCCTTCAGAACCTCGATAGCCTCAGGAGTATAGCCAGGAGCAATGACACCATCGCTCACCTCACGCTTGATGAGGAGGGCTGTAGCCTCGTCGCATACATCGCTCAGCGCAACAAAGTCGCCATAAGAGCACATGCGGTCAGCGCCACGCGCACGAGCATAGGCACAAGCCAATGGAGAGAGCTCAAACTTGACATCATCAACGAAGTAAATCTTCTTCAATGTGTCGCTCAGAGGCAAGCCGATAGCTGCACCGGCAGGAGAAACGTGTTTGAAACTAGCGGCAGCAGGCATTCCTGTAGCAGCCTTGAGTTCCTTGACCAATTGCCAGGAATTGAAGGCATCCAGGAAGTTGATGTAGCCAGGACGGCCGTTGATCACTTCGATAGGAAGCTCCCTTCCGTCATCCATATAGATGCGAGAAGGTTTCTGATTTGGATTACATCCGTACTTAAGTGCTAATTCTTTCATCTTCTAAGAAATGTATTTTGGAATTTGGCGCAAAGTTACAAAAAATGATTGAGATATTGGACTTCTGTTTCGTAAAAAGCCCTAAAAAACAGCATTTTTATGATATAAAGCATTTTTTTACCCCAAAACATAAAAAAGTCGGGAAAAATGTACTCTGTTTCATTCTTTTTCAGTACTTTTGCTCCCAGTTAGTAAATATGAGAGGGTTGTTATGAAACAGGATTTGAAAGTCCTTGCTGAACACATAGAAAAGAAGGTTGGCAAGGCACATGTTTTCCACAAAATGTGGGATGTATTGAAAGGGAAGGAGAAGCCTTCCCGCCAGACTTTGGACAAGTTGGCGCTGCTCGCCGGATTCCAGAGTTGGGATGATTTCCAAGGTGCTTTACACGGCACGGAGGATGGGCTCGTGAATTATGATGCGGGCGAAAAATAAAAGAATGGAGCATGGTTGGTTTAGTAGGCAGCCATGATTTATTGAATTGTAAAGATAGTTGTTTTTCGGTATAAGATTGTAGATATAAAAAAGGGAACCCGGTCGTGAGACTGGATTCCCTTTATTTTTTTCTGATTAGGTCTCCTAAGAAAAATTATTCTGCACCCTTAGCTACAGTCTTCTTCTCAGCGATACGAGCCTTCTTACCAGTAAGCTTACGCAAGTAATACAACTTAGCGCGACGAACCTTACCACGCTTGTTCACCTCGATAGAATCGATAGCTGGTGACTCGATAGGGAAGATACGCTCAACACCTACAGTACCAGACATCTTGCGAACTGTGAAACGCTTCTTGTCACCATGACCAGAGATCTTGATAACAACACCACGATAGAGCTGGATACGCTCCTTAGTACCCTCGACGATTTTGTAAGCGACTGTGATAGTATCACCTGCCTTGAACTCAGGGAACTTCTTGCCGGTTGCAAATGCTTCTTCAGCAACTTTAATCAAATCCATTTTTTGTATAAAATTAAAAATTGTTTGTCGTTCCAACGCAACATGGACTTGGACAACACTTCTGCCCAGACAACAGCGGTTACGCCGAAAAGCGGGTGCAAAGTTACTACTTTTTCTTGTATCTCGCAAATTTTCAGACACTTTCTTTCTTTTTTCTCGCAGATTTAACTATTTTTCTTTCTGGTCAGCGTCTTTTCCCACAGATTTCACGGATTTCACAGATTTATTTTGTATTTTTGCACTCCAAAACATTAAGATAACAATAAATATGAAGAAAAAGAATGGTATGAAGGTGGCACTTGCATCAACGGTGATGCTGCTGATGGCAAGTCCGGCTTTCGCCCAGAAATACAAGGTGGCGAAGGTGGAGAGAACCCGAATATTGGTTGATCAGAAATGGGATGCACAGCCTGATGCTGAGGCTACCCGATTTATCGCTCCTTATAAGAGTAAGGTAGACAGTATCATGGGCCCTGTTGTAGGTCATATTGCTCATGATATGACCCGTCATCGTCCGGAGAGCGAACTCAGTAACTTGCTCTGTGACATCCTGGTATGGGGTGGCAAGCAGTTTGAAGAACAGCCTGTTTTCGCTGTTTACAATATGGGTGGCATCCGTTCTAATCTTGCCAAGGGTAAGGTTACTGTAGGCGATGTGAACGATATGGCTCCTTTCGAGAACAAAATCTGTTTCCTGACCCTGAAGGGCGATAAGGTTCTGGAACTCTTCCAGCAGATAGCTCATCGTGGCGGCGAAGGCTTGAGCCATGCTGTTAGAATGGTAATCACCAAGGATGGAAAACTGAAGAGCGTTACGCTGGACGGTGAACCAGTTGATCCGGAGAAGAATTACCGCGTTGCAACCCTCGATTATCTTGCCGGAGGTAATGACCAGCTCGTAGCCTTCAAGAGCGGAACCGATGTCTTTGCTCCTAAGCAGAAAGAGAACAATGTGCGCTACATCATCATGAATTATTTCCGTGAGATGCAGGCACAGGGCAAGATGGTGGAATCTAAGATTGAAGGTCGCTGCGTGGTAGAATAGTTAATAGTTTATAGTTGATAATTCTGATGAAATATACATTATTATATATAGGTCTGGCTCTGGCATCCTTCATGATGCAGCCGGCAGCCGTTCAGGCTAAAACAGGGAAAGAGGCAAAGGTGGTAAAGCAACTCGTAGTGCTCCATACCAACGATACGCATTCATGCGTAATGCCCATCAATCCGAATCTCGCAGATACGGCAACTGCCAATCGTGGCGGTTTCCTCCGTAGGGTGGCGATGATCAAGCAGGAGCGTAAGGCGAATCCCGACTTGCTGCTCTTTGACAGTGGCGATTTCTCGCAGGGTTCACCTTATTACTCTCTCTTCAAGGGAGATGTGGAAGTAGGACTGATGAACGAGATGAAATATGATGCTGCTACCATCGGAAACCATGAGTTTGATTTCGGAATAGACAACATGGTGCGCATCTTCAAGATGGCGAAGTTTCCTATCGTCTGCTCCAACTATGATTTCACCGGTACCGAACTGGCAAATGTCGTAAAGCCTTATACCATTATCAGGCGCAAGGGACTGAAGATTGGCGTTTTCGGCTTGTGTCCGGAACTTGCCGGCTTGGTAACCGAAGTCAACTATGGCTGCATCAAGTATCTCGATCCTATCGCCAAGGCAAAGGAAATGACAGAGATATTGAAGAAGAAAGAGAAGTGTGATGTCATCATCTGCATCTCCCACCTGGGCTGGAAGATAGATGGCATCGACGATTCCGAGGTAGCCCCAGCCACCCGTGACATCGACCTGATACTGGGCGGTCATAGCCATACCTACTTCAAGCAGTTGGAGTATCTGAATAATCTGGATGGCAAACCGGTGCCAGTCGACCAGAACGGCAAGAGCGCCATCTGGGTAGGAAAAATGACATTGGATATTGTGAAGAATAAATAAAAGAAGAAGGTTGATACCAGGCAAAACGCGAGGTATCAACCTTTTCTTTAATTATCTATTCCTAAAACGTTAATCTTTTCTCAAATCCTTATTCCTTGTTGGAAGAAGCATAGAGACCGATGCAGGCACCGAGGAAGCCGCCGCTCTTCTGGGTGCTCAGGTTAGAGGCATCTACACCCTTGGCAAGAAGCTGCCAGCTGCCGCCTTCTTCGGCATAATAGAAATCATAATATCTGTCATGACCTTCTACCTTCAGCTTCAGCTTACCTCCCTTGATAGGAGCAGAGGCGATAGTTACGTTGTTCTTCTCGGCACGGGTCAGGGTAATCATCAGCTTGCCATTCTTCATGGTCTTACCCAATACGAAGTTGTGGTCTTCCTTCTGGAGAAGTGCCAAGCCTGCGATATCCTTGTCGTTGCGAGGAGTAAAGTTGATTTCTGTCTCAGCTGTGAAGGTGCCGTGCTGCTGACGTGCCCAGATGGCAGACATCGGCTCACGCTTGTAGATATTGCCTGGCAGGAGATTGAACTTCAATTTGCCGTTTTCTACCTTGTAACAGTCAACGAAGTCGCGGAGGAACATCCAGCGTGGATTCAACTCTTTTAGACCCGCCTTATTGTTATCTACATCGAAGTTATCCACATAAGAGAAGTTGCCTGAGAACTCATTCTTTGCGGCAGGCTTCAAACCAGCCTTCTCTCCAACGGTAGAGATAGGAGTATTCTTGGCAAGAATCTCTGGCCATCCATTCTTCCAGGTTACCGGCAGGAGATAAGTATCGCGACCTGTGTTGTACATATCCTCTTCATAAGGACGGCAAGCCAGGAATACAGCCCACCAGTTACCCTTGCCATCTTCTACGATGTCGGCATGACCAGCACTTGATACTGGGTCCTTGCGGTTAGGGTCGAGACCGGTACGCTGGGTAAGAATAGGGTTGTTAGGGCATTCCTCCCATGGTCCCATCGGATTCTTGGCACGCAGGATAACCTCGCTGTGCCATCCGCCTGTACCACCTTCGGCGCACATCAGATAATAGAACTTGCCCTTCTTGAAGAGGTGAGGACCCTCAATCCAGATAGGACGCGCCTCTACATGGGTTCCGCCACGCAGAATCTCCTTGAAGTCGCCCTTGATGCTGTCGCCCTTCACGTCGAATTCGAAGCAGCGGATAGCACGCTGACCCTCATAGTCGGCACCGCCAACTACCGGACCGTTATGCACGATATATCCCTTTCCGTTGTCATCGAAGAAGAAGCTAGGGTCGATGCCGTCAATCTTCTTCAGATAGATAGGCTCGCTCCAGCCTTTGGAAGGATCTTTTGATTTCACAAAGAAGTTGCCGGCTCCCACATTGGTGGTAATCATATAGAAGGTCTTGTTCTTCTTGTTATAGCTGATGGCTGGTGCGAAGATACCGGCTGATACCTGCTGGCCCTTCAATGGAACCTGTGATGTGCGGTCGAGGACATGACCGGCAGGCTGCCAGTTGACCAGGTCTTTACTGGTTGAGAGAGGCACACCTGGGAAGAAGGTAAACGAAGAGTTTACCAGATAGTAGGTGTCGCCTACGCGACAGAGTGATGGGTCTGGATAGAAACCAGCCAGTACCGGGTTGTAATACTGGTGAGTCTTGTCGATTTCAACATTGAAGCGAGCGTCATTGCCCGCATACTTGAAATAGTCAAACTCAGCTGTCTGCGCCTGTGCAGCGGCTGCAAGCGTCAGGGAAAGCGATAAGATTGCAATTTTCTTCATTTTATTATTGGGTTTAAAATTACAGTAATGAGTATCTGAACTCATGGCTGAAACATGTATTCAGAATTCTGCTGCAAAGTTACCGCTTTCCTTTTAAATATACCCCCACAGAATGTTACCAACACTTTGCGAGGCGTATCATAAACATCTCTATATGTAACAAATACTTTATTTTGGGAAACATCTGGCCTTTTCTGCAGTGAAAAGGCTAGATTTTCCGGTGTGCCTGCATATAATCGCGAGGCGAAGAGCCATAAAAGTTCTTGAACATGGTGCTGAAGCTGGCTGGATTGGAGAAACCGCAGCTAAACATGATGTCTGTTATCGTCTTGTTAGAGTGGGTCAGCAACTTTTCGGCATATTGCAGACGGGTATTGCGGATGAAGGCATGTGGTGTCTGGTTGGTCAGCTCCTTCATTCGGCGGTGCAGATGCACACGGCTCAGTCCTACTTCGCGGGCAATCATATCCACACTCAGGTCCTCATTATCCATGTTATCATTGATTACCTTCATCACCTGTTCCATCAGCTGGTCTTTTGGCGAAAGGGCTTTTTCTATCGCAATCTGCCTGTCGCTCTGTCTCTCGTTGCCCATAAACTTGTTTTTCAAAGTACGGCGCACGTTGAGCAGGTTGATGATGGTGCGACGCAGAATGTCCATATTGAACGGCTTCACCACATAGGCATCGGCACCCGACTGCAAACCGGTCAGCTGGTCTTCCTCTCTGCTCATCGCTGTAAGCAGAATCACTGGAATGTGGTTGGTGTTCACATTGTTCTTGATCTTGGTACAGAGCGTATTGCCGTCCATCTCTGGCATCATGATGTCTGAGATAACGAGGCTTGGCTTCTGCTTGATAATCTCCGGCAGCGCCTCCTTTCCGTTGCAGAAGGTAAGGATATTGTAGGTTTCCTGTAGTTGGGTCTTCAGGAAATTACGTATTGCCTCATCGTCTTCTACCACAGCGATGGTGCTCTTTGCCTTGCTCTTGAAATCTTCTTCGGCGTCATTGGCTGTATCGGCAGCATTCTCTTCGTTTCCTTCCTCCATGTTTTCTTCCAGTTCCTTGATGTCTTCAGCAGTCTGTGGCTCCGGTGCATCTATCATTTCTTCCGGTTTCAGATGCTCGTTGCCCAGAGGCAGCGTGATGAGGAACTGGCTTCCTTCCTTCCAGTCGGCTTCATCAAGTGTCTTGTTGTTGGCGGCTGTAATGGTTCCGTAGTGCAGTTCCACGAGCGAGCGCGTCAGGTCGAGACCGATTCCCGTACCTACATTCCGGTCATTAGAAGTGGTGGTACTCTGATAGAAGCGCTGGAAAATCGTTTCGAGCTTTTCCTCCTGAATGCCCTTGCCGCTGTCCTTGATGGCGATGCGGACATGATGAGGCGAGTGGGAGAGGGTGATACGGATTCTGCCGCCTGCAGGAGTAAACTTGAAGGCGTTTGACAGGACATTCATCAATACCTTGTCAAAGTTGTCGCGGTCTATCCATACCGGGAGGGCCTCGTCTTCGTGCTCAAAGGTGAAGTGGATGCTCTTGGCTATCGCCTGCTGGCAGAAGAGTTTGTATTCATCGCCAATAAAGGCAACCATATCGGTTTCGCTCATGTGCATCACCATCTGTCCCTTGTCAATCTTTCTCAGGTCCATCATCTGGTTAATCAGGTGCAGGATTCGTTCCGAGTTCTTACGCATCATATCGTAGATGCCCTGTCGGTGAGCGTCTTTATCTTCCTTAATCAGCGTGAACAGCGGAGTGAGGATAAGGGTCAATGGGGTACGGATTTCGTGGCTGATGTTCATGAAGAACTTCAGTTTTGCTTCGCCCATCTCTTCCGCATGGATATGCTGCTGCAATATGAGCTGGTCTTCCATCTTGCGTTTGCGGTGCTTGACATAGAGCAGACAGAGCCCCAGGAAGGCAAGCAGATAGCAGAGTCTTGCCCAGATGCTGGCGTACCAGGCTGGGTGAACGATGATGGAGAACTCCTTGACAGGGGTTTCGTATCCGTTGCAGATAGCCTTGACACGGAACTTATAGGTACCTGCTGGCATGTGTGAGAATGACAGCTCGTTCATGCCAGACTGTATGGTTCGCCAATCCTCACCATTGATGCTGTAGGCGTAACTGATCTGCTCTACATTATTATATGTAAGAGTAGACAGGTGGATGGTGAAGGTGTTGTCTTCATGAGATAAGGAGAACTTGTCGCTGTTGTAGACGCCTTTGTCGGTGATAGTATAGATGCCCGATTCCATATCCGGGTATACAGGTTTGTTGCCCACAAGAAGTCCTGATATGGTAACTTTTGCCTGCCAAGGATGCTGTTTCACCTTGTCCGTATCAAACCAGTTGATACCACCGGTTCCGCCCATCACCAGCATCTTTCCTCCCCAGAGCGTGCAGGCTGCTGCATCGCTGAACTCATTGCTCTGCAAGCCATTGTCTGAGAAGTACTTGTTGATGGTACCTTTTTCTGTATCTACCTGGTTTAAGCCACAGGTAGTTCCTATCCAGATTCTACCCTTGTAATCTTCTATGATGCTGGCTACGCTGTTGTCAGAAAGTCCAAGTTCTGTGTTATAAATCTTCGGATGAGCATATCCCTTCTTTGGATCATAGCAGATTGCGCCGTCTTCAGTGCCAAACCATACGCGGTTCTTGCTGTCAGAATAAACGCAATGTGAGAAACTGCCCTTGTTCAGACAGTTGACGCCACCGAAAGTGGAAGTCCAGCTATTTTTTTGCTGGTCATAGCAAGCCAGACCCACAGAAGTGGCTACGAAAACCCGCTTACCATCTTTTGAGATGCTAAGTTTTATGAGGTAATCATTAGGAATACTGTTCTTTTTCAGGTTGTTGTCGGCACCATCTTGTTTTTTCCATTGCTTGATGCTTCCATCAGGAGAAAGGCGGAAAAGTCCTTTGCCCATGGTCGCAAACCATACATTGCCCTGCGGGTCTTCCTGGATATCGAAGATGCCCGCCTGGTTGCCAATGCCTAGGCTGAATGGATGGAAAGATCCCCCCGCATCTATCAATCCGATGCCGTCAGTATAGGTTCCTACCCATGTTCTGCCTTTCTTGTCTTTGTAGAGTGCCAGTACCGTGGTGTTGCTTAATAAATGGCTGTTGATGCTACCGGTTTTTATGTCAAAGAGGTAAAGACCATCCTTGTCGGTGCCCACCCAGACTTGATTGCCCTGGTTGGCACACAGACTTGTGATGCTGTTTTCGCCTATCACGTTGCGGTTGCCCAAACGGTAGCCCATATAGTAGAAATCGCATTGAGCCTGCGACTGCATGAATACGCCCTTCTGGAGCATGCTCACCCAGATGTTTCCCGTAAAATCTTCTATAATGCTGGTAATCTTGCTCTTGGCAATATTTACTTCATGGCAGAACAGAGGATTATTTTGCAAGAATCCTGTTACAGGATTATACACGAAGATACCCATACCATCGCAACCGATAAACAAGCGCTGGTCGCGGCTGATATAGATGTTGTCAATAGGAAGATTGCCTATGCCGGCTATCTTGGTGAAGACGGTTGAACCTGCCTTGAGAAGGTAAACACCATCATTCTTGGTAGCAAGATAAATGTTGCCCTTGTTGTCTTGCCTGATATCTTGTGTGTTAAGTTGCTCTGTTCCCATGATGCGTGAAACAAGCTTGCCGTTCTTTTCTTTTCGTAACAGCTTTCCGTTTTCCAGGATAATCCAGAGCCTTTCTTGTTTGTCTTCCAGAATCTTATGTATGTATTTCAGGTTTTCCACTTCTCCTTTCATGGTGTAACAGGCGTTTGCATCTATTTTCTTGGTCATGATGCCGTAACCGGAGGTAACGACAGCAATATCGCCATTGTGCAAACGGCTTACCTGGGTAACGTAAGTGTTTATAGGCTTATTTCTTGAATCGAGCATAGGTACGTTGCAGAACCTTTTACCATTAAGTATAAGTAGCGACTTGTTTGTTCCCAGCACAATACGCCCCTTTTCATCCTGTGTTATACAGTTGATATAGTTGCTGTTGAGCCCGTCACTGTTGCCGTAGGTTTTTCTGATGACCATAAAGTTATAGCCATCATAGATATTCAAGCCGTTACGGGTGGCAATCCAAATGAAACCATTTGAATCCTGGAACACCTGAGTGGCAAGGTTGCTCGAAAGCTGGTTGTCTGAATTGAAAAGTTTTCCTCGCTGCGCCATCATATTCTGCGCAGTGAGACAGAAGATAAACATCAGTAAAAGACCGATGTATCTCATTGTTCTGAGGCTTGATTTCATGGAAATCATCATGATTCTTGGTTTCATTGTCTTTGGCTTTTTTATATTCGTTTGCAAAAATACAAAATTTATGGGAGAATAATGCATGGTAAAGTATGTTTTTTATGAGAATATATCAAAAAGATGTTAAAATGTTACGTAAAGTAAAGATAATGTTACATGTGATACGAGAGAAAAACTATTGGTTACCTATTATAAAGTATATATGATAGATTAAGAGTATCTTTGCATCGGTTTTTAAAGTTGTATATTTCAGAACATTTAGGTTAGTTAGGTTTATACATAATAGTTTGTAGAATAGGTTTAGAATTTCTAAAAGATTTTGATATTATGGTTTTTATATAGAATCATGATTAATTGGTTTTCGGGAATGGTGCGTAGTGATTACGCGCCATCCTATTTTAAAAGACTAGCATCCTTTTCTGTAAACTGGAACCTGGCAATCCTTCATAATATAATAAGGTGACTGACAATAAATGATAAATCTAAAAATAATTGTAACAATGAACAGAAAGAAATTGTTAATATCACTTGCTATGGCTATGCTGTCAATGGCGGGACTGGCTGCAGATAATCTGCCGGCACTCCGTGTGCAGGGTAAGAATCTGGTGGATGCCAATGGTAAGATTGTTGTCTTGCATGGTGTGATGGATACGCCGAACCGCTACTTCAATGGGAATAGATGGCAACAGTGGAAACCTGATTATTCTGAAGCCGACATTCAGCCTTGCTTGGAATATTTCTCTAAGCTGTTTTCTGCTATCACCGACAAGAAGCAGGGTGCTTACTGTACCGTGTTCCGATTGCACATGGATCCATGCTGGACCAACGATCCATCGAAGAAGGCAGAGAATGAGGCTGATATCTCGGCATTCAACATGGCGCGCTATCGTCTCTATCTCCAGAAACTCTACATTCCTCTCATCAAGGATGCTATAGCACATGGACTCTACGTCGTCGTACGTCCACCGGGTGTCTGTCCTGGTGATATCAGTGTAGACGACAAGTACAACCGCTATCTGAAGGCTATCTGGAAAGCATTTGCTGCCGATGAATACATCAAGCAGAATTCGGGCATCATCTCCATCGAACTTGCCAATGAGCCTGTGAGAGTTCATCTGAAAGATGGCTCTAATTCGGATAAAGCACTGTATGATTACTTCCAGCCGGTAGTGGATGTGATTCGCGACCAGGGCTTCAAGGGTATCATCTGGGTGCCGGGCACCACTTGGCAGCAAAACTATCGTGACTATGTAAAGCATCCGATAGTAGACTCGCAAAACAATCTGGGTTATGCCGTTCACTGCTATCCAGGCTGGTATATGTCAGGCTCGGGCAACAATGACAATACCAACAAGGAGAAATTCTACAATGCATTCCTGGATGCTGTGCCAGTGGCGAAGACTAATCCTATCATCGTGACCGAGATAGACTGGAGCCCATACAAGCCAGGCTCAGGCCACAAGGACGAGCAGGGCAACTGGGTGGAGAGCAACTATGGCACTTGGGGTACCGCTACCACATCAGGTTTTGGTGAAGGATGGAAGTATATCCACGACAAACTGGGCAATATCAGCATGACGCTTCAAGGCTCAGGACTCTACTTCGACATCGACACTTATCTCAAGGACAAGGTTGTGGAGCCTGCGTTCAAGGGAGTAGACGAGGCTTGCGGCGAAGCTTGCTTTAAATGGTACAAAGAGTGGTATTTGAAACAAAATACAACAGGAATTAAACAATTAGAAACCCAGGCAGACGTGGTTTCCACCTTATATTATAATATAGAAGGAAAAGAAGTTGAAAAGCCAACTGCAGGTGTTTATATAATAAAACAACTGTTAAGTAATGGAAAAATACGTTCTCGCAAGGTTTTTCTGAAATGATAAACTTTCTGTTACACCACGCAAAGTATGTTTCGAGAGAAATCCATACCTTTGCCGCCGTGAATAAACATTTTAGCGCACGCCTAAATTTTTAAAGCATAAATCAAAAATGAATAGAACATGATTGAACAAGTGTTAACAATGAAACGGACAGCAGCCTTATGCTTGGTGGGAGCTTTCTGCAGCCTGAATGCTCAGGCACAGAAGATCCAGGTCAAGGGTAATCTTGTTGACGGTACAGGTGAGCCTCTGATAGGTGCCACTGTAAAAGTGAAAGGTAATGCCAGCATCGGTGCGGTCACCGACTTAGATGGTAATTTCAGTATCAGTGTTCCTTCAGAGAATTCTATCCTCGTATTTACATACGTAGGTATGAAGACCAAGGAAGTAAAGATTGGTACGAAGAGAGAGTTCAAACTTACCCTCGAAGACGACAATGCCATTGGCGAAGTTGTAGTCGTTGGTTATGGTCAGCAAAAGAAGGCATCTGTCGTAGGTGCCATTACCCAGACCACAGGTAAGGTGCTGGAACGCGCAGGTGGTGTATCTGATATCGGTTCTGCCCTGACAGGTAATCTGCCTGGTGTGATTACATCATCTTCATCAGGTATGCCTGGTGATGAGGATCCTAAGATTGTGATTCGTGGTGTGAGCTCCTGGAACTCTTCCGACCCTCTCATTCTTGTGGATGGTATCGAGCGCCCTATGTCGAGTGTGGATATCCATTCCGTACAGTCTATCTCTGTATTGAAGGATGCTTCTGCCACTGCCGTGTATGGTGTGAAGGGTGCGAATGGTGTTATCCTGATTACCACCAAGCGTGGTACAGAAGGCAAGGCTAAAATTTCTGCCAGTGCAAGCTCTGCGATCAAGCTGGTGTCTAAGTTGCCTGAGACCTACGGTTCTGCCGATGCGCTTTATTATGCGAACCTGGCCATCAAGCATGAGTTGGGACTCTCACCTTCAAGCTGGGGTGACATCCGCTCTACCGACTTCATCAACAAATATAATGCTCCTGCAGGCAGTATTGATCCGGAGACCGGATTCCTGATGAGCGAGCGTTATCCTGATGTAGATTGGCAGAAGGAACTCTTCAAGGACTACGCCATGTCTTACAATGCCAATGTGAACATCGCAGGTGGTACAAAGGCTGTGAAGTATTATGCAGCCATCGACTATCAGCACGAGGGTGACCTCTTCCGCGAGTGGAATAACAATCGTGGTTATACCAGTGGTTACGGATTCAACCGTATCAACGTTCGTTCCAATCTCGACTTCCAGCTCACCAAGACTACCACGCTGAAGGCAAACCTTTCGGGTAGCCATGGTATCCGCAAGTCACCTTATGGCTTGGAGAAAGGTTCATGGGCTGAGACCCAGCTCTGGCAGGCAGCTTACTCAGCACCTCATGATACCTTCCTGCCACAGTTTAGCGATGGTGTTTGGGGCTATTTCCCTAAAGATGAGCAAGGCTCTCCTAACTCTGTGACCCAGCTTGCACTTCATGGTGAGCAGGCAACCACCACAACCCGTATCAACACCGACTTTACGCTCGAGCAGGATCTTTCCTTTATTACTAAGGGTCTGAAGGCATCTGCCATCGTATCTTGGGACAACGTGTTTGTGGAGGCAAACCGAGGTGTCAATGACCTCAATCATGCAGCCCAGTATAAGTATATCGACCCTGTAACGGGTGTGGTAACCTATAAGGAGAAGCCTGCGGGACACAACAACTTCGATTTTACGGAGACCATCGCATGGAATACTGATCCTGGTGCGCTCAACAACGGTCTTACCCAGCGTAACCTCTTCTATCAGGCACAGCTCTATTGGGGACGCAAGTTCGGCAAGCACGATGTAACAGCTATGGGCGTATTCAACCGCTCTGAGCGTGCTACGGGTTCTGAGTTTACCAACTACCGTGAGGACTGGGCATTCCGTACCACCTATAATTATGACGATCGCTACATGTTCGAGTATAACGGTGCCTACAACGGTTCAGAGAAGTTCTCCAAGGACAATCGTTTCGCCTTCTTCAATTCAGGTGCTATCGGTTGGAACGTAGCCAACGAGAAATGGTTCAAGCCAGTGACTGAGGCAAAGGTATTCGGCAGAAACCTGGTTGACATCCTCAAGTTCCGCTACTCTTATGGAGAGATTGGTGAGGATAATGTATGGGAACGCTGGCTCTACCAGACCACTTGGGCTTACGGTGGCAAGACTCATCTTGATTCAACCAACCCGAACAACGAGTCCATTTACACCTGGTATAAGGAAGCAAAGGTAGGTAACCCAGATATCCATTGGGAGAAGGCTATCAAACAGAATTTCGGTATCGACTATGCTTTCCTCGGTGGTCTCGTAGCCGGTTCGCTTGAGTTCTTCAATGAGAAGCGTTCCGACATCATGATTGCCGGTGGCAGCCGTTCGGTGCCTTCCTATTTCGGTGCTTCTGCTCCTTACCTGAACAAGGGTAGAACCAAGACCACAGGTTATGAGCTTGAAGTTCGACTGCAGTATGATTTTGCCAACGGTATCCATGCTTATGCCAATATGAACATGACGCATGCAAAAAATGTTGTTACCGAGCATGACGACCCAGCGTTGCTTCCTGCATATCAGAAGAACATGGGATTCTCCATCGGACAGGCCAAGAGCTATCTCGACAATGGTACAGCACAGTCTTGGGATGATGTCATCGCCATGACTCCTCATAATACCAACGACAATCAGAAGTTGCCAGGTCAGTATATCATCACCGACTTCAATGGTGACGGTGTGATTGATACCAATGATAGTGCGCCTTATGGCTTTACAGGTACTCCTCAGAATACCTACAATGCCACTATCGGTATTGACTACAAGGGATTCAGCATCTATGCACAGTTCTATGGCGTAAACAACGTGAGCCGCTATGTATCATTCAACTCACTGCCTAAGCCATACCTTCACACGGTGTTCAAGGAGGGTGCTTACTGGTCACCATCAACTCCAAACGGTATTCCTTCACTCCGCATGAACTCTACTCCAAGTTACTATGAGGGTACCCGCTTCCTCTACGACGGTTCGTTCTGTCGCTTGAAGAACCTGGAAGTAGCTTATACCTGGAATAACGGATGGATCAAGAGTCTCGGTCTCTCGATGTTGAAGGTTTATGTAAATGGTAACAACCTCTTCCTCTGGACTGACATGCCTGACGACCGTGAGTCGAACTTCGCCGGTACAGGTCTTGCTTCTCAGGGTGCATACCCTACAATGAAGCGTATCAACTTCGGTATCAAGTTAGAGTTGTAAACAGCGTTAATATAACACATTATTTATTATGACAAGAATAATTTCTAAATATAAGTCTGCCTGCCTGGCGTTGGCATTGGGATGTTCTCTCGCCCTGACTACCAGCTGTACAGACTATCTTGACAAGTCACCAGAATCGGATGTATCTCCAGAGGCTGCTTTCAAGAATTTCAAGAATTTCCAGGGCTTTACAGAGGAGCTTTATCTCTGTATTCCTGACTTCTCCAAGAGTTACTGGACAACGTGCTGGAACTGGGGTGAGGATGATATCCAGGCTGTGGGTTACGACTACCTCATGGGCTACAAGGTTGACCAGGGTGACTTCTGGGGCTGGCAGAGAGAGTTTGACGGATGGGGCGCATGCTTCATGGATCAGGCTGATACGTTTAATCCTAACGACCGTTTTAGTCGTGGTCTCTGGAAGGCTGCATGGTATGGTATCCGTAAGGCGAATCTGGGTCTGGAGAATATGGACCTGATGACGGCTGCCACCCAGGAGGAGAAGAATACCATCAAGGGTCAGTTGCTCTTCTTCCGTGGATGGCTTCATTTCCAGCTGATGCAGTATTTCGGCGGTCTGCCATATATTGATCATGCCATAGCTGCCGACCAGCCAATGACTCTTCCTCGTGAAACCTGTCAGGCATGTGCCGAGAAGGCTGCTAAAGACTTCCGTGAGGCTGCAGAGCTTCTGCCTATCGACTGGGATAAGTCTTCTGTTGGTCGCAATACATTAGGCAAGAATGGCTTCCGCATCAACAAGATTACCGCACTTGCCTATGAAGGCAAATCACTTTTGTGGGCAGCTTCTCCACTGGTGAAGAACTGCGATGACAAGATGAATGTAAACGGCAATGCCAGCACCTACGATTACGATACCAACTATGCACAGAAGGCTGCCGAGGCACTTGGCGAACTTCTTACTCTTGTTGAGACAGGACAGACCCAGTACAAGCTCGTGGATTTTGCAAATTACTCAGATCTGTTCTATACCTGGAACAAGAACATGCTTCCTCCAGGTTCTACCGAGAATATTCTCCGTGATATTCCAGCCGATGCATGGCAGAACTCTCACTTCGGAGTGTTCACCGAGTTTGGCGGTCAGATTCTTACAGGTGGTCAGGCTGCCTCACAGCCTACAGCCAACTACGTAAACTATTATGGTATGAAGAATGGTCTTCCTCTCGATGACCCAGAGTCTGGTTTCGACCCAACCCATCCTTGGAAGAACCGTGACCCACGTTTCTATCACGACATCGTATATGATGGAGTAAAGGTGGTAGAGGGAGACATCAAACCGGATGCCAACCGATATGCCAACCTCTATACAGGTGGTACTTACCGTGACGATATCAACGAGAGCCGCACTGGTTACCTGCTCTATAAGTTCATTCCTATGATCGCCAACAACTATGATATGGGTAATACTTATAACAAGTTGTACATTGATGTGCCTTACCTGCGTCTTGCCGACTGTTACCTGATGTATGCCGAGGCTTGTGCAGCCTTTGGTGGAGCCACCGCTTCAGCCAAGTGCTCACTCACAGCTCTCGATGCAGTGAACAAGATTCGCGAGCGTGCCGGAGTAGCAGGCGTAGCAGCCAAGTTTACAGGCAACAAGGACAAGTTCATGGATGAAGTTCGCCGCGAGCGTGCCGTAGAGCTTGCTTTCGAAGGTCACCGTTTCAATGACTTGCGTCGCTGGTTGCTTCTCGACAAGGCACCTTACAACATCAAGACATCGCAGGAGTTTGTACGTGCAGGCAAGTTTGATCCAAAGAATCCACAGAACACCGAGGTATCCGGTTTCAAGGAGAAGACCATTCTTACCCGCCACTTCACAAGCAAGCACTGGTGGATGCCTTTGAAGAAGAAAGACACCAGTATCTATCCTGAGATGTTCCAGAATCCAGGTTGGTAATAGAGTGTGAATCAAGAAAACAATTAAAAGAATAAAGAAGAAAAAATTATGAGCAACATAATTTCAAGATATAAAGCGATTCTTCCGGTTTCCCTCTTCGCTCTCTCTGCACAAGGAGTGATGGCACAGGATGCCACAGAAGCAGACACCATCAACGTGGCATTCCGCAAGGCGGATGCCCGTGATGTAATCACTCCTGTCAGCACGGTCAAGGTGAAGAATCTGCTGGAGAAGAACTACAATACCTATAGCCTCGACAATATGCAGGCTTTGGCTGCAGGTTATAACGGGTCGCTATGGAATCAGGGTGATGCACTCGTGCTGATTGACGGTGTGCCACGTGATGCAAACAATGTTTTGCCAACGGAGATTGAAGACATTACCTTCCTCAAGGGTGCTTCTGCCGTTGTTCTCTACGGTAGCCGTGCTGCAAAGGGTGTTATCCTCATCACAACAAAGCGTGGTAAGATTGAACCGCTGAAGATTACAGCCCGTGCCAACTATCAGATGAGTGTAGCGAAGTCTTATCCTACCTACCTCGATGGTGCGCAGTATATGACGCTTTACAATCAGGCACTTGCCAACGATGGTCTTTCTGCTAAATATTCAGCTGAAGACATCTATAACACGGCTGCAGGTACCAATCCTTACCGTTATCCAAACCAGCAGTTCTATAATTCTGATTATCTCAAGAAGACCAAGTCTCGCTACGATGTGACGGCTGAGTTCGAAGGTGGTGGTAAGTTTGCACAGTTCTATACCAACGTAAGCTACTACCGCGAGGGCGATTTCTTCAATTTCGGTGAAGGAAAGAACAACTATACCGACCGCCTGAACGTACGTGGTAACATCGACCTCCAGCTTGCTGACTGGGCTTCTGGTTGGGTGAATGCCAACGCTACCTATTATAACCAGCATGGTTCAAACAGCGAATTCTGGAAGGCAGCTTCTACATTGCGCCCTAACCGTGTGGCTCCATTCATCCCGCTGTCTTATCTTGACCCGATGGATGCCAATTCTCTGGCTCTCATCCATAACTCAAGAAATATCATCACCAATCCTGTGGGATTGCCAGCCGGACAGTATTTCCTGGGTGCTACACAGGAAGACCAGACCAATGCCTTTGCAGATATGTATGCTGCAGGCTACAACACCTGGACATCCCGCCAGATGCAGTTTGATACAGGTGTCAAGTTTGACCTGTCTTCTGTGCTCAAGGGATTGAGCTTCAAGACCATGTTTGCGGTTGACTATTCTACGTCATACACAACATCCTTGAACGACAGTTATGCAACCTTCGGTGTCAACTGGACACAGTTTGACGGCAAGCAGATTATCGGTTCCGTCACACAGTATGGTGAGGATAAGCATACGGGTACTTTGAACTCCAGCAACTCAGCAGAGCGCCAGACGCTTGCTTGGACCGGACAGTTTGACTACGTTAACTCCTTCGGCAATCACAATGTCAATGCCACCTTGCTTGCCAATGGTTATCAGCAGACCATCAGCGGTGAGTATCACAAGGTAAGCAATGCCAACCTGGGACTTCTCGTGTCATACAACTATGCACATAAGTACTATGCCGACTTGGCAGCCAATGTGGTACACTCGGCCAAGCTTCCTGAGGGCAACCGCAATGCCATTTCTCCATCGGCAACTCTCGGCTGGAGACTCTCTGAAGAGAATTTCCTGAAGGATGTAAACTGGCTTAATGACCTCCGTCTTACCGCAGGTTATACCGTCTTGAACCAGGATCTTGATATTTCTGAGTACTTCATGTATAAGAATATCTTCACGGCTACCGGTACATGGTGGGGATGGTCTGACGCCAATAACAGCATCCAGACTTCCGACTCTCAGCGTGGTGGCAACGACAAGCTGGGCTTCATCAAGCGCAAGGAATTCAATGTAGGTTTGAATGGTGCCTTGTTCGGCAACCGACTCAGCTTTGCCGTGAACTACTACAACACGGTGACTGATGGTTTGCTTGCTCAGCCAGATTACATCTATCCAAGCTACATGCATACCTACTGGCCTGTATCTACATTCGTGCCATACATCAACTATGGCAAGAACCGCCGCACAGGTGTTGACTTCTCTCTCGGTTACAACGACAAGGTGGGAGACTTCGAATATGGCATCCAGGCATTCGGACAGACCAACAGTTCAAAGAACCTGAAGGTTGCAGAGAATGTTGAGTATGACTACATGCGTACAGAAGGCAAGCTCATTGATGCCCTTTGGGGATATGAGTGCTTAGGCTACTACAACAGTCAGGAAGAAATTGACAATGATAAGGTCAAGAGTTCTTTCGGTACTTTGAAGCCAGGTGATTTGAGATACAAGGACCAGAATGGTGATGGTGTCATCGACAGCAAGGACCGCGTGGTTATCGGTCGCTGGAGCGCCAAGTTCACCGGTGGTATGAATCTTACCTTGAAGTACAAGAACTTCACTCTCTTCGCCATGTTGACAGGTCAGTTTGGTGGCAATGCTATCAAGGACGATACCTACAACTGGGTTTACGGTGAGCGTAAGTACAGTGATGTGGTACTCGGTGCCTGGACAGAGAATAAATACAAGAACGGAGAGTCTATCACCTATCCTCGTCTGACAACACAGAGTGGTGACAACAACTTCAATGCTTCCGACTACTGGATGTATTCAACCGACCGCATCGACTTGAGCCGCGTGCAGCTTACCTACGATTTCAACAAGACACTCTTCGGAGACAACAGTTTGGTGAAGGGCTTGCAGGTATATGTTAATGGCAGCAGCCTCCTGACGATAGCCGGTGAGCGCAAGCAGATGGAACGCAATGTAGATTCTGCTCCTCAAACCCGCAGTTTCACCATCGGTGCAAAGGTTGAGTTCTAATATAGAAAATTAAGATAACGAAAATGACAAAAGTGATGAACAACTTACTATCAAAATATAAAATTGGTGGAGTGGTGCTCGGACTGGCTCTTTCGATAGGACTGACAAGCTGCGACGATATGTTCGAGCCTGCCATCGAAAACCATCTGGGTTTCGAGTATATGTACGACCATCCTGACTATGCTGATGGTGTGCTTGGCAACGCCTATACCCGTCTGCCAAACCGCGAATACTCGTTCAACGATGTCGCTACAGACGATGCCGTGAGTAACGACGCTACCGACTCTTATCGTAAGATGACTGGCGTAGATAGCTGGACTTCAAGCAATAATCCGGTGGAAACCTGGCGCGACTGTCGTGCAGCCATCCAGTATATCAACCTCTTCCTTGCCAATGTGGATAAGGTAAACTGGAACAGCGATGAGGCTGTGCGTGCCATGTATGAACAGCGTTACATTGGTGAGGCCAAGGGTTTGAGAGCACTCTTCATGTACTATCTGCTCCGTGCCCATGGCGGTTTGGACGCCAATGGAACACTCCTCGGTGTGCCTAATATTCTTGAGCCAACGGATGTAAGCTCAGATTTCAATTCCCTGGAGGTGCGTGCTTCTTATGCCGACTGCATGAAGCAGCTCATTGCGGATGCAGAAGAGGCTGTGCGCGTACTCCCTGTTGACTACAAGGATACGGATAACGAGACAATGACCGTTAGTTGCCTTGGCAAATCCTATACAGTTACAAAGGCTACTTACAATCGTGTACTTGGTGCCAACTTCGCCGGACGCTTAAGTGGTCGTATCGCCCGTGCCGTTCTTGCACAGGCTACATTGATGGCTGCATCTCCAGCTTTTGCCAGTGGCAGCGGCGTAACCTACGAGCAGGCAGCCCAATATGCCAAGGCAGTGCTCGACCTCAATGGTGGCATCTCAGGCATTGATACAAATGGTTTGGAGTGGTATGCAGACCCAAACATGAAGGATCTTACAGCGGCAGAATGTCCTAAGGAAGTACTCTGGCGTACAGAGAAGAGCGAGAGCAATGATTTGGAGACCAAGTACTATCCACCATCAATCTATGGTCAGGGTCGTATCAATCCAACCCAGAATCTTGTAGATGCATTCCCTGCAGCCAACGGTTATCCTATTACAGATGCCAATAGCGAATATGACCCAGCTAATCCATACGCAAACCGTGACCCACGTCTGGCTAAGTACATTATCTATAATGGACAGACAGCCGGTTCAGGAAATGCTGTCATCAATACACAGGCAGACAACGCAGACAATCTCGATGGTCTCAACAAGGACGTTTCCAAGTCAACCCGCACAGGTTACTATATGAAGAAGCTCCTCCGTCAGGACATCAACCTGGATCCTACGGTTAACGGCAAGGCTTATCATTATACAGCCCGCATCCGTTACACAGAGCTTTATCTGGATTATGCCGAGGCAGCCAATGAGGCTTATGGTCCTAAGGGCGGCGCAGATTACTCAGCCTACGATGTCATCAAGGCAATCCGTGAGCGTGCAGGCTTGGGAGAGTTTGGTGAAGATCCATACCTGGAAGAGTGCGCAAAGAGCAAGGAAAAGATGCGTGAGTTGATTAGAAACGAGCGCCGCATCGAACTTTGCTTCGAAGGCTTCCGCTTCTGGGATCTGCGTCGCTGGAAGGCTAACCTCACAGAGGAGGCAAAGGGTATGAGCATCACCAACGAAGAGGCTGGAAAGAAATATACTCCTATCTCAGTGGAAACACGTAACTTCAAGGAGAATGCCTTCTATGGTCCTGTGCCATACGACCAGATTCTTAATTTCCCATCACTCGTTCAGAACACAGGATGGTAAAAAGAACAACATTTGGTAATAAAAAGAAAAAAATGAAGATTATGAATAAAACATTCAGAAAAATAGGAACTGCAATCATGGGACTTGCCTTGGTAGCTGGTCTTTCTACCTCTTGTTCAAACGGAGATTGGGAAGATAGTCTTCAGGGAGGAACAGGCAATGGTGGCAACAACGGTAAGATAACTGTATCTTTCGCTATGCAGGCACCTATCCGCGTTATCACCCTCGGTAATGACGATGATGCGGTAAATACCAACGACAATGCTCATCAGTTCTTGCTGCAGGCAACTTGGGGTGGTGGTTACAAGAATACCAAGGATTGCAAGATCAGCTATAAGATAGATCCATCTCTTCTGCCAGAAGGCAGTGGTATGGAGGTGCTCCCTGAATCCTACTATACCCTGGAGGATCCTAACACCCTGACTATCCCTAAGGGAAGGATTATTGGTGGTACAACAGTGCATCTTACTGATGCCTTCTTCAACGATCCGAAGGCTGCTACAACTCACTATGTGTTGCCAGTAAAACTCGTTTCTTCCCTCACTGGTGATTCTATCCTTGCTAAGAAGAACTACCAGATGATCTGTGTGAAGTACAAGAATCAGTACTCAGGTATGTATTGCAAGACAGGAACTACCAAAATCCAGGATCTGACCATTACCCACAAGAACGAGGATGCCCTGGATGTGGCTTCAACTGTAGATTTCAACACATCTTCCATCACTTTCTCTTATCCTGTAAAGGAGTGGAAGTATGATGACAAAGAGCATATCTGGAGTCAGATTGATGCATCGAAGGAGTTGACCATTACTCTGGCATTCAATGATAATGATGGAAACTGTAAGGTTTATCAGGATGGCAGGGAGATTGGTACTGGTTCTTTTGCTCCTCGTGGCATTCAGGATTTCAGCGACAAGAACCGTATGGCTGATTGTCTGAAGATCAAGTTTAATGCTACTGTAGTGACCAATGCTGGTGATGTAGAGCACGAGAAAACATGGAACATCTCTGCCGACTATGTGATGTCTATGATGAGTCGTGGCAACCATCTTGAGTCATGGAAGTAATTTCGTAACAAACTAATGAAAATGAATTTAGTAGTATGAAAGTAAATAAATATATTATATCTGCACTGGTCTGCCCATTTGTTTTGGGCAGCTGTGCAGACTGGGATGACTGGAATTATGACGTAGAGAAGCCTCAGACCATCGCTCAGTATGAGTATCTCAACGACTATGCGCCATTGAAGGAGTATCTGGATCGTGGTGCTCATCCTGGCTTTAAGGTAAGTGCTGCACTTGGCGCGGACGAGTTCAACCAGCAGGGTCCTCTCTTCCGTCTTGCAGCCCATAACTTTGATGAGATTGTTGCAGGCAATGCCATGAAGATGGCTTCCTGTGTCAACGACCAGGGTGTGATGGATTTCAGTAAGGTATCTTCTTTTGTTTCCGCAGCAGAGGATGCAGGGTTAACAGTTTATGGTCATACGCTTGCCTGGCATGCTCAGCAGCCTAGAAAATGGCTTGAGAAACTTATTGCAGACAAGGAACTGGATGTAGATCCTAGTCAGAAGACTTTTACGGAACTTTCTCGTCAGACTTATCAGGATGGTAAATTCCCTTTCTATCAGATGGGCTGTGCTCCTGATGTCATTAATGGTTCTATTCACTTTGTGCCAACAGGCGACTGGTCTCAGTTCTTCTGCATGACGGGTTGTAGTATGAAGGCTGGCAACTATGTTGCTATCTTGCATATCAAGTCAACCAAGGATGGTAAGATTTCATTCACCGCACAGAATGGTTGGGGTGCTGAAGCTCAGAAAATCACTCAGAAGTTTACCGTTAAGGCTAACGAATGGGTTGATGCCGAGGTTGCTCTTAATGACATCCAGGGTGGAAACTATGATTTCGTCCTGTTGCCTGAGACTTTTGATGGTACACTTGATCTGCAGTCTGTCACTATCGGTCAGTATGAGTCACCTGCCATGGAGGTGGAGCAGGAAGTAAAACATCAGACTTATCAGGATGGTCCATTCCCTTACTATCAGATGGGCTGTGCTCCTGATGTCATTAATGGTTCTATTCACTTTGTGCCAACAGGCGACTGGTCTCAGTTCTTCTGTGTTTCCGGTGCGGCTCTCACTCCAGGTAATTATGCTGTTGATGTAGAGATTAAGTCAACCAAGTCAGGAAACATCAAGATGACTGTTCAGAACGGTTGGGGCGGTGATGCCGAGAGTTGCGATGGCACTGTAGCTCTGAAGGAAGGCTGGACAACAGCCCGATTCAAGATGACTCTTGAGAAGGGTGGTAACTACGATTTCATCCTGAAGCCAGAGACTTTCGATGCAACACTCGACTTGAAGTCTGTCACCGTAAAGAAGATTGTCAAGACGAACTCTATCCCTCTCACTCCTAAGGAGAAGTCTGATACACTTACCTGGGCGATGAACAAATGGATAAGTGGCATGATGCAGGCCACTGAAGGCAAGGTGAAGGCTTGGGATCTCATCAACGAGGCTATTTCAGGTGGTGGCAATGTGAATGGCTTCTATGCTCTTCAGACTGAGGCTACCAGTGAGCATAATCCACAAGATTTCTACTGGCAGGATTACTTCACACCAGAGATGTATGGTCCTATCGTAGAGAAGGCGGCTCGTGATGCTTATGCTGCGGTAGAGGGTACAATCCCTGCAGACCTCAAGCTCTTCATCAACGATTATAACCTGGAGTCTGACTGGGACAAAAACCAGAAGGTGAAGTCGCTCGTTTACTGGATTGGCGTATGGGAAAAGAAGGGTAAGGAACTCGGCTGGAACACCAAGATTGATGGTATCGGATCACAGATGCACATCAGCTACTACGAGAATCCACAGACTCTGGAAAGCAAGAAGAAGGCCATCCAGAACATGCTCAAGATCATGGCAGAGACTGGCAAGCTCGTCCGTATCTCAGAGATTGATATGGGCTATGTAGATAAAGATGGTAAAGATGTTACTACTGCTCAGCTGGAGAAGCTTCCTATTGAAGAGCGTGTGGCTAAGGAAAAGGCTATGGCTGAACACTACAAGTGGATTATCGAGCAGTATTTCAAGATCGTTCCTGTCAGTCAGCAGTATGGTATCTGCCAGTGGTGTCTCACCGATTCACCAACAGACAGCGGTTGGCGCCCTGGACAGCCTGTAGGTCTTTGGAACCTCAACTATCAGCGCAAGCCTGCTTACGGTGGTTTTGCTGATGGTCTTGCTTCTTCTGCTAAAGGAGAAAGTGATGTAAAATAATTAATGATTAATTTAAAATAATAAACTATGAGGAAATTTTTATTGACTTTCGTGGCAATTATTGCATCGTGCATGGCCATGGCTGCATCGATTGCAGAAAATGAAGTGGATTATTCGTATCTACGAGGTACGTATACTACTAGTGCGTATCCAAATACTTATGAATTGTTAGAAGAAAATGGATTTCCTAAAAGAGCATGTACAATAGGCGTTCAAATGAAAGCTTTGCCTTATGGTTACCATTATTCTTGGAAAATATTAAAAGGTAATGGTGATGAGGTCCTTCAAGTACAACCTGGGACAAATTTTGCATATATAGGCCAGAATGGACACACTGATGTTTTTGAGTTTTCTATAAGCATAATAGATGAGACTACAGGTCATCCTATAATGTCAAGAGATATTAGTTTTGTATTTATTGAAGGTTTTAACAAGCCGATTGTTCCACCTGTTGGTCAATAAAGTTTTGTAAGTAGAACATTAGTTTTAGGTTTTATCATACAAAGATTAACCGAAAAAAGATGTTAGTCGTTAAGGTTGGCTGTGTTGTGATGACACGGTCAACCTTTTTGCATTTTTTTAATGATGAAAATATTCTCTTTCTCCTATGTGTCATTCTTGAAAGAGATTGTCTAGTGTGACTTCGCTGTTTACTATACTTGAATGGATGCCATTGGCAACACCAAATGTAAGCCTCGCTAGCCACGCCACCAATATTCAATGCCTTGCGTTTTCGTGCCAAAATCTTTAATTTGGCTTCCCAGAGAAGGACGTGATGTATTAGGCTCATCTGTATATTTTTCCTCTGTTTTGACTAAACATTTGGGGAATCTGGAATATTTTGGGTAAAAACATTTGGGGAATCTGGAACATTTTGGGCAAAAACATTTGGGGAATCTGGAATATTTTGTATCTTTGCACTCAAAATCAAAATGTTATGGCAAATATTGTGTTTGAAAGAAAAATATATGATAAGATGCTTGCTTGGAAGCAAGAGCGTCAGGGGAAGACTGCGCTTCTTATCAAGGGAGCAAGACGCATAGGAAAATCTACTATAGTGCGTACTTTTGCTGGGCGAGAGTACAAAAGCTATATATTGATAGATTTCTCTATGGCTTCAAAGGCTGTTACAGATCTTTTTGAAGATTTAATGAATTTAGATTTTATCTTTCTTCGCCTTCAGTCTATTTATCAGGTGGTCTTGGAGAAGCGAAAGTCTGTGATTATTTTTGATGAAGTGCAACTTTGTCCTAAGGCTCGCCAAGCTATTAAACATCTAGTGGCTGATGGTAGATACGATTATATAGAGACGGGTTCTCTAATTAGTATAAAAAAGAATGTAGCTAATATTATCATCCCAAGTGAAGAGACGCGTTTGGAAATGTATCCAATGGACTTTGAGGAATTTTGCTGGGCTTTAGGGGATAAAGTTACGATGCCCTTGCTCAAACAATTTTTTGATTCACGGATCCCTTTGGAAGCTGCTCATCGAGAAACTATGCGTCGGCTTCGCCTTTATATGCTTGTTGGTGGAATGCCACAAGCTGTAAAAGAATATCTTGAGACGAATAATCTTAGTAAGACGGATGCTGTGAAAAGGGAAATTTTGGAACTCTATTTGGATGATTTTAGAAAGATCGACAATAGTGGACGAGCAGCTAAACTTTTTGCTAATATACCTGCTCAGCTGAATAATAATGCATCTAGATACCAAGTAGCTAGTGTGTTGGATGATTCTGAACGTAAGAACATAATGGGTATATTGGAGGAAATGAAGGATAGTATGGTTGTAAATTTTGCCTATCATGCCAATGATCCGAATGTAGGTCTGGCTCTTCATAGTGATGGTAATTTCTATAAAATGTTTACGGCAGATACGGGGCTTTTTGTGACTCTCGCCTTTTGGGACAAAGATCATACTGAAAATATTATTTATGAAAAGCTTTTGAGTGATAAGCTGAGTAGTGATATGGGATATGTATATGAGAATCTTGTAGCGCAGATGTTAGTAGCTTCTGGCAATAAACTTTATTATTATACTTTCCCTCATGCCACTAGCCATAAAAGTTATGAAGTGGATTTCCTTCTTTCAAGAGGAAAGAAAATTTATCCGATAGAGGTGAAATCCTCAGGATATAATACTCATAAGTCACTAGACGAGTTTTGTGCTAAATATTCTGATCGAATAGATAAGAGATATCTCTTGTATACAAAGGATTTGAAGAAAGATGGACAAACGCTCCTCTTACCGATTTATATGACTCCTTTGTTGTGATTTCCTCTTCAAATAGGTTTGATGGTGTATCATTTTCGTTATAATGTTGGCTATCAAACCTATTTGGTACTTCTCACAAAGTATTTGTTATACCACGCAAAGTCTTTTTCAGCCTTTTCTGTTACTTTTGCAAGCGGAAATGAGAAACATTTCTCGTTCCACGAATGAACAATTATTATCAATAAACTTAAAATTAAAAGCTTATGAAAAAAATTTTTACTTTGATTGCTGCTGCCTTGATGGCAGTTAACGTGAGTGCAGCTAACAAGGTGCTGAAGATTACTGGCACCGCTGACAAGGTTAATCCTTGGGACAGCCAGTGTTATATCAACCTTAAGAATCTAGAGAAGGGCAAGGCTTATGTCGTGAAGTTTGATGTGTACACTACAGCTGGTACCGAATTCAAAATCGGAACAGAGGCTATTGACGAGACTCAGACAGAGCATATGACGGAGTGGAATGCTTCTGCAGTGTTCAATTATACTGAGGAACTTACCTTGACTAATCAAAAGTCAGAGGCAGTAATAAACTTCCCTGGTAAGACCACGGTTACTTGTCACTCCCACTGTACTGCAAAGCCAGGAATGGAGATAGATCATACAAATGGTAATACCAAAAATTGTAATCCGGAAATTTTGAAGGATTATGAGTATGCAGCTACTGCACTCTTGCTGAATGTAGGAAAGATGCCTAAGGATGCAGTCATCTATATTGGTAGCATTAAGGTGTATGATGCAGATGGCAACCTCCTTTCAACAGAGGATTTTGATAATGCAACAGTTGGTGAGTATGATGCTACTAAGACTATTCACTATCCAGCTTGGCAGAATGCTGCTACATTTGAAATTGTAGAAGAGCCTACTACAGGCATTTCTAATATTGAGAGTGCAAATGTAGCTAAGGATGGCAAGTGCTTCAACCTCGCTGGTCAGCAGGTAGGTAAGAACTATAAGGGCGTTGTCATCAAGAATGGTAAAAAGATGGTTATCAAGTAATAGATGAGACGTTTTACAATGCTCGCATCGTACTATATATAATAATGTGTACGATGATGTAGAATCTATATAATATAAATATTAAACAAATGGTATAAAAAATCCCAGAATCGCTCTTCCAAGCAGTTCTGGGATTTATTATGGTGATATTTGTCATCAATATCTCCGCTATTATATTTTTATGTATTGCTCAGATTCTTAATGATTTCCAAAGGTAGCTGGGTAGCTTTGGAAACCTGTTCGGCAGAAAGTCCCATTGCCAGCAATCGTTGTGCTGTTTCTGTGTTGGCCTCATGCTTGCCTTCTGCTCTACCTTTCTCCATACCTTTTTCCATACCTTCCTTCATGCCCTTTTCCCTGCCTATTTCTATACCCTCCGCAAGACCTTCTTGTTTGCCTTCACGCTTAGCAGTGTCTACGGAATTCTTGATGTCGCG
>ULQJ01064521.1_pt1 | contig 40666 bp, 32 predicted proteins | sample 1954331 | NCBI WGS metagenome assembly ULQJ01 (sample SAMEA4835651, study PRJEB28245) | human gut metagenome | biome: gut microbiome; material: fecal sample | place: Denmark | collected 2008 | reverse complement strand
CGCGCCCGTCGTGGCCTCCATCGACGAGGAGAACGGGCGCTATCGCCTGCACGTTTGCTGCGACGGGTGCGCGCCCGCGTCGGGAACGGCGAGGCTGTTCCTTCAGTCCTTCGATCGCGCGGAGCCGCTGGCCGAGCTGCGGACGGATTTCGCCGTGGACGCGAACACCTCGGCGGTGGTGCTGGAGGGCGAGCTGCCCAAGGCCGGCGCGGACGCGCTGCTGATGGCGGAGATCTCCGGCGAGGGCTTCTTCGACCGGACGTGGTTCTTCGAGGGCCGGCCGCAGGACTGCGCCTTCCCGGAGACGAAGCCGGTGGTTGCGGCGGCGACGGCGGATTCGCTGACCATTCGCGCGGAGAAGTACATCCACGCCCTTGTGCTGGACGGCGACTGCGTTTTCGACGACAATTTCTTCTCCATGCTGCCCGGCGAGGAGCGGACGGTGCGCTTCGTCCGGGAAAAGGCGGGCGAGATCGAGCTGCGTGCGCTGGGCTCGAAGGAGCCGTCGGTGGTCGTGCGGGTCTGAGTGAGAAGAAAGACGCGGAGACATGAACGCTTGCCGACTGAGCATCGCTTGAAGCGGCGGCGCGCTTTTCTCCCGCGGGTCGATGATATGCAGAGACAAAAAGCGCCCGGAACGAAAAACTTCGTTCCGGGCGCAGGTGTTTTTGGCTTACAGGCCGATCTTTTTGAGGGTTTCGATGCTCATCTTTGCGGCTTCCAGCGCGGGGCGGTCGTACCACTGATCCTGCTCCACAACAAAGCAGAACGCGCCGGCTTCGAGGCCCGCCTCGACGATGGCGGGGACGTTCTGGCAGCCGTAGCCCACGGGACGGAACTCGAAGGCGGTGCTGTCGCTGTTCTTGCCGTCGTCGCTGCCGTCGGCCTTGATGAGGGCGTAGGGCTGCGCGCCGCCGCGGGAGCCGACGAAGTCCTTCAGATGGACGATGGGCGCGCGGCCGGCGTACTTGCGGACGTAAGCCGCCGGATCCTCGCCGGAGTAGTTGACCCAGCAGGTGTCGATTTCGGTCTGGAGCACCTCGGGATCGGTGGCCGCATAGAGGAAGTCCAGCGCGTACATGCCCGAGAGCCTGACGAACTCGAAGTCGTGGTTGTGGTAGAGCAGCTGGATGCCGGCCTCGCGGCACAGGCGGCCGAACTTGTTGATGGTGCGCAGCACCTCGGCGAAGCCGGGCTGACCCGGGCGATGCTCCTCGTCCAGGAAGGGAATGGCGATGCACCTGCAGCCGATCTTCACGTGGTCGGAGATGACCGCGAACATGTCCTTCTCGATGACGGCGTAGGGAACGTGGTCGGAGACGGCTGCCAGACCCGCTTCGTCCAGCAGAACCTTGATTTCATCCGCCGTGTGGCCGTAGAAGCCCGCGAACTCCACCGCGTCGTAGCCCAGCGCCTTGAGCTGTTTGAGCACGCCCGCCAGATCCCTGCTCGCGTCCTCGCGGGCGGAATAGAGCTGATAACCGATCAATGCCTTTTTCATGATGCTCACCTCATTCAATCGTTTGTCCGTTTTCCAGTTTTGTAATCAGGTCGACGCGGCGGCTGTGGCGGCCGCCCTCGAACTCGGTCGTGAGGAACGTGTGCACGATTTCCTCAGCCATGGCGGGTCCGATGATGCGCGCGCCCATGGCGAGGACGTTGGCGTCGTTGTGCTGGCGGGTCAGCTTTGCGCTGACGGGCTCGGAGCACAGGGCACAGCGAATGCCCTTAACCTTGTTGGCGGAGATGGAAATGCCGATGCCGGTGCCGCAGATGACGACGCCGCGCTCGCACTCGCCGTTGGCCACCGCGTGAGCCACGCGCGCGCCGTAGATGGGATAGTCCGTGCTGGCGGGAGTGTCGGTGCCGAAATTGACCACCTCGTGACCTTCCTTGACCAGATAGTCGACGATGTGGTTCTTCAGCTCCAGGGCGGCATGGTCGTTGCCGATCGCAATCTTCATGGGAAGTCCCTCTTTTCGTAGTTTACTAGAATTTTAACATGGGTAAATCGCTTTGTCAATCCAATTCCGTGCACGGCCAGCGAACAATCATGCAATCAGCCGTCCCTGCGGCGGGAGCGCAGCTCAAACCACACGCCGGTGGCCAGCATGGCCAGCGAGGCGGTGACGTAGCCCACGGCGTTGACCCAGCGGATGGCGCAGGGCGCGTGGGCATAGGCCGCGGCGATGGCCGTGGTGGCGATCTCCGCCGGAAAGCATAGAAACAGAATCAGCGCGATGCAGATAAAGCCGTTCAGCTTCAGCATTCGGCACAGCAGCACGCTCAGCCAGATGAGAAACAGATAGATGCCCGCGATGGGGATGGCGACGCTCCAGATCCACACGCCGCCCACGCCCATGGCGTTGTGCAGCACCAGTTGAATCTCCCCCAGCAGCAGCAGCCCCAGCACGCTGAAGCAGGCCATTGCCTTGAAGAATCGATAGGTTCTGGTGCGGATATAGACCGAAATCGACGCGCCGGAGCAGAACAGCGCGCCCACGACGATCCACGACCAGGTGGCGCGACTGTCCGTGGCGCAGTTGACGATGACGCACAGCAGCGCCGTCAGCAGGTTCAGCGCGGCGATGCTCCAGCGCAGATAGCGCGTGGAGGAATCGCCCTGAAAGGGCACATGGCGCTGCCAGAAGCCGGGCTTTTTGCCATGGGTCAGCGTTTCATAGCGCCTGCGGCATTCGTCGCACTGTTTGACGTGTTCCAGCACCAGCCGCGTCGAGGCCCTGCTGGCCGCGCGGGCGACGCAGAAGGGCATCAGATCCTGCACAATTTCACATTCCGTTGAACGATTCATGGTTGACCTCCGTTTGGGTTTGCGCCGGGGATGGACGGCGGGTTCTTCGCTCCATTGGGCGAAATGGGTTGGAAAGAGGTTCCGAAATATAGCAAACGTCCCACCGAATTCGGTGGGCCGCATGGGGAACCGGGCCTTGTCAACAGTGTATCATAAGACGGCGGGGAAAACAAGCATGAATTGCGCATCTTCCGAGCGCGTTTCGATGCTCGTCGATTTCGCTCTCGGCAAGACATTTTGCACATCCCCTGCGCAAGAAAGCTCAGTGGCGCTTCTGCCGGGGATGATTCGACCTGCTCTGGAGCTTCCGCACGGCAGAGACCAGCGGCTGGCGCAGAAGGATCAGCAGCGCCGCCGACAGCAGGAGCGTGAACCATGCGCCGCCCATCGGGCCGGCGTTTCCGCCGGTGAGCCACGCGTCGGAGACGTGATAGAGCGGACAGACGGCGGCGGCTGACGCGCTCATGCCGGGAAAGCCGAGCAGCAGCGTCGCGCCGGCGGCCCAGATCGTCTGAAGCGCGGCGCTGGCGAGCAGTCCGCCGCGCTCGTACAGCGCGCAGCTGACCATGGCCATGAGCAGCGCGTTGAGCGCGCCGAGCGCGGAAAGACCGCGCAGGTTCAGCAGCGTCGCCAGTACGACGCTCGCCATCCATGCACGGCGGTGGCTGCGCGCGCGCAGCGCGTCAAAGCAGAGGCGCTTGGTGAGCATCTCGCCCAGCAGCCGTCCCAGCGCCAGCACCAGCAGCGCCGAGAGTTGGGAGGGGGAAAGGTACGGCGCGCTCCACGGCGATTCCGCGCGCATGCAGTCCGTCGCCAGCGCCAGCACGCCCAGTCCGCCGCTCAGGAGAAGCCCCAGCAGCGCGGCGAACAGCGCGGATTTGAGGGAGAAGGACGGCCATGAAGAAGCTGTCTCGGCAGTTGCAGTGCGGAATTCCTGCGCGTGGTCAGCCGGACGGGAAGTTTCTGCGCGGAGCGAAGAGGCATGGCTGTCCGACGGAGAGTTTTCTGCGGAGAAAGCTGCGGCGCGGGCATTCGAACGGGCGTCTTTCCCGGCGGGCTTCGCAGAAGCGCCGTCGAGAGGAAAAGCCGGGGCGGATTCTGCGCTCATGGCGACGGTCGTTTCGGAAGCGCCATTGTCGGTCTGCGCGGAAACGGAGAATCGCCGCGCCCAGAGCGCGCTGACGGCGATTCCCGCGCCGTAGGCCAGCGCGTAGCAGAAGTCCGAGTGCCAGCGGACGACGCTCTGCGCCCAGCGCGGAGCGCGCGTCAGATTGGCGGTGGTCAGTCCCCACGCGTCGAAGAGTGCGCCGAACAGCGCCGCAAGGCCGTAAAGCACGGCGGAATAGGCCGCCAGCGCCAGCAGAATGCCCAGCGCGGCGCGCCATGCGGGGCGCAGCCCGCCCTCCGCGCGCAGAAAGATTTTTCGAACCAGAGACCGAAGTTTTTGTTTCATCCTTTCCTCGCGAAGCCGCGGCCGAATAGGAAATGCTCGCTGCGGCGCTTTTCTATTTTTACTCAAAGAGGGTTATTCATTCCATGGTGTTGGAATGACGCTTGATCGCGCATGCTTATTTCTCTTAACTGTAGAGAAAAGAGTTCATGCGCTTCCGACCGAAGTGCGCACCGCGTGCCGCAGTATATATAATGGAGAAATCCTCACTCCACCACGGCGCGGATGAGCGCGGGTTTCTGCACCGGTTCGGGGCCGATGCGGATGGCGCGGCGCAGGAGGTTGTACGCGCCGATGCGGTCGGAGTGCTCGCCCACGTGGAGCGTGCACAGCACGTCGCCGCGGCGCACAGGGTCGCCCACGCGCTTATGCATGACCACGCCCACGGACAGATCCAGCGGATCGGTCTTGTGCTCGCGGCCCGCGCCCAGACGCTTGGCGGCGTTGCCCACGTCGGAGGTGCGGATGGACTGGACGTAGCCCGATTCGTCGGCGCGGAGCTCCACCTTCGCCTTCGCTTTGGGCAGCAGCGACGTGTCCTCGGTCACGCGGGGATCGCCGCCCTGGGCAGCGATCATCTCGGCCAGCTTGCGCAGGCCCTCGCCGTTTTCGATCTTTGCGCGGAGCATGTCCATGCCCGCCGGAACGGAGTCGACTTTTCCCGCGCTGCGCAGAATGTGCGCGCCCAGCGTCAGCGAGACCTCCAGCAGATCGCCCTTCGTGCGGCCGGCGAGCACGTCGACGGCCTCCTCCACCTCCAGCGCGTTGCCCACGTAGTTGCCCAGCGGCTGGTCCATGTCGGTGATCAGCGCGGAGAACCTCTTGCCGCTGAGGTTGCCGATGCGCACCATCGTCTGCGCCAGCTTCAGCGATTTTTCATAGGTGTCCATGATCGCGCCGCTGCCGGTTTTCACGTCCAGCACCACCACGTCGCAGCCCGCGGCCAGCTTCTTGGACAGAATGGACGAGACCACCAGCGGCAGACTGTCCACCGTCGCGGTCACGTCGCGCAGCGCGTAGAGCGTCTTGTCCGCCGGGGCGAGCGTCGCCGTCTGACCGATGATGGCGCAGCCCACGTCTGTGACCTGCCTGCGGAAGGCCGCGTTGTCCAGATCGATGCGCATGCCGGGGATGGACTCCAGCTTGTCCAGCGTGCCGCCGGTGAAGCCCAGTCCGCGGCCGGACATCTTGGCCATTTTCACGCCGCAGGCGGCCACCAGCGGCACGAGAATCAGCGAGGTGGTGTCGCCCACGCCGCCGGTGGAGTGCTTGTCGGCCTTCACGCCGGGAATGTCGCTCAAGTCCAGCGTGTCGCCGGATTTGGCCATGGCCAGCGTCAGCGCCAGCGTCTCCCGGTCGGTCATGCCGTTGATGCAGATGGCCATCAGCAGCGCTGAAATCTGATAATCGGCGAAGCTGCCGTCCACCACGCCGTCCACGAAGGCGCGGATCTCCATCTCGGTCAGCTCCTGCCCCATGCGCTTTTTTCGAATGATGTCGCAGGGATTCATATAATTTCCTCCAATTCCTTTTGCCACGCCGCCCGCTTGGCCTCGAATTTCAGGGTGTAGGCCGGGCTGGTGGAGGGCATTCGCACGCTCCGCAGCCCCGCGGGCACGTCGCCGATCAGTTTTCGGTATAAGTTCTGCGCCGTCGCGCCGTTGAACAGAATTACTTTGATCTCCGGGCAGCGCTTCAGCAGACCGGGGACGTCGTTGGGCAGCGCGTCGCGAATGGCGCTGTCCAGCGAGCCGGGGCGCACGCAGCTCTGGGCCACGTCCCACAGCGCGATGCGATGGCGCAGCAGCAGCGCCTTCTTTTCCTCGACGGAGGCCGGCTCCGGCTCGGAGAGAATCCGGGCAAGCATCGGCCAGAAGGCGTTGCGCGGGTGGGCGTAATAGAAGCTCTGCCGGAGCGATTCCACGCTGGGCATGGTGCCCAGAATCAGCACGCGCGCGTCGGGCGCGGCCACGGGGGTGAAGCCGGCGATTCGCTCGTCCATGGCGTTCACAGCTCCGCCATGATCTGCCCGATGGGCTCGCGCAGAATGAGGTTCGCGCGGCTGTCCCGGGGCGTGGGCGTGCGGTTCAGCAGCGCCAGCCGGTCGCCCGGGTACAGGTCGATCAGCCCCGCGGCGGGATAGACGCTCAGCGACGTGCCGCCCACGATGAGCAGATCGGCGTGGGCCAGCGCGTCCATGGACGCGCGCAGCACCTTTTCGTCCAGCGATTCGCCGTAGAGCACCACGTCCGGGCGGATGGTTCCGCCGCAATCACATCTGGGCACGCCCGTGGTGGCGGCGATCTGCTCCGCTGTGTAGAATTTTCCGCAGCGCGTGCAGTGGTTGCGATGGATGGAGCCGTGCAGCTCCAGTACCCGCTTGGAGCCCGCCGCCTGATGCAGCCCGTCGATGTTCTGGGTAATCACGGCGCGCAGCCTGCCCTCGCGCTTCCACTGGGCCAGCTTTTCGTGAGCCGGGTTGGGGCGGGCGTTCAGAATCAGTATCTTTTCACGGTAGAACCGGTAGAATTCCTCCGGATGCTGAAGGAAAAACTCATGGCTGAGAATCGTCTCCGGCGGATATGCGTACTTCTGACGATAGAGCCCGTCCACGCCGCGAAAATCCGGAATGCCCGACTCTGTGGACACGCCCGCGCCGCCGAAAAAGACGATGCTGCGGCTCTCCTCCACCCATTTTTTCAGCGTTTCCAGCATGCGCATTCCTCCTTTGCTTCTATTTTATCACCTTTCGCCGCTTCTGTCCACGGCGAATCTCCAAAACAAATTTTCGCCGAGGACGCGGCGGTCTTCGGCGAAAACGGACTTATTCCTCTTCCTCGGGCTCTTTGGGGCGCACTTCGACGATGATCTGCAGTACACGGCGCTTGTCTACCTCGGACACGGTGACGTGCAGGTTTTCGCAGTCGAAGGAATCTCCCTTCTGGGGAAACGCGCCCAGCTCCTCCAGCACCCATCCGCTGACGGTGGTGGATTCGTACTCGCGCTTGAGGGGGAACAGGCGCAGAAAGTCGTCCAGCGCGGTGTTGCACTCCACCTGATAGCTGCCGTTGGGCAGCTTGTGGATCTCCTCGACGATTTCGTCGTGCTCGTCCCAGATTTCGCCCACCAGCTCCTCCAGAATGTCCTCCAGAGTGACGATGCCGATCACGCCGCCGTATTCGTCCGCGGCCACGGCCATGTGGCCCTTGCTCTGCTGAAGGAGCTTCAAAAGAACGCTCAGGCGCGTGGTGGGCATGACGTAGATGGGCTTGGTCATCATCTCGCGCACGGACTGGCTGCCGCGGTTGCGATAGAAGTCCTTCTCGTGGAGGATGCCGATGATGTTGTCGATGTTGTCCTCATAGACGGGCAGGCGGGAGAAGCCGCTCTCGGCGAACTGGTCGGCGATTTCCTGCTCGGTGTCGGTCACGTCCACGGCCACCATGTCCACGCGGGGCGTGAGAATGTCCTCGACGCACAGATCGGTGAATTCGATGGCCGAGCGGATCAGCTCGCTCTCATGGGAGTCGATCTCGCCGTCGCTCTCGGCCTCCTCGACCATGGTGATGAGCTCCTCCTCAGTGATGCCGTGCTCCTCGCTGTCGCGCACGAGCCTGCCCATCAGCTTCTGCCAGCAGCCCATGAGGAAGCTCAGGGGAGTGAAGACTTTGACAATGAAGGTCAGCAGCGGATAGCCTGCGAAGGCGATTTTTTCGTTGGAGATGCGCGCAAGGCTCTTGGGCGCGACTTCGCCGAACAACAGAATCACCATCGTCATGACCACGGTGGAGACCGTCACGCCGGAATCGCCCAGCATGCGCACGAACATGGCCGTGGCCAGCGAGGTGCTCAGAATATTGACGATGTTGTTGCCGATGAGAATGGTGGAAATCAGGCGGTCGTAATTCTCGGACAGCGCAAGAATCTTCGCGGCCTTGCGGTTGCCGGAATTGGCCATGTTCTTCAAACGAACCTTGTTCAGGCTCGTGTATGCGGTTTCGGTTGCGGAAAAGAAGGCGGAAAAGAAAATCAGAACAATCAGGATTACCAGAGTAAACGCAGCGTTACCGTCCATAAAGGACATTCACTCTCCTTGTCAGTCGTGGGAAATTACCAATTATATGTTTAAATATTATACAGCGCGAACATGGAGAAGATATGTCGGAAGCATTAAGATTTGCAAAAATCCGCCCGAAAGCCGGAGCCTCCGGGCGGAGAGAGGTCATTTGAGCTTGGGAATGGTATCGTAGGCCAGGCCGAGCTTTGCCATGGCGTCGCCGAAATAGCGCTCCATCTGATTTTGGCTCAGCTTCAGCGCGTCTGAGTACTTCAGAAATTGCAGAAGCCGCGTCGGGCGGGATTTGGCATAGGAGATCAGCTTGGAAAGCTCGCGGTTGTAGCTTGCCTCGCTCTCGTTCCATCGCGCCCAGTGGTCGGGCAGGATGGTTTTGAGAATGTTGTAGCGCGCCTCAAACCGGGCGAGAACGCTCTCGGAGCTGAAGCTGGTCGCCAGCCGCTGGCCGAAGTGGGTCAGGAAGCGGTCGCGGAACGTGGGATTGCGCATGCAGGCGATGAAGAAGGTGTTGTCCGTGCGCAGACCGTTGCCCACGCCGCCGGGGGTGAGCCAGCGGCTGACAGAGTTGGTGTCCTGATTGAAGCCCCAGTCCAGGTCGAACAGCGCCCAGCGCCATTTGCCGTCGGCGTTGGGGTTGCGATAGCGCTTGACGTTGCTGGGGTCGGTGTTGCCGGAGTAGATCTGGATGGACATGTACTCGATGTAGTTCTGAATATCCACCGCCTCGTCGATGCGGCGGTAGGCCTCGTCGGTGGTGGGGTCGTTGGCCTTGAGCCAGTCCACGAGGGCGACGAAGGTCTCATCCGAACCCTGCAGGACGACGTTGTTGCCCTTGACGAGGTCGAGCGCGCCCTCGTCGTCCTCCCAGCCCTCGTGCTGGCAGATGGACAGCGGGCTGATGACCTCGCGCAGGTTGTAATGGCCCCAGTATTTGCCGTCGATGTAGGCCGCGCAGACCTCAGTCTCCTGATACATGACGCTGGTGTCCTCAGCCAGCGTGACCAGCACCGAATCGCGCATGCGCGTCTTGTACTTGTCGTCGTTGGACGGGCGCAGCAGGAAGGCGTGGCACACATCGTAATTGCGCATGGAGAACAGATGCGCGCGGAAGAGATTGCTGCCGCCGTATTCCCGGCGCGCCACCAGCTTGAACGCCTGCTGAGGTTCGGCGCGGCAGGTCTGGCCCTGCTGGCGCATGCCGCAGCCCTGAGACAGGAGGAGATTGCCGTTTTGGTCAAAGACCTCCACGTGGGCCTCGGGTTCCCAGTCCATCATGTAGTTGGGCGTGCTGCCCGAGCCGCGCACGAGAATGCCCGCCTCGTCGCTGGTGAGATTGCGGGGATCGGAGACCACCGACACGACGTAGACCGTGCCGCCGCCGTTCTTCGCGCCGTAGAGATAGCTGCGCGTGGCGATCAGCGACGGCATGCAGCCGTCCTTAAACGCCCGGGCGCGCAGAATGGTCTGACCGGAGACGGTGATGGGGCCGGCGTAGGGCGTGGAGGTCTCGTCCGGGTCGGTGAAATCCGTGGTGTAGTAGATTTTGCAGTCCGACGGCGCGCTGAGCTCCACGGTGAAGGTCTCGCCCGTCTGGAACAGGCCGCCGTCTCTGGAGCAGGCCACCTCGTCGGCGCGGCCGAGATAGCTTTCGCCGGCGTTGGCCGCGCCGGGCGTGGGCGTGGGGAAGTAGCGCAGTGCGCTCTGACCGGCAGGGCGGCCGTAGGACACGCCGGAGTACTGCTCGGGCACGTAGATTCGATCCAGAATGGTTCCGTCCGGGGCGGAGAGCGTCACCGAATAGCCGCCGGCGGCGGAGAGGCGATAGCTCGTCTGAAGGCCGTCGTCCGCGCCGTTGGCGTACACGCCCAGATACTGGCCGGGCTGAAGCACCGTGCCGGAGGGGAACTGCCACTTGCGCGGGCGCTTGGCGTTGTTGGAAAGGCCGCAGCCGGACAGATCCACCGCCTGACTGGAGGAATTGTACAGCTCGATCCAGTCGTCGCTGTCCGTCGACGAGGTCAGAATTTCGGACAGATACACGCCGCTGGGATTCTGGCCGTCATAGGCGAACGCGTCGGCATTGCTCAGCGCGTTGGCGCGGCCGGGCGTGGGCGCGAAGGTTTCCGACCAGCCGGATTCCAGCAGCGAATAGGCCTGATCGGCCCGCTGGGCGGGCACGTCCACGCGGCAGGCCAGGCCGCCCGAGGGATTGGTCAGCAGCACGGCGGTTCCGTCGCCGGACAGCGTGAAGCTGGCGCCGTCGCCCGCCTTTTTGCCGCTGCATTCGACGATGTAACAGCCGTCCGGCTCCAGCGTTTCCTCGGGAAAAATCCACTTGCGCGGCATTGCCTCGTCATTGCTCAGCGCCCAGCCGGAAAGCGACACGGGCGCGTCGGACGCGTTGTGGATTTCCACGTAATCAAGTCCGCCGAAGGTGACGTTTTCGGTCATGACCTCGGTGATCTCCAGCGCGCCGCTCATGACGGTGGTGGTTTTGGCGATTTCGGACGCGCTCTCGACGCGGTTTGGCTCGCCGGGCGTGGGCGCGGCGCTCCTCTGCCACGCGCCGCTGTCGTCCCGGCAATAGACCTGATTTTCGCCCAGCGCAGGGATCTCCAGCCGATCCAGCGTGTTTCCGGCAGCATCCAGCAGCAGAATCGTCTCGCCGGCGGAGGAGAGGCGGAAGGGCGCGTGGTACGCGCCGTCGGATGCGCCGTCGCTGCCGTCGGCCAGCACCACGACGCGCCCGCCCGCCGCCAGCGTGCCGCCGGGGAAGGCGAAGGCCCGGGAGGGCTCGGATTCGCGCACCAGCGCGCAGCCCGTCAGTGCGGCGGGCGCGTCGGATACGTTTTCGATTTCGATCCAGTCCGGCCAGCCGTCCGCGCCGGGCAGCGCCGTGGCCGTGTTGGCGGACATGACCTCGCTCATGCGCAGCGCGGTTTCGGCGCGATTGCCGTCCAGACCGGCGAGATGGGCGATACCGGCAATGAGAATCGCCGCGAGGCCGAGAACGGCGAAGATCAGAACCTCTTTCGCCGAGACGCGGCGCTGGGCGCGCTTCTTTTTTCTGGGAGCCTTCTTTGCCATGGATAATCCTCCGCGGTGGTGTTTTCTTTTCTCTATTGTACCCTAAAGCGTGCGCGGGTTCAAGGAAGATTGCATAGAAAAAACCCGCCAACGGGAAATTGGCGGGAGAAAAAGGATTTTTTATTTGGCGATGACCTTCGTCAGCAGGGCGTTGGAGCGCTTGAGGAACTCCACCATGCGGTCGGCCACCAGCGGCTGGCGCGCCATCTCGGCCAGATCGACGATCTGCTCGCACATCGCGTCGGTGTTCTCGCCGGCCTCGGCGGTCTTGAGCCAGCTCACCAGCGGATGCTTGGAATTGAGCAGCAGCGTGCGCTTCTGCGGCAGGTTCATCTCCGGGCCGCCCCAGCGCGCCGACATTTCGGCAAAGCGCCGGTTCTGCTCGTCCACGGTGATCATGGCGATCATGTCGTCGGCCTTGAAGGGCTTGAGCTGCACGTCCAGCTGATCGTCCTTCACCGCCGCGCGGAAGAGGGTTTCCAGCTGCTTGCGCTCGTCCTCGCTGGTCTCGCCGTCCTCGGTCAGGCCGTCGGCCGCCGCGTCCACGCGCTTGAAGGTGATCTTGTCGTCGTGCTCGGCGTACTCCAGGAAGCTGATGAAGTTGGCGTCGATGAGGGTGTTGAGCAGCACCACGTCCTTGCCCTGATCGGTGTACAGGCGGATCATCTGCGCCTGGCGCTTGTCGTCGCTGGCGTAGTAGACGGTGCATTCCTCGCCGTCGCAGTTGCGCGCGCGGTATTCCTCCAGCGTCAGATAGTCGCCGGCGGTGGTCTTGAACAGCAGCGCCTTCTTCACGCGGTCGTAGAACTTCTCGTCCTTCATGCAGCCGTACTTCACGAAGGGATGGATGTCATCCCAGTAGCGCTGGTAGTCCTCGCGCTTGTTGTTGAACTCGCTGGTGAGGCGGTCGGCCACCTTGCGGGTGATGTAGGCGGCCATCTTCTTGACGTAGCCGTCGTTCTGCAGGAACGAGCGGGAGACGTTCAGCGGCAGATCCGGGCAGTCGATCACGCCCTTGAGCAGCAGCAGGAATTCCGGAATGACTTCCTTAATATTATCCGCCACGAACACCTGATTGTTGTAGAGCTTGACCACGCCCTCGCTGGCGGAGAACTCGTTCTTGATCTTCGGGAAGTACAGGATGCCCTTGAGGTTGAAGGGGTACTCCGCGTTCAGATGGATCCAGAACAGCGGCTCCTCGTAGTCGTGGAACACCTTGTGATAGAAGGCCTTGTAGTCCTCGTCGGTGCAGTCGGAGGGCTTGCGCATCCACAGCGGGTTGACGTCGTTGATCTGCTCCGGCTCGGCGGGCTTCTCCTCGGGCTTGGTTTCCGCGCCGTCCTCGGCCTTTTTTTCCTCGGCCTTGGGCGGCTGAACCTCGCTTAAGTAGATCGGCACAGGCATGAAGGCGCAGTGCTTCTCCAGCGTCTGGCGCAGCGTCCAGAGGTTCAGGAATTCCTTGTCCTCCTCGTCGATGGTCAGCGTAATGGTCGTGCCGCGGGCGGTGCGGTCGGATTCCTCGGTTTCATATTCCATGCCGTCGGAGCTGATCCAGCGGACGGCGGGCGCGTCGGTGTAGCTCTTGGTGTCGATGACCACCTTGTCGGAAACCATGAACGCGCTGTAGAAGCCCAAGCCGAAGTGGCCGATGATCTTGTTGTCGTCGGCGGCGTTCTCGTCCGAGGCGTACTTGCTCAGGAAATCCGAGGCGCCGGAGAAGGCCACCTGCGCGATGTATTTTTCGACTTCCTCGGCGGTCATGCCCAGGCCGTTGTCACTGAAGGAGATGGTTCCGGCTTCCTTGTCCAGCACCACGTCCACGCGATAGGGCGCGTCGTCCTTCGGGGCCTCGCCGGTGGCGACCAGCCGCTTGTGCTTGCTCACCGCGTCGCAGCCGTTGCTGACCATTTCGCGAACGAAGATGTCCTTATCCGAATAGAGCCACTGCTTGATGACCGGCATAATGTTCTCAGCGTTTATCGATACAGTACCATGTCCGTACATATAATATCCCTCCCGTGGTTGGTTTTCATTATTTTAATCCTTTTGAGAGGACTTGTCAAGGGATTTTTGGCACTCGACAAAAAAGAGTGCTAGCAAAACTGCGGAATTCAACCGAGATTCTATGAATTCAACCTTAGGTTGCTTGCAATTTGAATTAGAAAGTGCTATGCTGATCATGGTGAAGGGGTTCGCCATCCATTCCAGTGCGAAACGGAGGAAAGAAAAATGATTGACAATCGCACCGTCGGAAAAACCATCGCAGGCCTGAGACAGGCAAAGGGAATGACGCAGCAGCAGCTGGCGGCTGCCATGAACGTTTCGCATCAGGCCGTTTCCAAATGGGAAAACGGAGCTGCGCTGCCAGACATTCAGACCATGGTCGAGCTGACGCAGCTGTTCGGCATCACCGTCGAGCAGCTCATCAGCGGCGACGTGCCCGAGGCGCGCATGGAGAGCGCCCAGACGCCGCCCGCGCCCGCTCAGAGCGCCGTGGGCAGCTTCGTCAACGGAGTCATCAACGACATCGGCAATCTGTTCAAGTCCGAGCCTCGGAACGCGCCCGCGCCCGAGGAGGAAGAGGACGGCGCTCAGGAGGCCGAGGTGAAAACCGAAAAGGAAAATCCGGAAAAGCCGGAGAACATCGACCTGCAGAATCTGCTTCAGATGGCGCCGTTCATGAGCAAGCAGGCGCTGGAGGAGATGCTCAGCGGGCAGAAGCTCAGCGCAGCGGACATCGCGAGGTTTGCGCCATTCGTGTCCGGCGAGTGTCTGGAAAAGCTGATTGCGGACAGCGAATCGGAAATGAACTGGGATACGCTGCGGCGCGTCGCGCCGTTTTTGAAAAAGGAGGCCGTGGACGCGCTGGCGCGCATGGTGGCCGCCGGGGAGAAGTGGTCGAAGAGCAGCGGCATGGAGGACGTGGGCCGCAAGATCGACGAGGTCTCCCAGAAGATCGGCAAGGGCGTGGACAAGGCCGTGCGCAAGGTGGTCAAAATCGGCGGCGACGTGGCCGGCGAGGTGGGCCGGGCCTTCGAGGGCCTGACCACTTCCGAAACCGTCAGCCGGGCCGAGCGGCAGGCGCGCCTGCGCCGCAGCGCCTTTGAGCGCGCCATGGAGGACGGCAAATGGGACTGGATCGCAGCGCACATCGACGAGATCACCGAGGAGGATCTGAAGAAACGCATCTCGGAGAAGGCCAACAGCCTGGGCATGCAGGACTGGGTGTGCGAGCATCTGGGCGGCTACGCCGACGCGGAGGCCATCGACAGCGCCATCGCCAACGGCGACTGGGGCTGGCTGGGCGAGCACGTCTGGAAATTCGACGACGAGCTGCAGCAGAAGGTGGCGCTGGCGGCCATGAAGGCCGAGAACTGGCAGTGGCTGTCGGCCTATGCCGAGCAGATCGCGCTGGAGAACTGCGTGGTGGAGATCGCCGGGGCGGCGCGCCGGGCGGGCGCGCGGATGCTGGCCGTGCAGCTGACCAAATACGACATGCAGCCCGCACAGGTGGAGCAGACGGCGCTGGAGGCGCTGAGCGCCGGGGCCTTTGAATTCTTCGACATGATCGTGGACGCGCTGGCTCCGGACGCGCTGTGCAAATGCTGCATCCGTCTGGCCAAGTCCGGCGACTGGGAAAATGTGAAGCGCTACGCCGAGCGGCTGGACGGCCGCGGCGTGGAATGGCTGATGGAGATCGCCATTGACGCGGGCAATTTCGACGCCATCGACATGCTGGACGCGCTGATGAAGAAGGACGAAACGGAGGGTGAGGACAAGTGATTTCTTTTACCGACGAGGACTGGCAGGCCAACAAGATCAAGGCCGGTCTGGGCTATATCGTGTTTTTTTTGCCGCTGATTCTTTGCAGGGACTCCAAGCTGGGGCGGCACTGCGCCAATCAGGGACTGATTCTGTTCATCGTGTCGCTGCTGGCGGGCATGGTGCTGGGCATTTTCGCCGGCGTTCCGCTGCTGGGATGGCTGTTCCGGCTGGCGGCGCGGCTGGTGCAGTTCGCGCTGTTCGCCGTGGGCGTTATGTGCTTCGTGCTGCTGACCAGCTCCGGCAAGGCAGTGGAGCTGCCGGTGGTGGGCGAAATTCACATTCTCGACTGAGTTAAGGAAAGAAAAGGGGGCGGTTCCCTCCGGGAACCGCCCCTTTCGTGTGCGAAGAAAGGGGCTGCTCAGGAGCGGACGGCGACGTTTTGGCAGTTCCTGAGGCGGATCTCGCAGTCGCCCGCGTCGCTCCGGTTGCCGGAAACGAGCAGGCCGTCCGTCGCTTCCGCATTCAGCAGCTGGGAAAAGCCGGAAAGGCGGTTGTCCAGCACGGCGACGTCCCGGTGCGCCAGACGGCAGACGTTGCCGCCCTTGACCTCCATGCTGACGGCGGCGCGGGAATGGCCGGGCAGCGCGAGAAAATCGTTGCCCTCGACGCGCGCGTTCCGGGACATGCCCGATTCGAACCAGTAGTCTACGCCGCCGGTCATCGTCACCGCGCCGTGGAGCTGAAGGCGGTTGCCGCGCACGACGGTGCGCCGCGGGCTGCCCAGCAGCACCCGGGGGCAGTTGAGAAATTGGTTGTTCTCCAGCAGAATCTCGGGCATGCGGTCGGGATTGTCCAGATAGCAGCCGGGCCGGAGGAGCGATTCGGCGTTTTCCTCAAATTCCAGCGCGATGGCTGTTCCGTTCTCGATGAGCTCGGCGGAGCGCACGCAGAGCCGGCCCATTTCGCCCTGCGCGCCGAGAACCATGACGCGGTCGCCGGGAAGATAGGGATTGAAGCCGTACTGCTCCTGATGGCCCAGACGCGCTACGGCGCGGGAGCCGCAAACCTCGGAGATCTGCGTGTAGATTCCGTGGATGTTTACCGCGTCGTCCAGCGTATCTCGCACGGTGCAGCCGCGGATTTCCAGCCTGCCGCTGCAATGGAGGAAGTGGAACGCGTCGGCGGTGATGGAGAGGGGCTCATTTCGCGAGGGTTCCGTCTCGATGCGCATGTTCTCAATGGTCAGGTCGCGGCAGAGCTGGCCGATTACGCCCATGCCCGCGCCGCGGAGTATGCGGATGCTGCGCAGCGTCACGTTCCGGCAGCGCTCGAGAAAGAACAGGTCGTTTTCCCGGTTCTCGTCGTGGCTGACGACGATGCGCTGGCCCTCGAAGAGGTTGGCCCGGGGAGAGCCGGGGCGATAGGCCAGTTCGATACAGTTCTCGCCGAGCATGCGCGCGTCGGTGCGCAGCAGTGCGGCGGCGAGATTGCGCAGAGAATCCTCCGTGTCGCCGGCCACCAGATAGACGCAGCTGCCGCGGCCGTCCAGCGGGGCGAGAAAGAACTTCTTCTGCGCCGTGGAGCGCCATTCCGAGCCGGACTGGAAGGCCAGACAGCCGTTTTCCACCCGGAAGGGGAAACGCGAGGGATCCACGCGCAGCGTCAGCGCCGATTCATCCGCGCGCACGACCTCGGCCACAGCGTAGCGCGGAAAGGTAAAGTCGATGGTGAAATTCTCCAGCACCACGTCCTCGCAGTCCTGAAGGACGAAGGGGAAGAGGCGCTCGGTGAAGGACAGCGTCGCGCCGCAGCCGTCCAGACGCAGTCTCTTCTTTTTAAGGAAGGGAAAGACCACGGCCTTTTCGCCGGTGTCGTTGTTGGACGGCGCAAAGAAGCCGCGATAGACGCCTTCCCTTCCAAAGGTGTAGACCGCCGGTTCGAGACACAGGCGCGCGCCCTCCGGGGCCTGGGCGAGAAGCCGCGCGACCTCGCCGGAGGTCGCGCCGGGATTCAGACGAATGGTTTCCATCAGGCAAATCCTCCCAACTGAGTTGCTGCGGACATTATAAAAGAAGCGCTTTTCAAAAGCAAGGGCTTGTGAAAACCGGTTTTTCACTGCTGGAACAATAATTGCAAATTTCGGCAAATGGATTGGAAATAACGCGAGAAACGGTTAATTTCTGTTCGTGGTGTTATTTTTTGTCTCTTGAAAGGAAAAAAGAAGGCGCATACAATAACATCTGTTAAAACCGACGAGGGGGAACGCAAACGATGAATGCAGAGCGAAACGCGCGGCGCGGGCAGAAAGCCGTTCGGCCGCCGGTCAAGGCTTCGGCGGCGAAAAAGCGCATCGACGGAGAAATGCTGCAATATTACAGTCTGCTCATTCCGGTGCTGGCGCTGATTTTCGTGTTCTGCTACATTCCGATGTACGGCATCGTGATCGCCTTTCAGGACTACCTTCCGGGCAGCCCGTTCATTGGCGAGGGCGTGCGCTGGGTGGGACTGAAGTACTTCGAGCGCTTCATCGGCGGCGAGTATTTCACGCGGCTGATTCGCAACACGCTGGTGCTCAGCGGGCTGAATCTGGCCTTCGGCTTCAGCGTGCCGATTCTGTTTGCGCTTCTGATGGATCAGATCAAAACCACGTGGCTGAAGAAGACGATTCAGACGGCGAGCTACATGCCGTATTTCATCTCCAGCGTGGTCGTGGCCGGCATGGTGATCTCCTTCATCGACACCGACGGTCTGGTAATGCAGCTGCTGAGCGTTTTCGGCGTGCCCAAGCAGAACCTGCGCATCAATTCCGGGGCGTTTCCGTGGATTTACACCGTGACCAACGTCTGGAAGAGCTTCGGCTTCGGAAGCATTCTCTATTTCTCCACCATTTCCTCCATCGATCCCGGCCAGTACGAGGCCGCGCGCATCGACGGCGCGAACCGATGGATGCAGGTGTGGCACATCACGCTGCCCGGGCTGCGCAACATTATCGCCATCAATCTGATTATGGCCATCGGCGGAATCCTGAACGCGAACAGCGAGCTGATCCTGCTGATGTACACGCCGGCGACCTACGACGTGGCGGACGTGATCGGAACCTACACCTACCGCATGGGCATCGAGGGCGGCCAGTACAGCTACACCACCGCCGCGGGCCTGTTCATGTCGCTGATCGGCTTTGCGCTGACCTTCGCGGCCAACAAGGTGTCCAACCGGCTGACGGGCTACGGCCTGTGGTGAGCAGAGGGGAGGAGGACAAAGGATGACTGTCAAGGCAAACCGCCGCAATCGCATTCGCGAGGGCAGCCGGACGGCGACCGTGCTTTTGTACGCGCTGGCGATTCTCATCGGGCTGATTACGCTGTATCCGATGTACTACGTGCTGATCCTTTCCGTCAGCGATCCCTCCGCGGCCATGACCATGCGGGTCTACACCGTGCCCAAGGGCTTTTCGCTGAGCTCCTACGCGCTGCTGGTGCGCGACAGCTCCATGTGGCGCGCCTACGCCAACACCATTTTGTACATTCTGCCCACGACGCTGATTATGCTGGCGACCTGCGTGATGGCGGCCTTCCCGCTGACGGTGAAGGGGCTGCGCTTCCGCAGGTTCATCAACACCTATCTGCTGATTCCCATGTACTTTTCGGGCGGCATGATTCCGAGCTTTCTGCTCATCGTCAAGCTGGGGCTGTACGACCATCCGCTTTCGCAGATTCTGCCGGCGTGCTTCTCCATCTGGAATATCATTCTGACCAAGGCGTATCTGAGCTCCATTCCAGAGGCGCTGCGCGAGGCGGCGCGCATCGACGGCGCGAACGTCTATCAGACGCTGCTTCAGGTCTATCTGCCCATGAGCAAGCCGATCCTCGCCGTCATCGCGGTGTACACCATCGTCGGCGTGTGGAACAGCTGGTTCAACGCCATGGTCTATCTGCCTCATACCACATGGCAGCCGCTGCAGCTGTATCTGCGCCGCGTGCTGGTGGAGAACACGGCGGATCTGACGCGCACCCTCTCGGCAGACGAGGCGCTGGAAAAGGCGCTGAAGATGATGTCCACGGCGCAGCTGAAATACGCCATGATTATCTTCACCACGCTGCCGGTGCTCTGCGCCTATCCCTTCTTCCAGCGATATTTCATCAAGGGTATCATGCTCGGCTCGCTGAAGGAGTAACGATTACACAGCTTTCCGGCGCAAGCCGGTTTGTGGGAGCCGCCGAACGCGGCTTCAGAGAACAGAACAACAGGAGGAATGAACAATGAAGAATCTGACCCGATTCATGGCGTTCGTGCTGGTCTGCCTGATGGCGCTGGGCTGCATGGGCGCGACCGCGGAGAGCACCGAGCTCAAGACACTGCGCATCATGGCTCCCTCCGGCACGATCACGGCCGGCGATCAGCAGATGACCCTCGCAGAGTGGATGAACAGCGATTCTCAGCTGGTGAAGGCGTTCAACGACGCGCTGGCGGGCTACGGCCTGAAGCTGGAACTGGACCTGATTCCCGACGATCAGTATCAGGTGGTCTGCCAGACCCGTCTGGCCACCGGCCTGGACTGTGACCTGTTCGATATGCAGCCTCTGGAGACCGCTACCCGCCAGCAGCTGGTGGACCGCGGCCTGATTCAGCCCCTGAACGGCATCTGGGCGGAGCATTCCAACGGCACCGCGCAGGCGTTCTTCACTGAAGGAGACGGCCTGAAGGAGGTTCAGCTGAACACTCTGGTGGACGGCAGCCTCTACTGGCTGACCCATGTCACCCGCGGCGAATATGACGGCACCGAGGCCGGCGCGACCATGTGCTTCATGATCCGCAAGGACTGGGCGGACAAGCTGGGCAAGAAGCTGCCCACCACCACCGACGAGCTGTTCGACCTGCTGGTCGCGTTCCAGGAGAACGACATGAACGGCAATGGCGAAAAGGACGAGGTCATCTCCGTTAAGCTGGACAGCTTCCAGACGGGCATTGCCCAGTGGTTCGGCTTCGGCCCGGAGATCACTTACATCGACCCCAAGGCCGATTCCGTGCAGACTCCGTGGAAGGCTGAGCACATCAAGGACTACATCGACTTCATGCATCGCCTGGTGGAGGCCGGTCTGGTGGACACCAGCGATCAGGCCAGCCAGAAGGCCGCTGAGAACAAGATCGCGGGCATCTTCTCCTGGTACACCGACACCTGGACGGAAGCCAGCGTCACCGTGGCCGCGGGCGACGATCACGCCTGCTATGTGCCCGTGTACTGCTCGGCGGTGGACGGCGTGGAGCCCAGCCTGCTGCGTCAGGCCGGCCTCCAGCTGGGCAGCATGGCTCTGGCCGTCACCAGCAACTGCACCGATCTGGACGCGGTGGGCGCGCTGATGGACTTCGTCACCAGCGAGGAATACTACATTCTGACTGAGTACGGCGTCAAGGATTACACCTACACCGAGGACGCGGACGGCGTTCGCACCAAGATCAAGACCGGCGACACCTTTGAACAGCAGCTCATGGCCAGCCGCTCCGCACCCTGGACGATCATCCTGCCCCGCCGCGAGATGGTCGATCGCAAGGCCGAGGCCAATTCCGTGCTCAACGCCGCCGGCGACGACGCGGCGTATCTCGAGGATCTGCAGGTCAAGGCCCAGATCGCCGAGGGCTCTCTGATCGCGCCGGACTACTTCCCCCACGAGACCGCGCCGAACCTGGCTGTGGAGACCGTGGAGGAAATGGAGCAGTCCAACGCCATCGCCACCGATCTGAAGACCTACTCCTCCGAGCTGCTGATGAAGCTGATTCTCGGCGACCGCAGCATGGACGATTGGGACAGCTATCTGTCCGATCTGGAGCGCCTGGGTCTGGACGATTACGTGGCCATCCACGAGGCCCGCTACGAGCGCACCAAGTAATTCAAGGCTTGTAAACCCTTTGAATGGAAACAGTCCGAACGGGCTGTTTCCATTCGGCGTACAGCGAAGACACAGAAAAAAGCGAGGATATAACGGCATGAATCTGATTCCCGACAAGAGCCCGGCCACGGGCAGCTACTGGTGCACATGGGATACCCAATGGAACGTGCTGAAGGAGCGGCTGCCCGCGGGCAGTCCCATTCCCACGCGCGACGCGATGAACGAGGAATTCCTCTTCGGCTCCGAGGGCGTGCTGAACCGCTTTGAGGGCATGCGCGGCGACATGATCGTCGTGCTGGACGACGGCTGGGACGTGCCCTATGGCGCGGCGGATTCCCGGCTGTTCGGCTCCCTTGCGGCGGATCCGGAGCGCTTCCCTTCGCTGCATGGAACCCCCGCCGAGCGGCTGCGCCAGCTGTCCGACCGCGTCCGCGCGCTGGGCTATCGCGGACTGGGCCTGTGGGTGCCGGCGCAGCTGCCGACGCTTGTGGATGGAAAGGAACTCAGCCTGACCATGGACGAGGAGCGCGCCGGCTGGGAGGAGCGCGCCCGCTGGTGTCATGAGGCCGGCGTGATGTACTGGAAGGTGGACTGGGGCCGCGGCGCGGCGGACGGCAATTATCGCCGGATGATGACCGAGTGCGTGCGGAAATACGCCCCGGCGCTGAAGATCGAGCACGCGCTGGTGCGTCAGCCGCTCTTTGAGCCGGAAAAGCCGGAGCAGGAAATGCACGCGTGGAGGGAGAAATATCTAAGGGAAGTGCTGCCGGTCAGCGATTATCTGCGCACATACGACGTGGCGCCGGAGTTCCGCTACGCCTCCACGCTGCATCGCGCGGCGTTCTGTCTGCGCGCAGCGGCGGAGGTTTCGGGCGAATGTGCGGTGCTGAACGTGGAGGACACGGCGCTCATCGGCGCGGCGCTGGGCTGCTCGCTGGGCGTGATGCGCCATCCCGGGGAGGAGCGCATGCAGAAGCTCACCTACGACTACCGTCCGCTCTCGGAGACGCTCTGCGCGCTGCGCTGGCAGCGCATGGCGCCGCCCTTTGCGGCCAATCGCGGAAAGACGCTCATCTCGGAAGAGACGCTGCGCGACGAGTGGCACTATCCCGTGCGCGACGCGAGCCTCTGGCCCTGCGTTTCGGACGTGACCGAGAGGCACAGCGCGCCGGCGGGCATCGCCCGGAACCTGCCACTGCCTGAGGTGCGCGCGGAGGGCGAGCGCCCCTTCGTCGCCGCATCCGTCCATCCGGAAACGGGCGCGCTGTGCGTCGCGGCGATTCCGCGCACGCTGCCGGGCGCGCTGGAGCGGACGCCGTCGGCGGAGATCCGCGTGCGGGAAACCCAAATTGACGCGCCAGTCGGCCTGTTCGGCCGTTTTGCGCGCATGACCGTGGAATTTGATCGGCCTGTCGAGGATCGGCGCGTGTGGGCGCAGAGCCTGGCGGGCGACGCGGCGGAGGATGTGACCGGCGAGGTCGAGCTTCGCGGAAACACGCTGTCCATCGCCGGAGCGACGGCGGCGCGCGTGGCCGGCGCGGCGGAGAACGAGCTTCCCGCCATCGTGCTGAAACTGATCTGAAGAGACTGAGGGAGGAAGGCAAGGATGCTGAGCATAATCCGAAACCGCTATTTTCAGAGGATTTTCCTGTGCTATTTTCTGGTGATCCTCTGCCTGCTTTCCTCCTTCGGCGGGTATCTGCTGGCTTCCGGCCAGCGACGCGAGGCGGAGATTCAGCGCGCCAATCTGGAAAACGAGGCGCGGATTCTGGCGCAGGTGATGGACGAGAAGTTCAACACGCTCAGCGACACCTGCGTCCAGCTGCTGGGAGACACGCAGATCGAAAAGGTCAGCTCGTCGTCGGAGATCATCCACTCATCGCTGGACATCTTTGATCGCCGCTCCATCTGCGAAATGCTGCGGCATTACATGTACATGAGCGGCATGGTCTCGAGTATGGCGCTGCTGATGCCTCAGAAGCACGAGGCCATCGACGCGTATTCCTTCTGGGATTCGGAGGAGCGGTATTTCCAGTCCATCGGCGTTTCGCAGGCGGGCTTCAAGGACGAGCTGTACGCCGCGGTGGCCGAATCCTACGGAAGTCTCGTGCTGCTTCCATTGGAAAACAGCCGGGACGTGGCCGTGGGACGCTGCATCGACGCGTTTTCCGCGCCCAGGCAGGTGTTCTTCTTCCGCATCAGCCAGACCTATTTTTCGGGGATGCTGCGCAGCCATCTGCGCAGCGGCGACTATTCGGTGGAGCTGCTGCGGGAGGGCGAGACGCTGCTGAGGGCGGGCCGGAGCGACGCGAATCTTCCGCAGGTCGTGGTGGACAGCGCGCTGTTTGGCTGGAGCTATCGCATCGCGCTGCCCGTGGCGGCGAGCGCGCCCTTCCCGATGTGGGCCACGCTGCTGCTGGCCTTCGTGCTGCTGGTGCTCGCCCTCTGCGCGGGACTGCTGATTTCCTATTTCACCTATCAGCCGGTTATGCAGATGCTCGCCCGGCTAGGCATTCTCCATTCCGCCGGAGACGAGTTCTCAGCGGTGAAACGGCGCTTTGAGGAGATTCGCCAGTCGGAAATCGAGATGGAGGGGCTGACCAGCCAGTATTACAATTCCGCGCGGAACAATCTGCTGCTGTCGCTGCTGCACGGAGCCTTCGCCCGGCGGCTCACCAACGACGCGATGGCGCTGTTCGGCCTGCCCTTTGAGCAGTCCGACGGCAAGCTGTACGTGGCCGTGGTCGTCACGGACGAGGGGGAGCGGCCGGAGGAGGAGACGGCGCGCGATCTGCTGAGAATGCAGAACTACCTCGTGCTCAGCCGCATTCCAGCGGTGAAGTGCGTCGCGCCCGAGGGCGAGCTGATTCTGATTCTCTACTGCGACGATTCCGGGCGCGCCGACGCGGTGAAGCGGCTTTCGCGGCTGGTGCTTCAGCTGAAGGCCTATTGCCGGGATTCCTTTGCGGGCTACGAATGCTTCAGCGGACTGCCGCACCACGGGCTGATGGGCATCAGCAAGTCCTATCAGGAGGCGCTGGAGGAGCGCACCGACGGCGAAACGGGCTGTCAGGCGGGCTATTATTTCCCGCTGGACTGGGAGATTCAGCTCATCACACAGCTGCGCGCGGGCAACGCCAGGGCGCTGGAACGGATTCTGCGGGAGCTGAGCCGGGAAAACCTCGCGCGGTCGCTGAACGCGTCGGAGCATCGGCAGCTGATGTCCATGCTGGCGGAGATTCTCCAGCGCGTGGCGCGGGAAACCAACGCCGGGCTCAAGGACTTTTCGTCGCGGCTGGCCGCGGCGGCGGATCTGGAGGATCGGCAGGCCGCGTGGGAGGCCATGGGCCGCCTGGCGCGGGAGCTCTGTCCCGCCGCCGAGGAAATCGACGGCGCGCAGCCCACGGGCGAGCGCATCCGGCAGTATCTGCACGAGCATTTCCGGGACGCGAACCTTTCCCAGAAGGGCATCGCCGACGAATTCGGCCTCTCCTGTCCGAACATGTCCCGGATGTTCAAGCGAACCACCGGCAAGAACTTCATCGACTATCTGCAGGAGCTGCGCGTCTTCGCGGCCCGAAGCGCCTTCGACGCGGGCGAGACCGACGTGATCGCCGTCGCCCGCAGCTGTGGCTACGAAAACGAGGTCACGTTCCGCCGCGCCTTCTTCCGGGTCTATGCCATTTCGCCTCATCAGTATGTGAGTCAGCTGGGCGAGGAGAACGAGTGAGGCGGGAGAACAGAATGCTCAGCGCGCGTCCGGCGCTCTGTATATTTGCAGAGCGTTCGGACGCGCCTTTTTTGCCGCCGCGCGTTGCATTGCGCGGGGGAATGTGATAAAATATAAAGTGGCATCATGGGAAAATGGGTAAGGCAGGCGCAAAACGCGCCGGGAGGCGGAAAAATGGGCGCATACGGCGCGTTTGCGGAGGTCTATGACCTTCTGATGGATGATTTTGATTACCCGGCGTGGGCGCAGTATTATCTGAAGCTGCTGGAGACGGCGGGCGTGCGGCCGAAGACCATGGCCGAGTGCGCCTGCGGCACCGGCTCCATGACCATTCCCTTCGCAGAGGCGGGCATCCGCGTCACGGGCGTGGATCTCTCGGGCGAGATGCTGGAGATCGCCGCGGAAAAGGCGCGGCGGGCGGGCGTTCGGCCCATGTTCGTCTGTCAGGACATGGCGAAGCTGACGCTTCCGCGCCCGGCGGACGCGCTGGTCTGCGCCTGCGACGGCGTGAACTATCTGCTCTCGGACGAGCAGGTGGACGGCTTTTTCCGCGCGGCGCATCGGGCGATTCGCCCCGGCGGCGCGCTGGCATTCGACATCTCTTCCGAATACAAGCTGGAAAAGGTGCTGGGCAACGGCTTTTTCGGCGAGGAGCGCGACGAGGTGGCCTATCTCTGGGCCAATGCCTATGACCCTCATACGCGGATTGTGCAGATGGATCTGACCTTCTTCTGCCGGGAGGAGAGCGGGCTGTATCGCCGCTTCGCTGAGACGCATCGACAGCGGGCGCACCGGCCCGAGGAGCTGACGGCGCGGCTGAGAGAGACGGGCTTTGGACAGATAAAGGTGTTCGGCGACAGAACCTTTGAGCCGCCGAAGCCCGACGAAATGCGCATTCACTTTCTGGCGGTGCGCGAATAGAATGGAGAGGAGATAAGTTCCATGAATCAGGACGGACTTTATCATATTTCACTGATGGGCGGGCAGGCCCGCGCCATCCTCATCGAGAGCACGCAGCTGGTGCAGCGGGCGAAGGACATCCACGGCCTTTCCCGCATCGCCGCCGCCGCGCTGGGCCGGACGCTGACCTGCGCGGCCATGATGGGCAGCATGCTCAAGGGCGAGGACGAGAGCATCACCACGCAGATCAAGGGCGGCGGCCCCATCGGCACGGTGATGGCCGTGGCCCACGGCGACTGCACGGTCAAGGGCTATGTGGACAATCCGGGAATCGACCTGCCGCGCACGGGGCCGAAGCTGCCCGTGGGCGCCGCGGTGGGAAAGGACGGCCGGCTGACGGTGGTCAAGGACATGCATCTGCGCGAGCCCTACGTCGGCCAGGTCAATCTGGTCTCCGGCGAGATCGCCGAGGACTTCGCCATGTACTTCACCGCCTCCGAGCAGACGCCGTCGCTGGTGTCGCTGGGCGTGCTGGTGTCCGACGAGAAGGTCGAGTCGGCGGGCGGACTGATCGTTCAGGTCATGCCCGGCGCGTCCGAGGCGGCCATCGCGTCCATCGAAAACAGCGCGGGAATGTTCATGGATATTTCGGGAACGATGAAGGAATACCACCTGAAGGACTCGGTGCAGCAGCTGCTGATGCATCTGGAGCCGGAGATTCTCGCCACGCGCGAGCCGCGCTATGCCTGCGCGTGCAGCCGCGAGCGCATCGAGAAGGTGCTGATTTCGCTGGGAGCCGACGAGCTGAAGGACATGATCCAGACCCAGCACGGCGCGCAGGTGGACTGCCATTTCTGCAACAAGAGATATGAATTCAGCGAGGATGCGCTCAAGGCATTGCTCGAGAAAGCGACCGTCCGGGAGGGACAATGAAACAGAATCCAAAGGTGGTTTCCTTTAATCAGAGTTCGGCCTATGCTCACCATCGGGCGATGGTGAACCGCCGGGAGAACAACCCCGTGGACGCGCTGGAGCTGATGCGTCAGGCGGTGGAGCGCGCGCCGGAGAACGTGGAATATCGGCTGGATCTGGCGGAGCTGTACTGCGAGATGGGCTGTCACGAGCAGTCCAGCCGGCTGCTGCTGGACATGCTGTCCCGCAGGGGCGCGCCGGCGGAGTGCTATTACGGGCTGGCGCTCAACCAGATGGGCATGAACGATCTGGACGGCGCGCGTCGGTCACTGCGGCTGTATCGCCGGGTGGATCCCGACGGCGCGCGCGAGGGCGAGGCCGGGCGGCTGGCCGCGGAAATCGAAATCTACGACACCATGAACCGGCCGGTCAGCCGAAAGCTCGGCCGGGCCATGCGCGTGGCCGACCGCGCCTGTGAGCTGCTGCGCGAGGGCGAGCTGGCCGAGGCGCGCCGGGCCTTCGAGCGCAGTCTGTCCATGGCCTCGGAGCAATACGAAATGCGCGCGCTGTACGCACTGACGCTGATGCTGATGGGCGACGGCGAAGCGGCGCTGAAGCAGGCCGAGCGGGCGGAGAAGGGCTTTCCGCCGTCGGTGAAGGCCGTGTGCGTCAGCGCGCAGGTCTATTTTGCGCTGAATCAGAAGCAGCGCGCCGAGGAGGCGCTGCGCCGCGTGACGGACGAGCGTCCCGAGGGCGCGGAGCTTCAGCTGCTGATTCACTCCATGAGCATCGTCGGCATGGACGAGGAGATTGCCGAGTGCGCCCGGCTGGCGCTGCAGATCACGCCCTTCGATCGGGTGCTGCTGCATCAGCGCGCGGTGGCGCTGCATCGGCTGGGCAAGCCCGACGCGGAGGTGCAGAAATTCTGGCTGCGCATTCTGCGCATCGACCCGGAGGACGACGTGGCGCGCTACTATCAGCAGGCCGCGGCGAACGGAGAGCTCGGTCAGTGCGAGCCGGACTATGCCTATCAGGTACCGGACGCGGAGTTTCGCGCGCGATTCCATCGGCTGGCGGAGCGTGTGGGCGGCAATCTGGGCGAGGTGCGCCGGCACTGGCGCGAGGACGGAGAGCTGAGAAGGCTGGTTCGCTGGGCGGCTTCGTCGGGCGACGGGCGGCTGAAGCGCATCGCGCTGACCATCGTGGCCGCCATCGACGATGCGGAGGCCGAGAGCCTCGTGCGCGCCATGATGTTCGGAAGCGATCTGGAGCCGGAGATGAAGATGCACATCGCGGCGATTCTGAAGCTGCGGGGCGCGGACATGCGCGAGATGCTGCCCAACGACGGCGATCTGGACAGCGTAATTCTGCCCGACGCGGAGCCGCTGCTGGAGGGACTGCCCGTGGGCGAGCGCCAGCTGATCCGCTATGCCGGCGAAGTGCTGGAGGACGAATGGGACGTTTCCGCGCCGGCGGCGCTGGCGGTGCTCTGGGCGCGCTATCGCCAGGGCCGGGGCACGAATTACGACCCGATCATGAGCACCGACGCGGGCGCGGCGGCGCTGGTCTATTCCTATCTGGCGCTGCATGGAAAGCGGCCGTCGCTGGAAAGGGCGGCGCGGCGCTTCGGATGCTCCGTGCGCCGGCTGGCCTTCTACGCCGGGCGCATCGTTTCGACACTGGAAGAGGACGAAGGAGAGACGGACGAATGAAGATTTACGATTTCGACGCGAAGTTTTTTGAATATGCTCAGACGTGGATGGCGCTGCATCCCGGACTTACGGAAAAGCAGGTGGAGGACAGCTACAACGAGATCATGATGAACTTCCTGAACGCGCCGGCCAAATGGCTGGACGGTCAGAAGCCGGGCGAGTATTTCAACTATTACACCGACCCGAAGGATCTGATGAAGCTGTTCGAGGAGTATCACAGGCGGGATGTGGGCCTGCCCGAGCCGCTGTATGCGCGGATTGTTTCGCTGGGCGAGGCGTGCGTGGAGCCGCTGATGCGCGTGGCCGAGGACAGACAGCGCCCCGAGGAGATGCGCGCGTCGGCCATCGCCATGCTGCGCGACATCGGCACCGACGCGCCGAGGGAGATGTACATCGATCTGGTCAGCCGCTGCGGCGAGGCCAACGAGCTGAGCGAAATGGCCTCGGACATCCTGTGCGCGTCGGACGAGACGGTGGTGGACGAGCTGCTTAAGCGCTACGAAGCCGCGCCGGAGTATGCGCAGATGCTGATTCTGGACATCTGCTGCAACTTCCCGGGCCGGGAAAACGTCTATGAACTGTGCGTGGACAAGCTGCGCAATCGCCCCGAGGAGCGCGCGTTTTACGCGTCGCTGCTGGAAAAGCTGGGCGACCCGCGCGCGCTGGAGACGCTGGAGAAGATGCTGAAGCTGACCGATCTGAACTATCTGGATTACATTGAAATCCGCAATGCGGTGGAGAGCCTCGGCGGCGATCCCGGCGAGGAGCGCACGTTCTACGGCGATCCCGACTACGAAGCCATGCGCAATCTCTGATTCCAGCATCCCGCCGAAGGAGGAGAAATATGTTCTGTTCGCAATGCGGAAAGAAAGTTACGGAGAATATGCTGTTCTGCCCGTTCTGCGGAAAGCCCATCGTCATTCCCGATCAGGAGCCGGAGGAGGCCGGGAGCTCGGCTGCGCCCGGCAGGGAAGCAGAAGGGGCGCGGGTCGGCGAAGCCGCTGCGCGCGCGGAGGGAGACGGCGAGACGACGCAGATTCTCGACGCGCCGAGGCAGGTTGAGGAAGCTGCTGCGCGCTCCGAGCGGTCGGCGCGCGCGGAAGCGCCTGTGCGCAGCGGAGAGGGAGCAAAGGACGGCGCGGAGCTTTTGCGGCGGGGCGGCGAAGCGGCTGCGCATACCGGGAGCGGCGATGGAGCGAATCCGATTCTCGATATGTCGCTGCAAGCGGAAAAGGCGGCTGCGCATTCCGGGCGGCTGGCTCGCGAAGCGGCGGAAGCGTCGCCGCGTTCCGAAGGAGCAATTCGCGCGGGGGCGGAAGCCTCTGGGCGAAGCCGCGAGGAAGCGCAGAACGGCGCGGAGACTCTCGGCGATTTGCCGGAGAGGCGGGAAAGTCCGCAGCAGATGGAGGCGCGGCGCGCCGAGACGGATGCTGCTCCGCGGCGCGGCGCGGCGAAGAGTTTGCAGATCGACTGGGAGAAAGAAGAGCGCTTCCGGCCGCTGGATCTGGACGACATGGATCCGGAACCGGTGCATGAAGAGCCGGAGAACCCGCGGGAGGAGCTGAGCGAGCTGCTCTCCCATCGGCTGCGCGAGGAGCCGGTGCGGCTGAAGGGGCGCGCGCCGGATCTGTCCAACGTGCACAATCCCGACCGGCCGGGCGCTTCGTCCCGCCGGAAGGCGAGCAGCTACGCGCCCGTGCGGGAGTTCAATCCCAATGACATATTCATGGACGGCGATGACTACGACGAGGACGACGATGATGAGGAGTACGCCTACGAGGAGCCGGAGGAGGGCGGATTCTTCATTCGCCACATCCGCGGCGTGGTGGGGCTTTCGCTGTTCGTGATCGTGCTGGCCATCGTGGCCGGCTGGGCCTTCTCCGGCGGCGGACAGCGCGTGCTGGCGCAGGCCAATCTGGCGTGGCAGCCGTCCGTCTACGAGCAGCTGGGCTACGACGCCTATCAGAACGGGCAGTACGCCGTGGCCGCGGGCTATTATGAGCAGGCTCTGAAGCGCGACGGCCGCAATTACAGCTACGCCTATTCCGCGGCGGTGGCCAGCTACATGGCCGGCGATACGGAGCGGGCGGCGGAAATGGGCAAGAAGGCCGTGGAGATCGACGCGACGCGCGTGGACGGCTATCAGCTGCTTCAGCGGCTGTATCCCGACGCGAGCGCCCGGCCATGGGAGATTCAGTCGCTGATTCAGCAGGGCTATCGCCTGACGGGCGACGCTTCGCTGAACGACGCGCCGCAGCAGTGACGCGGGAAAGCCGCCGCTTTTTCTGAAAATGAAAAGCGGCGGCTTTAAAACTTTGAATGTTAGAGGAATTTAACACGACATGGAATGGAGATATAACAATCATTCTGGTATAATGTGGGCGAAATGCAGAGACAGGGGGAGGAAATCATGCTGAATGCATTTTGGTGGGCGCTGCTGGGCGTGACGACGGTGACGGCCATCTCCCGGCCGCAGGGACACAATCTGATGAAGCTGCCCTCCTTTCGGGGAATCGTCGAGGTGCGCGCCAGCCTTCCGGGGCGGATGCGCCTGAGCATTCCCGCCGCGGCGGCGGATCCGGCCGGCGCGGAGCAGATGAAGGCGCAGCTTTTGTCCACCGGCGCGGTGCGCAGCGTGACCATTGAGCCGCGCATCGGATCGGTGCTGGTGGTTTACGACGAGACGCAGGTGGAGGCCGCGGTGCTGGAGGGCGCGATCATCAAGCTGATGAATCTGGACGCGCAGATCAGCGCGAAGTCCTCCTGCCGCATGGAGGAAGGGCTCAAAGCGCTGTGGGCGGCCGTCGATGCGGCGGTGACTCAGGCCACCGGCGGCTTTATGAACGCGAAGATGCTGGCGGGCACGGCGCTGACCGTCGCCGGCGTGCGCAGCCTGCGCAGAGACGGCTGGGGCGTGCCCGGCGCGATGACGCTGCTGTGGTGGGCCTCCGCGCTGTTCGGGAGAGAGCGATGAACGCCCTGCAGGAGCGGATCCTGCGCGCCTGCCTGAAGCCCGCGGTGGAGTGCGATCTGCCCGGGCGGCTGCGGCTGCGGTTTGCCAGAGCCGACCGGCTGCCCGAGCAGGCGCTGCCGTATCTGCACTACATTCCCGAGGTGATGCAGCTGCTGCCGGGAGTGGGCGAGGTGAGCTGCAACGTCCGCATCGGCACGGTGCTGGTGAAATACGACGCGCAGAAGGTTTCTGCCGAACGGATTCTGGAATGGATCGGCGCAGTGGTGGACGAGGGCGTGACCCTCGCCGGCGAGGGCGCGTGGCGGGCCTCGGACGAGGAAAGGCTGCGCGCGCTGGCGCTGGAGCGGCTGAAGCGAAGAGTAAGCCGCTTCTGAGCGCGAAATGGAGACGGTTTTGGCGGGCCGCACAGCGGCCCGGGGACAAAAGAAGGTTGAACGCTATGCTGAAGAAAGAATCGCAGAAAAACTGGATGAAGGGACACGTGGTCAGCAATCTGCCCGGGCGGATTCGGCTGGAGGCCGAGGGGCTTTCCAATCTGTTCGAGCAGCGCCGTGAGCTGGCCGAGGCCATGGCGGCTATTCCCGGCGTGACGCGCGCGCGTGTGACCCCGGCGGCTCAGAGCGTACTGCTGGAGTATTCCCGCAGCGCGGGCGTGGACGCGGTGTTCCTTTGCGAGCAGGCCGATCTGGTGCTGGCGCGGTTTTCCATGCCGGCCATGCGCGCCCGCCACGCCGCGGGCAGGGACGCGCCCGCGGAGCAGCCCATGACCACCCAGCGTCTGGCGCGCCGTCTGGCGGTGAACGCCGGCGCGCTGCTGGTGGGCAACACGCTGCTGACGAAGCCGCTGGTGGGCGGCGCGCTGGCGAACTTCACGTCGCTGGAGGCGCTGGCCAGTCTGGGTCTGACCATGCCCATGGCGAAGAGCGCCTGGGCGGGACTCAGAACCGACCTCAAGCCCAACGCCGATTTCCTGACCGTCACATCCATCGTGGCCAGCCTGCTGCTGGGCAACGCCCATTCGGCGCTGATGATTCTGGCGCTGTCGGATCTGGCGGAGCTGATGACCTCGTACACCATCGAGCGCACGCGCTCGTCCATCAAGAAGATGCTGTCCGCGGACGACGGCGACGTGTGGAAGGTTCAGGAGGACGGACGCACGGTCAAGACGCCCATCGCCGAGCTGAAGGCGGGGGACACGGTGGCCGTGCACACCGGCGAGAAGATCTCCGTGGACGGCCGCGTGACCTTCGGCAGCGCCGTGGTGGATCAGAGCGCCATCACCGGCGAGTTCGTGCCGGTGGAGAAGCGTCCGGGCGACCCCGTGTTCGCCGGAACCGTGGTCAAGAGCGGCAACATCCATGCCGTGGCCGACAAGGTGGGCGACCAGACGGTGGTATCCCGCATTGTGGGCATGGTGGAGGCCAGCGAGCTGAAAAAGGCGCCCATCCAGCGCTATGCCGACCAGTTCTCCAACTATCTGGTGCCGCTGAACTTCCTGCTGTGCCTGTCGGTCTGGCTGGTGACGCATAATCCGCAGAAGGCGCTGAAGATGCTGGTCATCGACTACTCCTGCGGCATCAAGCTGTCCACGGCCACAGCCTTCTCCGCGGCCATCAACACCGCCGTCAAACGCGGCGTGCTCATCAAGGGCGGCGCGTACATCGAGCAGATGAGCGCGGCCAACACGGTGCTGCTGGACAAGACCGGCACCATCACCGAGGGCCGGCCGAAGGTGGTTTCGATGATCAAGCTGGCGGACGACATGGACGAAAACCGCGTGATGTCGCTGGCCATGGCCGCCGAGGAGACCAGCACCCATCCGCTGGCCAGCGCCATTCTGGCCTACGGCCGCAGCCTCGGCGCGGAGATTCCGCTGCACGGCGAGGTCGTGACCGAGGTTTCCCGGGGGAGCAAAACGGACGTGGACGGCGTGACCGTGCGCGTGGGCAATCTGAAGTACATGCGCGAAAACGGCGTGACCGCCGACCGGCCGCTGCCCGAGGGCGAGGGCGCGATTCCCAACTACGTGGGTGTGGGCGACCGCATCGCGGCGGTGCTCTTTGCCATGGACGCGCCCCGGGAGAACGTGCGCCGGGCCATCAACCTGCTGCGCTACGACGGCGTGGGCGACATCGAAATGCTCACCGGCGACATGGAGGCGCAGGCCCGCGCCGTGGCCGAGCAGGTGGGCGCGGACGGCTACCGCGCGCAGCTGCTGCCCGAGCAGAAGGCCGAGGCGGTGCTGAAGCTGCAGACTCAGGGCAACGGCGTGGTCATGGTGGGCGACGGCATCAACGACGCGCCCGCGCTGGCCTACGCGGACGTGGGCATCTCGCTGGGCAGCAAGTCCACCGACATCGCCATGGAGACCAGCGACGTTATCATCAGCCGCGACGATCCCATGACCATTCCCGCGCTGCGCAGCCTGTCCCGGGCGACGATGAACATCGTGCGGCAGAACTTCGCCATGGTGGTGGGCATCAACACCGTGGGCCTGATTCTCGGCGCGGCCAGCAACATCTCCGTGATGATGAGCGCGCTGATGCACAACGCGTCCACCATTCTGGTGGTGGCCAACAGCCTGCGGCTGATGTTTTTCACGCCGAAGGAAGGACGGTGATTGCCCGTGTATCAGGATACGGACGCGCTCCATCTGGACGTGCTGTCGGCCATTCCCGGACGGCTGCGGGTGCAGTTTGAGCGCCCCATCGAGACGCATCTGCACTTTGCGCACATTCAGGGCGTGACCGAGTGCCGCTACAATCCGCGCATTCAGACGCTCACCTGCCGCTACGACGAGTCGGTGATCAGCGAGGAAAAGCTGATTATCCAGCTGGGCGCGATCTACGTCAGTCTCTGCAGCGGCAAGCTCCTTCACGTCAAGCGCTGCGAAGAGGAGGGCTTCTCCATGGCTCCCAGCGGCTATCTGGCGCTGGGCTGCATCGGGCTGGACGGCCTGCTGACGCTGACCGGGTCGGCGCTGACGGGCTTTACCCGCTGGCTGTCCGCCGGAGCAACCATGGCCGCGGTGGTGGAGCACGGCTATCAGGAGCTGCACGTCCGCGGCAGCTTCGATCCCGAGGTCATGTCGGTGTTCTATCTGCTCAATTCGCTGGGCAAGCCCAACGGATTGCAGGCCAGCATGCTCGCGTGGATCGTCACCTTCGGACGGCATCTGATTCCCCGCGCGCCCCGGGAGCAGGCCTATCTGGCCCGGCGCGACGGCAGCCGCGTGACGCTGACGGGAGTGAAGAACGGCGAGAGCCAGGCGCGCTTCGCCGGACGCATGCTCCAGCGCAGCGTGGAAATGATGGCCCGGAAGAGCTGAGGAGTTTTCCCAAAAACAAAGGACGACCATAATAAAAGGAGGAAATCGTTATGCTGAATCTGAACAACAATCCGCTGGTGAAGGGCATTCTGATCGGTGTGGGTGTGAGCGCCGTGGGCTTCTATGCCTACAAGCGCAACGAGGAGAAGGTGGACAGCTTCATGCGCCGCCACGGCGTGAAGGTCAAGACCCCCACTGCGGGCTTCGAGACCATGTCCATCGAGGATCTGATGCGCACCAAGGAGTCCATCGAGGATCTCATCGCCGAGAAGGAGCTTCAGGAGCAGAGCGTGACCGTCGAAACCGCGACGGAAACGGTCGAGGCCGAGGGCTGAGCAAGGGAAAGGCCCATGGAGAGCAGCGCTCTCCATGGGCCTTTTGACGTTTTTGGAGGAAACGATGGCGCGTCTCAGAGCACATCCCGGAAGGGCGTGGCTTCGTCGAAGCGGCACAGATGCAGGCGGGTGAACCAGCCCTTGTCGCAATGGCCGTCCTCGGAGAGGTAGTAGCGGCCGTCGCCCACGGCGAACAGGCCGGTGCTGCCCAGCGGATAGGAAAAGCCGGGCGTGTCGAAGGGATGCTTTGCGCCCTTGAGCGTCAGAACCTCGCCCTCGGTGGGCGGCTCCACGCCCCGGAGCGTCTCGCGGCGAGGAGCTGCGGTTCCGTCCACGGCGAAGAGGGCGTGGTTGGGGAATTCGGGCTTTTCGCCCGGATAGACCGCCATCCAGAAGCAGCGGGTGAACGCGTCGTATTCCAGATTCTGCACGCCGTAGGTCGTGTTGCCCGTGTAGACGAACAGCTTGTTCCGCGGCGCGGCGGGGCCGGATTCGTGCATGCTGGCCTGAGAGAGCGGGCGCTCGTAATCGCGCCAGTCGGCGGTGTCATAGCACAGCATTACCTGATAGTCGTTGTCCGCGCGCGTGAGGTCGGAATACACGCCGTAGGTGACGAACAGATAGTCCCGGCCGTCAGAGCTGCCGGGGAACGGGCCGAAAGTCAGGCCGTCGATGCCGCTGCATCCATGGCGATGGTCGACGGTTCGGCCGCCGCAGACGACCTGAGCGTGGTAATCCTCCACGACCTCGCGCAGGTACACCGTGGTCATCACGCCGTCGGCGGTCGCGTCCATGCTCGGGTGGTCGATGCGATCCACGTCGAAGATGGCGGCGTAGAACGCGTCGCGCAGCTGATCCTCCCGGCCGAGATGGGCGAGAATGCCCCGGCCGACGGCGTCGGACTTGTATTCCAGCGAGCCGTACACCCGGCCGTCGCCCTCGCAGAAGTCGATGCAGCCCAGATGTCCCAGCAGGCCGGAGACGGTGCCCACGAGGCGGCCCTGCAGGTCGGTCTTGACCAGCGTGGTGGTGAACGAATAATAGACGAAGCCCTTTTCGAGGTCGACGGCGATCCCCTGACAGTGGCCCGTGTTCCAGCAGCCTGAATCGATGAAACGAGGAAGTTCCTTCATTGCGTTTTTCGCTCCTTTGGTTCGCGCGGGACGGCGAACGGCTGCCCGCGCGGCGTTTTTTTCATGATAGCACAATTCACGGCGGCTGCATAGCCCCTGCGGAGGAAATATCTCACAGCGGCCTTTTCCAAAGGATAACACAGAGTTATCCTATCTGAAAATCCGAATTCCGCACAAGTGTGATACAATAAATGTACGGTTTTTGGAAAACGGGAACGCGCGACAGCAGCAGTTTACGGAGGGTTGCCGGGTGAATCATGAAAACGCCATTGAACTGAGGAACATTACCAAGCGGTTCGGCAAGGTGGTCGCCAACGACGGGATCAGTCTGACCATTCGCACGGGGGAGATCCTCGCCATTCTGGGGGAAAACGGCAGCGGCAAGACGACGCTGATGAACATGATCTCGGGAATTTACTATCCCGACGAGGGGCAGATCCTGGTGCATGGCGAGGAGGTTTCGATCCGCTCGCCCAGGGACGCCTTCCCGCTGGGCATCGGCATGATTCATCAGCACTTCAAGCTGGTGGACGTGCTGACCGCAGCGGAGAACATCGTGCTGGGCCTGCCCGGTGAGAAGCGGCTGGACATCGCCAAGGTCGCCACGAAGATCAACAAGCTGACGGACAAATACGGCTTCGAGCTGGATCCCTTCAAGAAGATTTACGAGATGTCCGTTTCAGAAAAGCAGACGGTGGAGATCGTGAAGATGCTCTATCGCGGCGCGAAGATTCTGATTCTGGACGAGCCGACGGCGGTGCTGACCCCGCAGGAGACGGACAGGCTCTTTGCGGTGCTGCGCAATATGCGTCAGGATGGAAACGCCATCGTCATCATCACCCACAAGCTCAACGAGGTGCTGGAGCTGTCCGACCGGGTGTCGGTGCTGCGCAAGGGCAAGTATGCCGGCACGGTGGAGACGAAGGACGCGACGGTCATGAGCCTGACGGAGATGATGGTGGGCAAGCGCGTGGAGCTGAACATTCAGCGCGACGAGCCGGTGAACCTCACCGAGCGGCTGAAGGTTCGGGATGTGACGTGCGTCAATCCCGACGGCGTGATTACGCTGAACCACGCCAGCTTCGATCTGCAGGGCGGCGAGATTCTGGGCATTGCCGGCGTGGCCGGCAGCGGTCAGCGCGAAATCCTCGAGGCCATCGCTGGTCTGACGCCCGTGGAATCCGGCGAGATCGACTACTTCCCGCCCGACCACGAGGCACAGGAGCTGACCAAGCTCAGCGCCGTGGAGATCAACCGGCTGGGCGTGAAGCTGTCCTTCGTGCCCGAGGATCGACTGGGCATGGGTCTGGTCGGGCCGATGGACATGGTGGACAACATGATGATCCGCAGCTACAAGAAGGGCGGCTTCTTCTGGGCGGATCGCCGCTCGCCCAAGACGCTGGCCGAGCACATCATCAGCGAGCTGGAGGTCGTCACGCCGGGCGTATCCACGCCGGTGGGCAAGCTCTCCGGCGGCAACGTGCAGAAGGTGCTGGTGGGCCGCGAGATCGCCTCGAATCCCATCGTGCTGATGGTGGCCTATCCGGTGCGCGGTCTGGACATCAATTCGTCGTATACGATTTACAATCTGCTCAACGAGCAGAAGCGCCGCGGCGTGGCGGTGCTGTGCGTGGGCGAGGATCTGGACGTGCTGCTGGCGCTGTGCGACCGGATCATGGTTATGTGCGGCGGCCGGGTCACGGGCGTGGTGGATGCGCGCACGACCACCAAGGAAGAGGTCGGCATGCTGATGATGCAGGACGGAAGGGAGCGTTGACGCCATGATGAGCAAGCTGCATGGCATTCGCGAGCCGCTGTTTCACATTTCCAAGCGGGACGAATGCGGATTCCTGAAGGCGTGCCTGATCCGGCTGGCCGCCATCGCGCTGGCGCTGGTGGTCTGCGCCATCGTAATCTACTCGCTGACGGGACTGAACCCCGTGGAGGTCTATCGCGGCATCATCGACGGCGCGGTGGGCAGCAACCGCCGCCTGTGGGTGACCATTCGCGATGCGCTGGCGCTGCTGTGCATCGCCGTGGCCATCACTCCGGCGTTTCGGATGCACTTCTGGAACATCGGCGCGGAGGGCCAGACGCTGATCGGCGGCCTGGCCACGGCGGCGGTGATGATCAATCTGGCGGACAAGGTGCCAAACCCGGTGCTGCTTCTGCTGATGCTGCTGGCGGCGGTGGCCGCGGGCCTGATCTGGGGCCTGATTCCCGCGATCTTCAAGGCGCAGTGGAACACCAACGAGACGCTGTTTACGCTGATGATGAACTACATCGCGTCCCAGCTGGTGGCGTTCTGCATCGTGTTCTGGGAAAATCCAGCCGGCTCCAACTCCGTGGGCATCATCAATCAGGCCAGCCGCGCGGGCTGGTTCCCGTCGCTGTTCGGGCTGAACTACGGCTGGAATCTGGTCATCGTGCTGGCGCTGACGGCGTTCGTCTACGTCTATCTGAAGTATTCCAAGCACGGCTACGAGATCGCCTACGTGGGTCAGAGCGTCAACACGGCGCGCTACGCCGGCATCAGCGTCAAGCACGTCATCATCCGTACCATGGCCATTTCCGGCGCGATCTGCGGCGTGGCCGGCTTCGTGCTGGTGGGCGGCGCGGGACACACCATCTCCACCGGCATCGCCGACGGCCGCGGCTTTACGGCCATCGTCGTGGCGTGGCTGTCCAAGCTGAATACGTTCACGATGATGTTCGTGTCCTTCCTGCTGACGTTCATGGAAAAGGGCGCGATTCAGATCGCCTCTCAGTTCAACCTGAGCGAGAACGCCTCGGACATCATCACCGGCATCATCCTGTTCTTCGTGCTGGGCTGCGAGTTCTTCATCAACTACAAGGTTGAGTTCCGTCATTCGAAGAAGGGAGGCCATCGCGCATGATTATCACCTTTATTCAAAAGGCCATCGGACAGGGCATCGGCATTCTCTTCGGAGCCAACGGCGAGATCCTGACGGAAAAGTCGGGCAACCTGAATCTGGGCGTGCCGGGCATGATGTACATGGGCGGCATTGCCGGTCTGGCGGGCGCGTTCCTCTATGAGAAGGCGGCGGCGACGCCGATTCCCGTGGTGGGCTTTCTGATCGCGCTGGTGTGCGCGCTGCTGGCGGGCGCGCTGGGCGGACTGATCTACAGCGTGCTGACCATCTCCCTGCGCGCCAATCAGAATGTCTCCGGTTTGGCGCTGACCACCTTCGGCGTGGGCGTGGGCAACTTCTTCGGCGGTTCCCTGTCCAAGCTGTCCGGCGGCGTGGGTCAGATCTCCGTGGCCACCACGGCCAGCGCCTTCCGCGAAAAGCTGCCGCTGCTCAAGGACATTCCGGTGCTGGGCGAGGTGCTGTTCTCCTACGGCTTCCTGACCTACTTCGCGATTCTGCTGTCGGTGTATCTGGCGTGGTACATCAACCGCACGCGCCGGGGCCTGAATCTCCGCGCGGTGGGCGAGAGCCCGGCCACGGCGGACGCGGCGGGCATCAGCGTCACGCGCTACAAGTATCTCGCCACCTGCATCGGCGGCGCGATCTGCGGTCTGGGCGGACTGTACTTTGTCATGGAGTATTCCGGCGGAACATGGACGAACAACGGCTTCGGCGACCGCGGCTGGCTGGCCATCGCGCTGGTCATCTTCGCCCGCTGGAATCCGCTGCACGCCATCTGGGGTTCCATCCTGTTCGGCGCGTTGTACATTCTGTATCTGTACATCCCCGGACTGGGGCGCAGCATGCAGGAGATTTTCAAGATGCTGCCCTATATCGTGACCATCGTGGTGCTGGTGCTGACCAGCCTTCGCAAAAAGAAGGAGGATCAGCCGCCGGAGAGCCTGGGTCTGCCGTACTTCCGGGAAGAACGATAAATCAACGCTGCGGCCGGGCGGAAAATTCCGCGCCGGCCGTTTCAAATGGGAGGAAAAACGCATGCGCTTTACCAAAATGCAGGGCATCGGCAACGACTTCGTCGTGGTGGACGGCTTTCAGTATCCCGAACTGCCCGATCCCGCCGCGCTGTCCCGTGCCGTCTGCGACCGCCATTTCGGCGTGGGCGCGGACGGACTGATCTGGATGGCGGCCTCCGACTGCGCCGACGCGCGGATGCGCATCCTCAACAGCGACGGCTCCGAGCCGGAGATGTGCGGCAACGGCATCCGCTGCGCGGCGAAATTCCTGCGCGACGCGGGACTGGCCGGCGAGAAGATGAAGATCGAGACGCTGGCGGGCGTGCTGACCATCGAGATGAATGGCGACGACTGCACCGTGGACATGGGCCGGCCGTGCATGGATCCAAAGAGGATTCCCGTGGCCGCGGCAGACAACCGCGTGATCCTCGACGTGGGCGGAAGGTCGCTGCGGTTCTTCTGCGTGTCCATGGGCAATCCCCACGCCGTGACCTTCGATTTCTATCCGGACGACGAGGAGTTTCTGCGCCTCGGCCCGACGCTGGAGAGCCATCCGGTCTTTCCGGCGAAGGCGAATATCGAGTTTTGCCGCGTGCGCGACGGGGAAATCGACGTGCGCGTCTGGGAGCGCGGCGACGGCCCGACGCTGGCCTGCGGCACC
>ULQJ01020492.1_pt1 | contig 43911 bp, 38 predicted proteins | sample 1954331 | NCBI WGS metagenome assembly ULQJ01 (sample SAMEA4835651, study PRJEB28245) | human gut metagenome | biome: gut microbiome; material: fecal sample | place: Denmark | collected 2008 | reverse complement strand
CTCCGGCCCCCAAGGCCGCTCCCGCTCCGGCGCCCAAGGCCGCTGCCGCCGCTCCCGCCGGCGCCGAGGTCATCAGCGCGCCCATGCCCGGCAACATCAACGACGTTCGCGTCTCCGCCGGCCAGCAGGTCAAGAAGGGCGACATCCTCGTCATCCTCGAGGCCATGAAGATGGAAAACGAGATCATGGCTCCCCACGACGGCACTGTGGCCAGCGTCAACGTCAACAAGGGCGCGACGGTCAACACCGGCGACACGCTGGTGACGCTGAAGTGAGCGCGGAGGGCTGAAGAATCATGAACAGCTTTAAGTTCAAAAAGGTCAGGCCCGCGCGCGCGCTTGCGTGCCTGCTGGTGCTGATGACGCTGCTGACCGCGTTCGCCGCGCTGGCTGAGCCCGCGGCGCAGTCGGCCTACATGCCCCAGGAAGTGACCGATCCCGACGAGATCGCGGCCGCCGTCCAGGAGGCGAGCGAGCAGGACGCGGATCCCGAAATCAACGTGCTGGAGGGCCTGAAGAGCATCGCCATGTCCACCGGCTTCGCCAAGGGCGAGTGGCGGCAGTACGCCATGATCGCCGTGGCGTGCGTGCTCCTGTATCTGGCCATCGTCAAGCAATTCGAGCCGCTGCTGCTGCTGCCCATCTCCTTCGGCATGCTGCTGGCCAACCTGCCGGCCGCCGGACTGATGAGCCATCCGTCCTTCACCTTCTACGGCACGCTCAAGGAGGCCGCCGTGGCCGCCGAGCGCCTGGGCAGGGACGCGTCCGACATCGTGTGGCGCTATAACGAGGTCGCCGGCTCCATGCAGTACAGCCTGCAGACCGCCAACGGCGGACTGCTGTACTATCTCTATCAGGGCGTCAAGCTGGGCATCTACCCGCCGCTGATCTTCATGGGCGTTGGCGCGATGACCGACTTCGCTCCGCTGATCGCGAACCCCAAGTCCCTGCTCCTCGGCGCGGCCGCGCAGCTGGGCATCTTCCTGACCTTCATCGGCGCGAAGGCCTTCGGCTTCTCCGCCGCCGAGGCGGGCGCCATCGGCATCATCGGCGGCGCGGACGGCCCGACGGCCATCTTCGTCACCACCAAGCTGGCTCCCCATCTCCTCGGCCCCATCGCCGTGGCGGCCTACTCCTACATGGCGCTGGTTCCGGTCATTCAGCCGCCCATCATGAAGGCGCTGACCACCAAGAAGGAGCGCTCCATCCGCATGGGCCAGCTCCGTCAGGTCTCCAAGACCGAGACCATCATCTTCCCGATTCTCGTCACCATCGTGGTTTCGCTGCTGCTGCCCGACGCGGCTTCGCTGGTGGGCATGCTGATGCTGGGCAATTTGATGCGCGCCACCGGCGTGGTGGAGCGTCTGAACAAGACCGCCCAGAACGAGCTGTGCAACATCGTCACCATCTTCCTCGGCCTGACCGTCGGCGCGACCACTCAGGGTTCGACCTTCCTGACCGGAGACACCCTCGCGATCGTCGTTCTCGGCGTGGTCGCCTTCGGCTTCGGCACGGCGGGCGGCGTTCTGCTGGCCAAGCTGATGAACGTGCTGTCCGGCGGCAAGATCAATCCGCTGATCGGCTCCGCGGGCGTTTCCGCCGTTCCCATGGCGGCGCGCGTCTCCCAGAAGGTCGGCCAGGAGGAGGATCCCGGCAACTTCCTGCTGATGCACGCCATGGGCCCCAACGTGGCCGGCGTCATCGGTTCCGCGGTTGCGGCCGGCGTGTTCATCGCGCTGTTCGCGAAGTAACTGATTTCCGGCCGCCGCGCGCGCTCGGCGCGCGCGGCCTTGCCGGGTGATTTTCTGCGAGGAGGAAAAAGACAATGGCGAAAGTCATGATTACCGAAACCATCCTTCGCGACGCCCATCAGTCTCAGGCGGCGACCCGCATGCGCCTGGAGGAGATGCTGCCGGCGTGCGACGTGCTGGATAAGGCTGGCTATTATTCTCTGGAGTGCTGGGGCGGCGCGACCTTCGACGCGTGCCTGCGCTTCCTGAACGAGGATCCCTGGGAGCGCCTGCGTCAGCTCAAAAAGGCGCTGCCCAACACCAAGCTGCAGATGCTCTTCCGCGGCCAGAACATTCTGGGCTACAAGCACTATGCCGACGACGTGGTGGACGAGTTCGTCCGCCTGTCCATCAAGAACGGCATCGACGTCATCCGCATCTTCGACGCGCTGAACGACCCGCGCAATCTGGCTCAGGCCGTGAAGTCCACCAAGAAGTACGGCGGCGTCTGCGAAATGGCCATGAGCTATACCGTCAGCCCCGTCCACACCGAGGAGTACTTCGTGAACCTCGCGCTGGAATATGAGAAGATGGGCGCGGACAACATCTGCATCAAGGACATGGCGAACCTGCTGCTGCCCTATCAGGCCTATTCGCTGGTCAAGAAGCTCAAGCAGGCCCTCAAGCCCGAGACGCTGGTGCATCTGCACACCCACAACACCACCGGCACCGGCGACATGGTCAACCTGAAGGCCATCGAGGCGGGCTGCGACATCGTGGACTGCGCCCTGTCCCCGCTGGGCAACGGCACGTCCCAGCCGGCCACCGAATCGCTGGTCGCCACGCTGGCGGGCACCGAGTACGATACCGGCATCGACCTGAACAACCTGACCAAGGCCACCGAGCACTTCCGCGGCGTGGCGGCCCGTCTGCAGGCCGACGGCATCCTGGATCCCAAGGTGCTGCGCGTGGACGTGAACACGCTGAAGTATCAGGTTCCGGGCGGCATGCTGTCCAACCTCATCAACCAGCTCAAGCAGGCCGGCAAGTCCGACAAGCTCTACGAGGTGCTGGCGGAGGTTCCGCGCGTGCGCGAGGACTTCGGCTATCCGCCGCTGGTCACGCCGACCTCCCAGATCGTCGGCACTCAGGCCGTCATGAACGTCATCACCGGCGAGCGCTACAAGATGAACCCCAAGGAGTCTCAGGGCCTCATGCGCGGCGAGTATGGCCGCCTGCCCGCCCCGGTCAACGAGGAGGTTCGCCGCAAGGTCATCGGCGATCAGAAGGTCATCACCTGCCGTCCCGCCGACCTCATCAAGCCCGAGCTGGAAGGCTATCGCAAGCAGATCGGCCAGTACATCACCCAGGAAGAGGACGTGCTCAGCTACGCCCTGTTCCCGCAGGTCGCCGAGAAGTTCTTCAAGGCGCGCCAGGCGGCCCAGCTGGGTCTGGATAACTCCGTGCTCGACACCAGGAACAACGCGATGCCCATCTGAGGCAGCGCAAAGCCGCCGGTTTCTGAAGAGACCGGCGGCTTCTTTTGGCACGTGTCTAATGTCTGTTTTGCCCTGAGACGCGGCTTTTCCATGGACTGCAATGCGCCGATCATCATCATAGCTCTGTATGGAACGGAGGGAGACGATGGGACTGCTCGACAAAACCCGAAGGAAAATCGCGGGCGACGCTGCGGCGCGACAGCCGCGGCCGGAGGATGTCTGGAAGATTTCGGACAGAACGGCGTTTCTCATCGCCATGAGCGAAAGACTCTGCGCGAAATGCGGGGAGGGCGAGCGGCTTTCTGCGCTTTCGCCCGAGGAGCGAACGACCTATGCGGTCGACGCATTTCAGCGCGAGGTCAGCAACGGCGGCTTCGAGCAATATCTGTGCAATTCCAGCGGCGCGCTGGCGGGAGAGCTGCTCGACGCGCTGCGTGCCGTGGGCGCGGAGATTTATCGCCCGGCGCTGGCCGCGCTTCTCACCCATGGCTCGAGGTCGAGGAAGAGCGCAGAGCGCTGCTGGTCGAAGTGCTGACGGAGCGTGTTTCGGAGCGGCTCGATCAGTGCGATCAGCGGTTCTATGAATGCTCGGGCGATTTGGAGCAGTTACTGTACCGCTGCATCGTCCAAAATGGAGGAGCTTTGAATGAGCGCGAAAAAGCACAGAACAGGCGCACTGCCGAAGCGGTCGCCGCAGAGCGGCCCGGACGGATACATCATCGAGAGAAACGGCCAGATCCGAAAGCTCCGGCAGACGATTCGCGCCAAATACGGAGTTACGCTTCTCGTGGTGATCTTTATTTTCATCTGGAGTTTCGCCATCGCCGTTTATCAGTGGCAGTCGCCGGAGCGATGGATGCGTGCCGAAATCGTCTATTCGCATCTCTCGCTGGAAAGAAGTGGCATGAGGCGCGGCCTCAGCTATGTGCTCCATTCGGCGGACGGGCGAAAATTCGTCGTTCAAAACCGGGATGATTTTTCGAAACTGGGCGATACGCTGAGCCCGGGAAAGAGCTATTCGCTGGTCTATTCCAAGACGATTGCGGGCGGTGACATGCTGGAGGAACTGTCGGACGGCGCGGAGGCGCTGCTGCCGCTGGAGAAATCCATCGCCCATTGGGAGGCGCAGCGGAGGCAGGCGATCATCAGTCTGTACGTCACGTGTGGAATCGAAGTCGCCGCCCTGATCCTGATCGACCGGCTCTGGTGCAAAAAGGAATACGCCCAGATCCGGGCGCAGAAGGAAATGATTCGGCGGCGGCAGGAGCGCATGGAGGAGAAAGCCCGCCGCGCATCGGCGGGATAACGGAGCGGAGCGATGCAGCAAAGGCGCGGCGGAATCGTGCGATTCCGCCGCGCCTTGAATCGTTTTGTTCTCAGAGCTTGTCGTACTCGTTGCAGAGGGGATGGACGATGGGCTCGTCCTCGTCCACGTCCGCGAAGCGGGAGGTCGGCTCCATGAAGTAGTTGTCGGTGTTGTCGTCGTTGACCTTGGAGACCTCGCCCACGACCAGATCGCCGCAGCCGGGCTTGGGCCCGAAGATGTGGGCGATGTAGGGAGTCAGGCTGATGGAATTGCCGGGATGCACCTCGATGGGTTCGCCGGGCTTGAACACGTGCTCGATGCCGTCCATGCAGACGTGCACGTCCGTGTCCAGCTGCTCGCCCGTGGCGGGATCGGCGTTCCACAGATAGACCACCAGCACGCCGCCGGCGCGGTTGATGATGTCCTCGGTCTTGAACACATGGAAGTGCTTGGGCAGGCGCTGGCCTTCCTTCATGACGATGTACTTTTCGCAGAAGGGCACGCCCACGCCCGGGTCGTCCATCAGGCCGTTGCGCACGGTGTAGAGCACCGCGCCCACAGAGGAAAAGTCGTTGGTGCCGAAGTCGGTGATGTCCCAACCGAGCATGACTTTGCGCACCGTGTCGAGCTTGCCGGCGTTGGCCTTCCACTCGTCCATGTTCCAGTAGGCCATGGCGGGCAGGTGAATGTTGTTCCTGTGCAGCAGATCCTTGGCCCACGCGATGGCGCCGTTGATTTCCGAACGTTTCATTGAATCTCTCCTCCTCACGGAAAGTAAATTGCCTTTACCGTTATTATACCGGAATTGGAAGAAAGATGCAAGGGAAATTTGCGCGTTTTAAGGCAACACCGCCCAATTCGGCGGTGTTGCCTTAATTCCGTGAAAGATGCTCCAGCACGCCGTTCATGGCTCGGAAGAGCTCCAGCTGGCCGTCCAGTTCGTCGGGGAACTTCAGTCCGTGCATCAGATTGTTGCGCAGCCGCCGGACGATCAGAAGACAGCCGAGCGTAAGCTCGTTTCCGCTCTGCTCGATGAACTGCTGCATGCGCATCTGCTCGTCCTCGCTGGAAAGGCGCGCACCTGAAGGGTGCAGCGAGAAACGAACATAATCCGCCGAGAGCAATTCCTGCAGGCCGCAGCGGCAGCGCAGCACTTCGGCAAAGCACGTGCGCGCCGCCGGGTCGATGGTGAGCGTCGGCGCGATTTCTGCAAGAACCACCGACGTGCATTTCATATGGCAGTACTGATTTTCAAAAATGCTCCACAGGATGGAAAACCGGCCGATCTCGAGAACGGTTTCCTCGCGCAGTCGGTGATCGCGGATTTCGACCATGTCCGCTTCGCTCACCGCGCCATTCCCTCGTAAATCAGGTCGCGCATGGCGGGATGGTACTCCACGTAGGCGCGGCCGCAGTCCAGCACATGGGGCGTAAACAGCGCGCAGAGATGATGGTCGGGATCCAGCATCACCCACGCCGCCGCGGCGCTGTCCCAGCCGAACTCGCCCGCGGGGCCGCGGGAGGTGGAGGAATCCGTCAGCACGCGCACGCCCAGCGCGTAGCCGTAGCCCGTGCGGCCCAGCGCGTCGAAATCGGCCTTGGACGCGCCGGTCAGCTGCGGCGTGCGCCACAGGTCGATGGTCTCCCGGCGAAGGATGCGCGCGCCGGTCTTGCCAACGCCGTCGTTGGCGATGGCATCGGCGAAGAGCAGATAGCTCGCCGCGTCGCCACAGAGGCCCGCGCCGCCGCTCTCGTAGCGGTCGGAGAAGCAGTAGCCCATAGTGCGGTTCTCCATCGGCTGGGCGATTCCGTTTTCGTCCAGCCGATACCTTGCCGCCAGCCGGGACAGAATCGCCTCGTCGGGATGGAAGGTCAGACATTTCACGCCCAGCGGGTCGAAGAGGTTCTTTCGGACGTATTCGCCGTAGGTCATGCCCGAGGCGGCCTCGATCACCGCGGCCATCACGTCGTGGCAGAGGCTGTACTGGAAGTGCGTGCCGGGATCGAAGTCCAGCGGCTCGGCGGCCAGCGCGTCGGCGATCTGCCGGGTGGTCATGTGGGGCGCGTACTTTTCCCGCGCGGCCCGCACGGACGGCGCGTCCAGATCGTAGTTCAGTCCGCCCTGCATGGACATGAGATGCCGGAGCGTCATGACCGTTTTCGCCGGGCGGACGCCGCCGTTTTCCCGGACGGTCAGATGGGCGTAGGCGGGCAGATACCTGCTCACCGGGTCGTCCAGAGCGACGGTTCCGCGCTCGACGAGCTGCATGGATGCGGCCATGCAGACCACCTTGGACGCAGAATAGAACCAGTAGGTCTCGTCGCCGGCCATCGGCTGGCCGGGACGGCCCACGCCCACGCGGCGGGAGTAGATGGGCTCGTGCGCCTGCCAGACGCGCAGGTCGCAGCCGGGAATGCCCCGGGAGGGCATTTCGTCCAGATACCGATCCAATGCCTCAAAATTCATGCGTCATTCCTCCGTTGATATGGGTTTCAGATCCAGCGACTTTTTCCATTTTCCGCTGAAATAGCGAATGCCCAGCAGCACCGCGCGGGCGACGTTGTCCGCCACCATGCACAGCCACACGGCGCGCAGTCCCAGCCCCAGCGTGCCCACGCAGACGGCCGTGCCCAGCACGCGCACGCCCCACATGGTCGCCAGCGACACGAAGAAGGGGAATTTCGTCTGCCCGACGCCGTGATAGATGCCCTCGAAGAGGATCAGCGCGGCGTACATCGGCTCGGAGCAGGCCACGATGCGCAGCACCTCCGCGCCGCTGGCGATGACCGCCGCGTCCTGGGTGAACAGCGACATCAGCGCCCTGGGGAAGGCGAACAGTATCGCGCCGGAGATTGTCATCAGCCCGACGCTGATCATCAGCACCGTGCGGCTGATGCGGTCGAGTTTGCGCTCGTCCCGCTCGCCCAGCGCGTTTCCGCACAGCGTCGAGGCCGCGGCCTCCATGCCGAAGCCGGGAATGTAAAAGGCCTGCTCGGCGGTGATGGCGATGGAATGGGCGGCCAGCGCCGTCTTTCCCAGCGACGTGACCTGCGCGGAGAACACCACCTGTCCCGAGAACACGCCCAGATTCTGAAGCGCCACGGGCAGCCCCACCTTGATGCACTGCGTCATCACCGGGCGATCCCACTGCGCCTTCATGCCGCGGGGCGAGATGGATTTGCTCTGAAGCACCTTCACGAGCATCATGCTGCCGCTGAACACCACGGAAATCGCCGTGGCCACGGCCGCGCCCGCCACGCCCCAGCCCGCGCCGGGAACGGTCACGGTTCGCCCGAGGAGAACCATGGCGCGCGTGGGGAAGATCAGAAAGAAGTTCAGCACTACGTTGATGGCGTTCATGCCCAGATTGACCAGCATGGGCGTGCGCGTGTCGCCCGAGGCGCGCAGCGCGCTGCTGAGGATAAAGGACAGGGCGCGGAAAATCAGCGGCGCGCAGACGATGGAGAAGTACAGCGCGCCCTCCCGGCGAATTTCCGGGTCGGCGTTCAGCCAGCCGGGCAGGTGCGGCGCGATCCACTGGGTCAGCAGCGTCAGCAGCGCGCCGGAGATCAGCGCCATCCAGACGGCCTGCATGGCCGCGCTGCGGGCGGTGCGCTCGTCCTTTGCGCCGACGGCGCGGGCGACGCAGGCCAGCACGCCGATGCCCAGCGCCCACAGGGGCGAATTGGTCAGCCATGTCACAGTGGTGGTCAGACCCACCGCGGCGGTGGCCTGCACGCCCAGCCGGCCCACCATGGCCGAGTCGGCGTACTGCACGCAGGTTTGCAGCGCCTGCTCCAGCATGGCCGGCCAGGCCAGCGCCACCACGGTGGCCAGCAGCGGGCGCTTCGATTGATTGTTCAAGGTGGTTCCTCCGTTCGTAATTTGCAAAGCGTTTGAATAGGAAAAAGTCTGTTCAGAGACGCGGTGCCTGAAGGTTTTCGGTCGCCGCGTTCATTTCTGCGGTTCGCCTGATCGCGCAAGGCGCAGGTATTCCGCCTGAAGGTCTGCGGCCAGCCGGGTCAGGTCGTGGCCGGCTTGGACGACGGCGCTTCGGCCCTCGGCGCTTTGCTGAGCGCGATTTTGTCCAAGGCCCTCGCGAATGCGCGCGGCCCAGCGCTCTGCGTCGAGCGGTTCGAAGGCGGCGAAATCCGTCAGCGCGCAGTCCCGGGTGACGGCCTCGGAGAGGATTGTCGGAAGACCCGCGCACTGGCTCTCCAGCGCCACGGTGGGGAAGCCCTCGAACAGCGACGGCAGCAGCAGCGCGTCCATGGCCGAGTACAGCCGCGGCATGTCGCCGCGCGCTCCGGCGAAGATTACGCGGCCGGACAACCCCATTTCCGCCGAGCGGGCCTCGACCTCGGCGCGCATCGGCCCGTCGCCCGCCAGCAGCAGGCGGCATTCGGGCAGGCGATTCAGAACCTCCATAAGAAACAGCGGGTTCTTGGCCGGGACGAAATTGCCCACGTGGCCGAGCACAGGCTCGTCCTTCAGGCCGAATTCTGCGCGGACATCCGCGCGCGCCGGTTCGGAGAAGGCCAGCGCCTCCGCGTCCACGGCGTTGGGGATGATCCGAAAGGGCTTTCTTCCAAACAGCCAGTGTCCGGCTTCGTCGCCGCAGGCATAGGCGTGGGTGTACAGCGCGTTGAACGCCGGGCGCAGCAGCCGGTGCAGCAGCGTGAACTTGCAGGCGGTGTTGTGGCTGTGGGCGATGCGCACCCGCGCGCCGCCCCGCTTCGCCGCCCAGAGGTCGATGGCCAGCGTGCAGGAATTGCCGTGCAGATGCACGATATCATAGCGGTTTTTGCGCACGAGGGACGCGACAAAGCGCATGTAGCTCAGCGGACGCTTCAGCCGGTGGGGCGCGACGTACAGTCTGGCGCCCATGGCCTCGATTTCGCCGCGAATGCGCTCGTCGCCCACGGCATAGGTCAGAAGGTCGGCGCGCACGGCGGACGGATCCATTTTGGCCATCAGCCGCATGGGAAAGCGCGTCAGGCCGTTGAAATCCGCCGGAACCGTAGTCAGCTCCAGCACGCGAACGGGCTTCACCATCTTTCGTCTCCCTCCGTGCGTCGGACGCCCTCCTCAAAGGAGAAGCGCCGGTAATCTCCGGGAAAATCCGGCATGGACGCGTCGTAGGCCATGTCGCCGAAGGCGCGCCGAACCACGCCGCGCCTGCCCGCCAGCGTCACCAGCGGGGCAAGAATTCGGGAAAAGCGCATGTTTTTTCCATGGCAGAGGCAGATCTGGCGGACGACTTCGCTCACCGAGCGGGGCTGACCGTCGCTGGGATGGAACGTGCCCGACGCGCCGCTGAGGGCGATCTGCGCGATGAGCTCGGCGAGGTTTTCGACATAGAGCATGCTGCGCCGGTTTTCGTATTCGGGAAATATGGGCAATTTGCGCGCCAGCGACCGCAGCGCGTTGTAGTTGCCCTTGCAGCCGTCGCCATAGACCATGGGCGGGCGCAGGATGGCCGCGCGGAAGCCGTCGCCCTCCAGCGCGCGCAGCGCGTTCTCCGCGTCCAGCTTGCTCTGCCCATAGGCGTTGACGGGCGCGGGCGGCGTGTCGGGCGAAATAAAGCGGCGCTCGCCCGTCCGGGTCGCCTGACCAAAGACGATCATGCTGGAGAGAAAGATGAAGTGAGGACAGCCGTCGGCTTTGGCCTTCTGCGCCAGATCCCGCGTCAGCTCGAAGTTGACGGTTCGGTACGCGTCGGCGAGCGACGGGTCGGGGCTGACGTGGGCGACGCCCGCCGTGTGGACGATGCAGTCGTATCTGGACAGATCGAGGTCTTTCCACTGCCCGCCGCGCACGCTGACGGCCTCCGCGCGCACGCCGGGAAGCTCGCGCATGCGGCGCAGGGCCGCCGCGGCGATGAAGCCGCTTTTGCCGGTGATGAGAACGTCAGGCATCCCTCTTCTCCTCCTCGGGCGCGGGCGCGCCCTCGCGCACGCCGTCGCGGCGCAGCACGCTCAGGAACGTTCCGAAAAAGCACTTCAGATCGAAGCCGAAGCTCATTTTCTGCACATATTCGCCGTCCAGACGCGCCTTGACCGGAATGGGCAGCTCGTCGCGGCCGTTGATCTGCGCCCATCCCGTCAGGCCGGGGCGCACGTCGTTGGCGCCCGCGCGCTCCCGCGCGGCGATCAGATCGTCCTGATTCCACAGCGCCGGGCGCGGGCCGACGAAGGCCATGTCGCCGCGCAGAATGTTGATCAGCTGCGGCAGCTCGTCCAGGCTGGAGGCGCGCAGAAAGCGCCCCAGCGGCGTGATGAAGCGGTTCGCATCCTGCAGAAGATGCGTCGGCGCGTCCTTGGGCGTGTCGGTGCGCATGGTGCGGAATTTGTAGATGGTGAACAGCTTTCGGTGCAGGCCGACGCGGCGCTGCGTAAACAGCGAGGGGCCGGGAGAGGTCAGCCGCACTGCCGCCGCCAGAATCAGCAATAGCGGCGAGAGCAGAAGCAGCGCCAGCAGCGCCAGCAGGAAGTCCAGCATTCGCTTGAGGATAGGATACAAGAGTTTCGCCTCCGAAAAGTAAATCAACATTATTATACATGAAATCGCGCCCTTCGGCAAGCGCCGGAGACAATTTGCCGAAAAACGTGTCAAACCATAAAGAAACTTCACCAAAAATACGCTTGTGCAGCCGAAGCAAAAGTGATATATTGACGATAATTTGCAGAGTAAACCTGTAGTGTAAAGGGGATTGGAACGCGATGTCCGAAAATGTGCTGCTTCGCCTGAAGGGCCTGGAAAAATCCTTTGACCGACACCCGATTCTGCGCGGGATTTCGCTGGACGTGCAGTCCGGCGAGTTCGTCACGCTGCTCGGCCCGTCGGGCTGCGGCAAGACCACCACGCTGCGCATCATCGCGGGCCTGCTGGATCCGGACGCGGGCTCGGTGGAGCTGGACGGACGGGACATCACCGCCCTCGCGCCGGAAAAGCGCGACGTGAACACAGTGTTTCAGAACTACGCCCTGTTCCCGCACATGAACGTGGAGAAGAACATCTCCTACGGCCTGCGCGTGCGCGGCATGAAGAAGCCCGAATGGCAGAAGCGGGTGACCGAGATGCTGCGGCTGGTGCAGCTGGAGGGCTATGAAAAGCGCATGCCCGGCCAGCTGTCCGGCGGTCAGCGCCAGCGCGTGGCCATCGCCCGGGCCGTGGTGCTCAATCCGCGCCTGCTGCTGCTGGACGAGCCGCTGGGCGCGCTGGATCTGAAGCTGCGCCGCCAGATGCAGCAGGAGCTCAAGGACATCCAGCGCCGGCTGGGCATCGCCTTCGTCTACATCACCCACGATCAGGAAGAGGCGCTGAACATGTCCGACCGCATCGCCATCATGCACGAGGGCCGCTTCGAGCAGATCGGCACGCCCGAGGAGATCTACGAACGCCCGGCCACCCGCTTCGCCGCCGGCTTCATCGGCCAGACCAATCTGCTGGAGGCGAAGGTCGTCTCGACGGACGCGGAGGGCGTCGTGCTGGAATACGCCGGAACGCGCCTGCCCGCGCGCAGGCCGGATTTCGACGTGCAGGCGGGCGACACGGTGGCGCTGAGCCTGCGCACCGAGCGGGTGGGCTTTGCCAGAACGCCGCTGGGCGGCTGCGCGCTGCCGGCTACGCTGAAATCCCGCCACTACGCCGGAGGCTCCATGCGCGCCGTGCTGACGCTGGACGACGGCCGCGAGGTGCTGGCCCAGTGCCCGTCCGCCGACCGCGCGCAGGGCGAAATCGGCGAGCGCGTGCTGCTGAGCTGGAATCCCGGCGAGGCGCCGGTGGTTCGGTGACGGAGGGGAAAAGACATGGGTGAGATGAAAAAGAAGCGCGACCGCGCGTCGGCGCTGCTGAGCGCGCCGCTAATCGCGTGGACGCTGCTGTTCGTCGGCGCGACCATCGGCTATGTGATCGTACTGAGCTTTCTGAAGCGCAAGCCCGACGGCTTCGGCGTGCTGCCGGAGTTTACGCTGGAGAACTACGCCAAGCTGTTCTCGGCCAATTACGGGCGCATTTTCCTGAACACGCTGAAGCTGGGCGTGGAGACCACGGCGCTGTGCATGCTGCTGGGCTACCCCTTCGGCTATCTGATGGGACGCGCGTCGAAGAAATGGCGCACGATTCTGATGCTGCTGGTGATCGTGCCCTTCTGGACGAACGCGCTGATCCGCGTGTACGGCTGGCGCATTCTGCTGGTGGGCAACGGCCCGATCAACCGGGCGCTGATGGCGCTGGGGCTGATCGACAAGCCGCTGAAACTGCTGAACACCCACGGCGCGGTGGTGCTGGGCATGGTCTACGCGCTGCTGCCGTTCATGATTCTGCCCACCTACACCAGCGTGGAGAAGATGGACTGGTCGCTGGTGGAGGCGGGGCGCGATATGGGCGCGCGGCCGTCGAAGGTGTTCTGGACGGTGACGCTGCCGCTGACCGCGCCGGGCATGCTCACGGGCTGCGTGCTGGTGTTCGTGCCGAGTCTGGCGCTGTTCTTCATGTCCGATCTGATGGGCGGGCCCAGCGACATTCTGGTGGGCAATCTGGTCAACGATCAGCTGCTCAAGAGCCGGGACTGGCCGTTCGCCGCGGCGCTGTCGGTGGTGCTGCTGGCGGTGACCTGCCTGATTATGGCGATCTACCGCCGTCTGGGCGGCAGGGCGGCCAGCATGACCTTCTTCTGAAAGCGGGGCGCGAGAGATGAAAAGACGCAGATCGCCGTGGGCGCCGCTGTATCTGACGCTGGTGCTGGTGCTGATGTACCTGCCCATCGCCGTGGTGGTGCTGTATTCCTTTAACGCCAATGCCAGCCGCTATCCCAACGAATTCACCGGTTTTTCGCTGCAATACTACCGCGCGTTGTTCAGGGACACCAAGGGCCTGCTGGCGGCGCTGAAGTCCAGCCTGATTCTCGCGGCGTGCAGCTGCGGCATTTCCATGGTCATCGGCACTCTCGGCGCGGTGGGCATGTCCCGGCGGAAGTTTCGCGGGCAGGGCGCGCTGGAGACGCTGGCGCTGCTGCCCATCATGATTCCCGAGATCATTCTGGGCATGGCGTTTCTGGCGGTGTTCACCGCCGTGGGGCTGCGCTTCGGCATGCTGACGCTGATTCTGGCCCACGTGACCTTCTGCACGCCCTATATCTTCATCATCGTGCAGGGGCGGCTGGCGGGCATGGATCCGTCGCTGGCGGAGGCCTCGCAGGATCTGGGCGCGTCGCCGGCGCGCACCTTCCGGGAGATCACGCTGCCGCTGATTCTGCCGGGCGTGCTGTCGGGCGTGATGCTGGCCTTCGCCATGAGTCTGGACGACTTCGTCATCAGCTTCTTCGTCACCGGCGCGACCACCACCACGCTGCCGCTGAAGGTCTATTCGTCGGTCAAGACGGGCGTTTCGCTGCAGGTCAACGCCCTGTGCACGCTGACGCTGGGCGCGGTGGCCGTGGCCATGGCCGTCAAGCAGCTGGTGCTGGACCGTCCCAGGAAGGATATGAGCAGCCCCAAAGAAGGCTGAGCATATAGATAAAAAACCGAGGAGGAAAACCTGAAGTGAAGAAAATTCTTGCACTGCTGCTCGCGGCGACGCTCTGCCTCGCCGGATTGACCGCCCTGGCCGAGGAAGAGGAGAAGGTTCTCAACGTGTTCACCTGGGAGGGCTATTTCGACGAGACGACCCTCGCCCAGTTCACCGAGGAGACGGGCATTCAGGTGAACTATTCCACCTTTGCCAGCAACGAGGAAATGATGCTCAAGCTGCAGGCCAACGGCGGCTCCGAGTACGACATCGTGCTCGCCAGCGACTACGCCATCTCCACCATCCGCAAGGAAGGCCTGATCCAGCCGCTGGACAAGTCCCTGCTGACCAACTGGGACAACCTCAACCCCGACTATCTGAACCAGTACTTTGATCCGGACAACGTCTACTCCATGCCCTACACCGTGGGCTCGCCCATGATCGTGTACGATCCCGATCAGGTGGACGGCGAGCTGACCTCCTTCAGCGATCTGTGGCGCGAGGATCTGGCCGACAGCCTGTGGCTCATCGACGACGCGCGCGTGATCGTCGGCGAGACGCTGCGCTCTCTGGGCTATTCCTACAACACCACCGAGCAGTCTCAGCTGGACGAGGCCGCCGCGAAGCTGGCCAGCCTCAAGCCCAACATCCGCGTGCTGGACTATGACATGACCTACAACTACCTCACCGCCGGCGAGGTCAAGGCCGCCTATCTGTTCACTCCCTTCGTGGTGCTCAGCCTTCAGGAGAACCCGAACCTCGTGGCCGTGTTCCCCTCCGAGGGCATCGGCTTCGGCGTGGACAGCATCGTCATTCCCGTCAACGCGCCCCATCCCAACAACGCCCACGCGTTCATGAACTTCTATCTGCGCGCCGACGTCGCGGCCTATGTCGCTCAGTGGCAGGCCTACATCAACCCCAACAAGGCCGCCGACGAGCTGATCGACCCCGATTACGCCGCCATGTCGCCCTTCCACATTCCCGCCGAGCTGCTGGAGAGCAAGGAATACGTGGAGGATCTGGGCGAGAACGAGAGCATGTTCCAGGATGTGTGGAACGGCTTCAAGGTCAACTGACACATTTCTCCAAAAATTTGCGGGCTCCGGATTTTTCCGGAGCCCGCTCAGCCTGTCAAAAAACCCACGGAGAGCTCGAGAGGGCCGAGGCCCTCTCGATTTTTAATCGTGCCCGGCGGCGTGTACGGCGGGTGCGGGGCGGTTTTTGCGGCGGAAAATCCCATTTTCCAGAGCAAAAATCGCTTCCTTGCAGTTTTTGCGCCCGGAAATCTGAAAGATTTCAGCAAAAACTGGTAGGGGTGGCAGTGGCGGGGGAGCTTGCTCCCACGTCCACCAGCTTGTCAAAAAGACTTTTTTGACAAGCTGTGCGGGCTCCGGATTTTTCCGGAGCCCGCTTACGTTTATTCCTGAATTTTTCGCGCTTCCATGTAGTAGCGCTTGTCGGTGGCTTCGCCCATGGAGAAGCTCTTCCGGGGCAGTGCGCCCCAGCGGCGGATGGACGGGAACAGCTCGGCCTTGTCAAAGGCCCGGGGCATGAAGCCCAGCGAGCCGGGATGGCGCGCTACCAGCGTGCGCAGCGCCTCCTCGCCGTGGATGTAGTCGATGTCGGTCCCGGGATGGCGGGCCAGATAGCTGTCCAGGAAGGACTGGAGCAGCGGCAGCGGATACTGCTCGAAGCGGAAGTTCATGCGCATGTCCGCGTCGAATACGATCAGATCGTCGCCCGGCGCGTCGACCACGCCGCGCTCGCTCAGCCATCGGCGCAGCTCGCCCAGCACCATCGCCGAATCCACGTTGAACAGAATGCGGTGCACCGGCTCGAACACCAGCGCGGGGCAGTGCAGGTTGATCAGCTCCACCAGCGCATAGCGCGCGGGATGGCTCTCGCGCTCGGCCTCGGTCAGTTCGCCGCGAATCTGCGTCCAGCACTGCTTGGCCGCGGCGATGGAGTGGTTGCCGTCGCCCACGGCGTAGAGCAGACCGTTTGCGTCCCGGGCCAGCAGATCCATGATCCGGAACACGCGATCCGCGTCCGCGCCCTCCACGGCCCAGCCGCGCAGATGGCCGCCGTTCAGCATCAGCTCAAAGTCGTACAGCGGGCGCAGGCGGTCGCGGTTTTCGTACAGCGTCTCCACCACCATCCGCTGGGGATCGTCGATGAGCATCATGGCGTGGGGCAGCTCCAGCGGCGCGCCGGAGCGGATCCGCGCCCTGGGCGGCACGCGGGAGGCCACGGTGCCCTCGGTGGCGCGAATGAGGGAATTGGAGCCGGAGGACGGATCGTACTGCTCCAGATCCAGCGCCGCCACCAGTCCCGGGCGAACGCCCGCGGGCGTGGTGCGCTCCACGAGTACGAAGCCGTCCACGGCCTCGGTCAGCACGCCGCGCTCCAGATAGTCCCGCATGGCGGCGTGAATCTGCGGAACGCGGCGGTCGCTGTCGGCGAGGTAGACCTCGGGCAGCGTGAGGTTCAGCGTCGAGGGCGCGCCGCCCACGACGGTCTCGACCTCTTTCCAGTATTCAGGCTGGGCCGTGAACTGGTCGCAGGCGACCACGGCCCATTTTTCCGGCGCGACACCCTTGGCGGGCAGCAGAATTCGCGCCTTTTTCAGTGCGGTGTTCATGGACAGAATCTTCCTTTGAATTTATTGCGGCATCAGCAGCCGGACGCGATAGCTCGTCTCCAGACTGCGCAGCGACTCGATCAGCGCTTCGCTGGGGCGGGCGCTCACGTCCACCACCGTGTAGGCCAGCGCGCCGCGGGACTGGTTGACCATGTTTTCGATGTTCAGCCCCTCGGAGGACAGGCGCTGGGTGATGGCGCCGATGACGTTGGGCACGTTCTGATGCAGCACGGTGATGCGCGGCACGACGCAGCGGCCCATGGGGCAGTTGGGATAGTTGCAGGAATTGACGATGGAGCCGTTCTTCAGATAGTCGTCGATCTGCCGGGCCACCATGCGCACGCAGTTGTCCTCGCTCTCGGGCGTGGACGCGCCCAGATGGGGCGTGACGACCACGTTCTTCGCGCCGATCAGCTCCGGCGACGGGAAGTCGGAAACATAGGTGCGCAGCCGGCCCTCCTCCAGCGCCGTGCGGACGGCGGCCGCGTCCACCAGCGGGCCGCGGGCAAAGTTCAGCAGCGCCGCCGTGGGCTTCATGCGCCTCAGCGCCGCCTCGTCGATGGTGTTGCGCGTGGAATCCATCAGCGGCACGTGCAGCGTCAGATAATCGCTCTTTTCCAGCACCTCGGTAAAGTCCGTGGAATGGCGCACGGCGCGGGAGAGCTTCCACGCGTGATCCACCGAGATGTAGGGGTCGTAGCCCAGCACGTCCATGCCCAGCGCCACGCCCATGTTGGCCACCAGCACGCCGATGGCGCCCAGGCCGATCACGCCCAGCGTTTTGCCCGACAGCTCCGGGCCGGCAAAGCGGCTCTTGTTCTTCTCCACCAGCTTCTCCATGTCCGGCTCCGCGGCGAGGGTCTTGCACCACTCCACGCCGTCGGTGATTCTGCGCGAGGCCAGCAGCAGGCCCGCCACCACCAGCTCCTTGACGGCGTTGGCGTTGGCTCCGGGCGAGTTGAAAACCACCACGCCCTTTTCGGCCATTTTGTCCAGAGGGATGTTGTTCACGCCCGCGCCTGCGCGCCCGATGCACAGCAGTTCGTCCTCGACGGACATTTCGTGTAAATTTGCGCTGCGCACCAGCAGCGCCTGAGGATGCTCCGCGTCCGCGCGCACGTCGTATTCGCCCTCGGGCAGGGAATCCCGATAGACCGGCGAGATGGCGTTCAGGGTCTGAATCTGAATCATATTACGCATTCTCCATTTCGAATTTTTTCATGAAATCGGCCAGCGCGCGCACGCCCTCCATGGGCATGGCGTTGTAGATGCTGGCGCGGATGCCGCCGGTGAGGCGATGCCCCTTCAGGCTGACCAGCCCCTGGGCCGCGGCTTCCTTGACGAACTTCGCGTCCAGCTCCGGGCTGGGGGTGGTGAAGGTCACGTTCATGCGGCTGCGCGAGGCCGGCGCGGCCTTGGGGCGATAGAAGGCGCTCTCGTCCAGCAGCGCGTAGAGCAGGCTCGACTTTTCGATGTTGACCTTTTCGATGGCCGCCACGCCGCCCTGTTTTTTGAGCCACTTCATGCACAGGCCGGCCATGTAGATGGCGTAGGTGGGCGGGGTGTTCAGCATGCTGCCCTTTTCGTCCATGACCGTCCAGTTGAGGATCTTCGGGCAGTCCTTCCGGGCGCGGCCCAGGAGATCCTTCCGGACGATGACCAGCGTCAGCCCCGCCGGGCCGATGTTCTTCTGCGCGCCGGCGTAGATCACGCCGAAGCGGGACACGTCATAGACCTCGGAGAGGATGTTGCTGGACATGTCCGCCACCAGCGGAACCGCGCCCGTCTCGGGCAGCGACGCGTAGCGCGTGCCGAAGATGGTGTTGTTGGTGGTGATGTAAAAATAGTCGGCCTCCGGGTCGAAGTCGGCGGGGTTCCACGCGGGAATGGAGACATAATTCTCGTCCCGGGACGAGGCCACGCAGCGCACGGAGCCGTACTTCTGCGCCTCGGTCAGCGCGCCGTGGGCGAAATTGCCGCTGTCGATGTAGTCCGCGCTGCGGGAAAGCAGGTTCAGCGGAATGGCGGCGAACTGGCCCGTCGCGCCGCCCTGCAGGAACAGCACGGAGTAATTCTCCGGCACGCCCATCAGCTCCCGCACGAGGGCCTCGGTTTCGTCGAAGATTTCCTGATACATGGCGGAGCGATGGCTCATCTCCATGACCGACATGCCCGTGCCGCGGTAATCCAGCATTTCCCGCGCAGCGGTCTGGAGCGCCTCCTCGGGCATCATGGACGGCCCGGCGGCGAAATTGTAAACGCGATTCATGGTATACCTCCTGTTCAGACGCAGTCCGATCTCAATTAAGAAACAGTATAGTGATCGCTTTAGACCTTTTCAAGGTTAAAGCGGTAAAATCTGCGAAGGTTTCCATTCAATTTCTGTCCAGAAATGGTTCGGAGGCTTTTTTCTTCTTCAAGATGATTTTGTTTTTAACCGTTCCGTGATATACTGGAACAGAATAGAATCGGAGGGATCCAATTTGGCTCGGAAAGACAGATGGCTGCACAGCACGATGCTGGTGACGCTTGTAATTATTCTCAGCAAGGCGGTGGGCTTCGGCCGCGACATGGTGACCACGGCCTATTTCGGCCGCACCATGGAAAACGACGCGTATGTCTCGGCGTACAGCCTGTTCTATCTGCCGGTACTTCTGTTCAATTCCTGCATTTCGGCGACGCTGATTCCGCTGTTCGTGGAGGAACGGGAGAGGTTCAGCCTGAAGCATTCCAATCGCTTCGCCAGCAATTCCATCAACCTGTTTTCGCTGGCGGCGCTGGTGGTCTCGGCGCTGATGTACATTCTGGCCGGGCCGCTGGTGAATCTGGTGTATCACGGCTTTTCGCCGGAGAAGGCGGCGCTGACGGCGCGGCTTACGCAGATCATGGTGCTGGCGCTGGTGTTCAACGTCGCGTCCATCGCCGTGTCCAGCCTGCTCAACGCCATGGAGAAATACATCGCCGCCCAGCTGACGGGCTTTCCGCTGAGCGTGTGCGTGATTCTCGCGTCGGTCTGCTTTTCCGATCGCTGCGGCATCGAGGCCGTGGCCTGGGGCGTGTTCGCGGCCAATGTGCTGCAGCTGCTGGTGCTGATTCCGTTCCTGCGGGGATGGTTTACCTATACGCCCATGCTCAACGCCGGGGACGAGCGCTTCCGCAAGCTGATGCGGCTGGCGCTGCCGGCCATGCTGAGCATGGGCGTGAGCGAGCTGAACCACATGATCGACCATGCGCTGGCCTCGGGGCTGCCCGAGGGCACGCTCACGTCCATGACCTCGGCCTACCGGCTGATTACCTTCGTGCAGGGCATTCTGCTGGTGCCGCTGACGACGGTGATGTTCTCCAAGATGAGCAGGCGCGTGGCCGAGGACGACGTGCGCGGCGCGCTGAAGCTGCTGCGCCGGAGCGTACTGGTCATCGCCATGGTGGTGCTGCCGGTGGTGGCCGTAGGCGCGGTGCTGTCCAGCGACGTGATTCAGTTCGCCTACATGCGCGGCAAGTTTACCATGGACGACGTGCGCGTCACCGCGGGCGTGCTGATGTTTTACATCATCGGCATCCCGGCCTTCGGCCTGCGCGATTTCTTCAGCCGCGTGTTCCACTCGCTGAAGGATACGAAGACGCCCTTCCGCGTCTCGTGCATGGTGGTGGCCATCAACGTGGTGCTGAACGTCATTCTGAGAAAATTCATGGGCGCGAACGGTCTGGCCTTCGCCACGTCCATCGCCGGATACTGCGGCATGACGGCCATGGTGCTGCTGCTGAAGAAGCGCTTCGGCAGAATCGGCACGCGCCGCATGACCCGGGAGCTGTGCAAGATCGTCGCCGCCACCGCCGTGTGCACCGCGGTCTGCGTCGCGCTCAACCGCGCGGTTCCCCCGGCGGAGGGCACGCTGAAGGTGACGCTGCGCCTCGTGGCCTGCGGCGGCGCGTCCATCGTCGCCTATCTGGCCTGCGCATGGGCGCTGGGCCTGAACACGCTGAAGAAACTGGTCGGCGGCAGGCGCCGCTGACGGAAGGGAGAAGCCATGCAGGAAGAGGAACGCCTCATCACCACCGGTTTCCGGGAGGAGGACGAGGACGCGGAGCAATCGCTTCGCCCCAGAACGCTGGCCGAGTATTTCGGACAGGACAAGCTCAAGAAGAGCCTGAGCGTCTACATGCAGGCGGCGCTGGCCCGCCGGGAGCCGCTGGATCACATTCTGCTCTACGGCCCGCCCGGACTGGGCAAGACCACGCTGGCGGGCATCATCGCCTCGGAGATGGGCCACAACATTCGCGTCACCAGCGGCCCGGCCATCGAGCGCGCGGGCGACCTCGCGTCCATTCTGACCAACCTGAACGCCGGCGACGTGCTGTTCATCGACGAGATCCATCGCCTGAGCCACTCCGTGGAGGAGGTGCTCTATCCGGCCATGGAGGACTACGCGCTGGACATCATGATCGGCAAGGGCCCGTCGGCGCGCTCCATCCGGCTGGATCTGCCGAAGTTCACGCTCATCGGCGCGACCACCCGCGCGGGCATGCTCACCTCGCCGCTGCGCGACCGCTTCGGCATCAGCTTCCGGCTGGAGATGTATTCGCCCGAGCAGCTGGCGGTCATCGTGCAGCGCTCGGCGAAGATCCTGAAAATCCAGTGCGACCGGGACGGCGCGCTGGAAATCGCCAGCCGCTCCCGGGGCACGCCCCGCATCGCCAACCGCTTCATCCGCCGTGTCCGGGATTTCGCCGAGGTCAACGGCACGGGCCGCATCACCGTGGAGGTGGCGCAGGAGGCGCTGGACATGCTGGAGGTGGACGAGCTGGGGCTGGACCACACCGACCGCACCATGCTGCGCACCATGATGGAGAAGTTCGGCGGCGGCCCGGTGGGTCTGGACACGCTGGCGGCCTCCACCGGCGAGGATGCGACCACCATCGAGGACATCTACGAACCCTATCTTTTGCAGCTGGGCTTCCTGATGCGCACGCCCCGGGGCCGCGTCTGCACTCAGGCGGCCTACGACCACATGGGCCTGAAGATGCCCGGCGGCGCGGATCGGCGCGGCGCGGACGACGCTCAGGTCAGAATGGAGCTATAAAAAAACGTTTTTCGGGTACCTGTCCTCCGCTGCCGGTAAGTGGGAATTGCCGACGGCGGAGCCGCATGGCCTTCGCTGAAGCGACGGGACTATAGTTTGAAGGACATGGGCCGGAAGAAACGACAGAGGATGTATACAATTATGAAGCTATCTGATTTCATGTACGATCTGCCCGAGGAGCGCATCGCTCAGACGCCGGTGGAGCCGCGGGATCACAGCCGGCTGATGGTGCTGCACCGGGACACGGATCAGATCGAGCATAGGCATTTTTACGACGTGATCGACTATCTGAATCCCGGCGACGTGCTGGTGATTAACGAAACCCGCGTGATTCCCGCGCGGCTGTTCGGCGAACGCGCCGGCGGCGGCGCCTGCGAGGTGCTGCTGCTGCGCCAGCTGGGGCCGAAGCGCTGGGAGACGCTGGTGAAGCCGGGCAAAAAGCTGAAGCCCGGCGCGGAGATCACCTTCGGCGGCGGGCGGCTGAGGGCGAGGATCGCCGAGACCACCGATGTGGGCGGCCGCATCGTGGACTTCGACTGCGAGGGTACCTTCGAGGCCGCGCTGGACGAGCTGGGCGAGATGCCGCTGCCGCCCTACATCCACGAGCGTTTGGAGGACAAGGAGCGCTATCAGACCGTCTACGCGAAACAGGAGGGCTCCGCCGCCGCGCCCACCGCGGGCCTGCACTTCACGCCCGAGCTGCTCGATCGCATTCGCGAAAAGGGCGTGGACGTGGTGCCGGTGCTGCTGCACGTAGGGCTGGGCACGTTCCGACCGGTCAAGACCGAGAACGTCGAGGAGCACGAGATGCACTCGGAGTACTTCGAGGTTACAGCCGAGGCCGCCGCGCGCATCAACGCCGCCCGCGAAAGGGGCGGGCGCGTCGTCGCCGTGGGCACCACCAGCGTGCGCACGCTGGAATCCGCCGCCGAAAACGGCGTGCTGCTGCCCAGACGCGGCGAGACGAGCATCTTCATCAAGCCCGGCTACCGCTTCCAGATGGTGGACGCGCTGATTACCAACTTCCATCTGCCCGGGTCGACGCTGGTGATGCTGGTTTCGGCGCTGTACGACCGGGAGAAGATTCTCGCGGCCTACGAGGAGGCCGTGCGCGACGGGTACCGCTTCTTCTCCTTCGGCGACGCGATGCTCATTCTCTGAGCGCCGCATAAACGGAAAACGCCTTCGCATATGCTGAATGTGCGGAGGTGTTTTTGCGTGAGAATTCCGTGGGAATTGGTGGCTTCGTTCGCGGTGGGGCTGGCGCTGTTGTGCCTGATCGGCTATCTGCTGCTGGTGCCCATGCGATTCATGTGGCGGCTGGCCGCGGGCGGCGTGCTGGGTGCGCTGACGCTGGCGCTGGTCAACGTGCTGGGCTCGCTGGCGGGCTTTTCGGTGGAGATCAATCCCTTCACAGCCATGGCCGTGGGCTTCCTGGGTCTGCCCGGCGCGGCCATGGTGGTGGCGATGCAGCTGCTGCTTTAGGGTAGATGGATGATAAGCTGACACGGACACAGGAAAAACCCGGAGGGAGCCAGGGCTCCTTCCGGGTCAGCTTGTCAAAAAAGTCTTTTTGACAAGCTGGTGGACGGGGGAGCAAGCTCCCCCGCCACTACCACCCCTACCAGTTTTTGCTGAAATCTTTCAGATTTCCGGGCGCAAAAACTGCAAGGTAACGATTTTTGCTCTGGAAAATGGGATTTTCCGCCACAAAAATCGCCCCGCACCCGCCGTACACGCCGCCGGGCTCGATTTAAATTCGAGAGGGCTTCGGCCCTCTCGAGCTCTCCGTGGGTTTTTTGACAGCCTGACCCGGAGGGAGCCAGGGCTCCTTCCGGGGTTCTGGCGTTGAACGCGGGGATGGGGGAGCACATCAGAGCGACAGCGCGCGTAGGGGCGGATTCGCTGTTCTGATGGATGCTCCTGCCGCACGAGAGGAGGCCGTACATCAGAAGGGCAGCGCTTAGGAATTCTGTGCCGCCATGCATGGACAGATTCAGGCGAGTTCCGCGCCGCCGCACATGGGCGGTTTCGAGCGCCGGTCAGTCGGGCGGCGAATGCCGATGGACGCGTTACCGCGCGTGAATGAGGTCGTACATCAGAATGGCGGCGGCGACGGCGGCGTTCAGGGATTCCGCGCCGCCGCGCATGGGCAGCTTCAGGCGCAGATCGGCCGCCGCGCGCACGGCGTCGCTGATTCCCCGGGCTTCATTTCCGATGACGAGGACGATTTTGCCCTCCAGCTTCGGCCGGGCGTAGAAGTCCGAGCCGTGCAGGTCGGAGGCGATCACGGTATAGCCCTCCGCGCGCAGCGCCTCCAGCGCGCCGGCCAGCGGCGCGGCGTGGGCGAAGGGCACGCGGAAGCCCGAGCCCATGGCCGCGCGCAGCACCTTGGGCGACAGCGGATCGGCGCTGCCCTCGCCCAGCAGCAGGCCCGAAAAGCCCGCTGCGTCGGCGGTGCGCCAGATGGTGCCCACGTTGCCGGGATCCTGCACGCCGTCCAGCGCCACGATGGCCCCGCCCAGCGCGCCGACAGAACGCGGCTGGGGCGCGGTGAAGGACGCGCACACGCCCTGGGGCGATTTCGTCTCGCACACGGCCTCCAGCAGGCTGCGCGGCACCTCGAAGCACCGCGCGCCATGTCCGGCCATCTCGGCGGCGAAGTCGGCAAAGCGCTCCTCGGCCAGCAGATCGCAGGGGGTGAGGCCGCATTTCAGCGCCTCGCGGATCATGACCTCGCCCTCCACGAGGATGCGGCCCGTCTCCACGCGCGTCCGGCGATCCTTCAGGTCGCGCAGCGCGCGCACGGCGGGATTTTTCACGCTTGTAATCTTTTCCATGAGCATGCTCCTATCGGCCGCCCGCCGAATAGGCGAGCAGATAGACGTTCCTTGCGCCCGCCTTTCGAAGCGCCCTGGCGCATTCGCGGGCGGTGGTTCCGGTGGTGTACACGTCGTCCACCAGCAGCACGCGGCGGCCGGTGAGATCGACACGGCATTCGAAGGCGTTTCTGAGATTGGTTCGGCGCGCCGCGCCCTCCAGCACCGACTGCTGAACCGTGTGCCGCGTGCGGACGAGCGCGTCGGCGTAGGGAAGGCTCAGCTTTTCGGCCACGCCGCGGGCCAGCAGCTCCGAATGGTTGAAGCCGCGCCTGCGCCGCCGCCGGGGATGCATCGGCACGGGCACGACCAGCTCGATCCCGGTGGGCTCCATCGCCCTTTCCGCCTCGGCCATGTCCGCGGCCATGGGCTCTGCCAGCAGCTTCACGCCGGCGAATTTCAGACTGCGCACCATGCCGCCCGCGGGGCCGTGGTAGGAATACACCGCCACCATGCCGTCCAGCGCGGAATCCCGGCGCGCGCCCATTCGGCTGCGGGCCAGCGCCTGCCGGCAGTCCTCGCACAGCCAGTCATTGAGACAGCCTGTTTGGCTTCCGCAGCCCATGCACCGCGCCCGGCGGGGATACAGAAGGTCGAGCAGCGCGTTGCCGAGGCGGGAGAGCCGGGGAAAACGCGCCGCTTTGGCAAAAAGCAGCTCCGCACACTGTGACGATGCGGAATGATCGTGCCGACGCTCGGACAGAGCGTCGAAAAGACGGGAGATCACGGGCATGACCTCGCTTTCGAAGGCGGAGAGGGAAATGGGCACACGCGCCGAAACACCTGCGCATTGCGGCAGAAGCTGCTGGCGCGGCGCGATTTGTCGGGCGGCGGGAACGCGCTCATCTTCCATTGCCCTGCTTCAGCCGCTCGGTCAGGGCGCTGTATCGGCGGAGGATGTGGTTGTTGTCCACCATCTGCCTGACGCAGCTCTCCCGGCCCACGAGCACCACCAGCTTCTTCGCGCGCGTGACCGCGGTGTAGAGCAGGTTTCGGGTCATCAGCATCGGCGGGCCGCTGAACAGCGGCAGCACCACGGCCTCGAACTCGCTGCCCTGGCTCTTGTGTACGGACATGCAGTAGGCCGGCTCCAGCTCGTCCAGCATGGACGAATCGTACACCGCCCGGCGGCCGTCGTCGAACTCCACGGTCAGCTCCATTTCCCGGCGATTGACCGAGACGACGAAGCCGATGTCGCCGTTGAACGCGCCGGTTCCGTCCTTTTCGGGCGACGTCCACTCGATGTCGTAATCGTTGCGCACCTGCATGACCTTGTCGCCCAGCCGGAAGATCACGTCGCCCCGCGCCAGCTCCGGCTTGTCCCGATGGGCGGGATTCAGCGCCTGCTGAAGGACGCGGTTCAGCGCGAACACGCCCAGATCGCCGCGCTTCATGGGCGCCATGACCTGAATGTCCCGAAGCGAATCCAGTTTCATGTAGTTGGGCAGCCGCGTCTGCACCAGCGCCACCACGGACTGGGCCGCCTGCGCCACGCTCTCCCGGCGCTCCATGAAGAAATCCGTCTCCCGGCTGCGCAGCGTCGGGTATTCGCCGCGGTTGATGCGATGGGCGTTGACGACGATCATGCTCTGGCCCGCCTGGCGGAAGATCTCCGTCAGGCGCACCACGCGCACCACATCCGCGGCGATGAGATCGCGCAGCACGTTGCCCGCGCCCACCGACGGCAGCTGATCCGCATCGCCCACCAGAATCAGCCGCGTGCCCGGGCGCAGCGCCCGGAGCAGCGCGCGCATCAGGAAGACGTCCACCATGGACATCTCGTCCACGATCACCACGTCGGCCTCCAGCGGGTTGTCCTCGTCCCGGGCGAAGCCCTGGCCCTCGCCGCCGTATTCCAGCAGCCGGTGCAGCGTCCGCGCGGAGCATCCGGTGGCCTCGCTCATGCGCTTGGCCGCGCGTCCCGTGGGCGCGCAGAGCTCCACGCGTCCCATGCGGCGCATCAGGCGGATGATGCAGTTGATGGACGTGGTTTTGCCGGTGCCCGGGCCGCCGGTGACCACGGCCACGCCCTCGGTGACAGCGGCCAGCACGGCGCTGCGCTGCTCCCCGCAGAGGGCGACCTTCTCGTCGCGCTCGTATTCGGCGATCTCGGCGAGGATCGCCTCCTCGCTTTGGGGCGCGGGCAGTATGGAATCCCGCAGCGCCAGCAGCAGCTTCGCCGTGTCGCGCTCCGCGTCCAGCAGATTGGGCAGATACACGGCGCGCTCGTCTCCAACCTCCTCCAGAACCAGCGCCCGGCGGGTGAGCAGCACCTTCAGCGCGCGGGCCGTCGTCTCCTCCGACGCGCCGAGAACGCGCCCGGCCTGGGCGATGAGCTCGCCCTCGGGCAGGTACATGTGGCCCATGCCATTGGCGGCCTCGGAGAGCACGTAGCGGATGCCGCTGCACAGGCGAAACTCGGACTCCTTGGCAAAGCCCAGCGACGCGGCGATGGCGTCGGCGGTCTTGAATCCCACGCCGTCCACCTCGTCCACCAGCCGGTAGGGATTGGCGCGCAGCACCTGCTCGGCGGCCTCGCCGTAGGTCTTGACGATCTTCATGGACAGAGCGGGGGACAGGCCGTAGCCCTGCAGAAACAGCAGCGTGCCGCGCATGGCGTTCTGCTCCTCGAAGGCCTCGGCGATCTGGCGGGCGCGCTTGGGGCCGATGCCGTCGATTTCGGTCAGCCGCTCGGGCTCGCTCTCCAGTATGTCCAGCGCCCGCGTGCCGAAGCGGCTGACGATGAGCTTGGCCGTGGCGGGACCCACGCCCTTGATGAGGCCCGAGGCCAGATACTTCTCCACGGCGGATTTCGTCTCCGGCCGAGTGGTCTCGTAGCCGCTGACGCGAATCTGCTCGCCGTATTCCCGATGTTCCACCAGCTCGCCGTCGAAGATGGCGTGCTCGCCCGCCGAGAGGAACGGCATGACGCCCACGGCGCTGGTGCGTCCCGAGCCGTCCAGCCGGACGGAGGCCACCGTCCAGCCGTTCTGATCGTTGCGAAAGACGATCTCCTCCACCGTTCCCTCGAATTTCGACATGGCGCTTCCCTTCTGAAATGTCCGGTCGTTTCAAAAAGCGAAGTCCGGCACGAAAGACCGTCCTTCGCTTTGCTCATTGCGTCAGTGCTGCGCGTTCTTCGCGTGAATCAGGCACAGACCCTTCAGCGTCAGCAGCCCGTCCATCACGTCGATGACGTTGGACTCCTCGGCCACCAGCACGGCCAGTCCGCCGGTGGCGATGACCTTGGCGTGGGGCGCGTTCAGCTCCTTCTTCATGCGCTCGATCAGGTAGTTCACCTGCCCGATGTAGCCGTAGACGATGCCCGCCTGCATGTTGGTCACGGTGCTGCGGCCGATGACGCTCTCGGGCTTGGTCAGCTCGAAGCGCGGCAGCTTCGCGGCGCGCTCGGTCAGCGCGTCGGCGGCCAGCTTGAGGCCCGGGCAGATGGCTCCGCCGAGGAATTCGCCCCGTTCGGAGATCACGCCGAAGGACGTGGCGGTGCCGAAGTCGATGGTGATGCACGGCCCGCCGTAGAGCTCGTAGGCCGCCACGGCGTTGGCGATGCGGTCGGAGCCCAGCTCCCGCGGGTTTTCATACTTGATGTTGATGCCCGTCCTGACGCCCGGCTCGATCTTCATCGGCTCGATGCCGAAGTAGTTCCGGCACATGTGCTCCACGGTGAAGTTGATCTGCGGCACCACCGACGACATCATGATGCCGTCGATCTGGCCGCGGTCGATGCGGTTGTATTGCAGAAGGTTCATCAGCAGAAGGCCCAGCTCGTCCGACGAGCGCTGGCGGTCGGTGGAGATGCGCCAGTACTGACGCATCTCCATGCCCTCGAACAGCGCGGTCTTGATGTTGGTATTGCCGATGTCCAGCGTGAGAATCATGGACGATCTCCTCCGTTGTTTACTTGTGTGCGTCCAGCAGGCCGGCCTTGCCCAGCGCCGCGCCGACGGCTCCGGTCAGAACCGTGGCCGCTGCCATCTCCGCCACGGCGTTGATGCCCACGAAGGCGCAGACGAAGACCAGCAGGTTCCGTCCGGCCACGAGGCCCTGAACGTATTCGGTGCCGCCGAACAGAACGAGCAGCGCCGTCATGAAAAACAGCGTGTTCAGGAACGCGGACAGAAAGCCCGTGATCGCGCAGGCGACATAGGGCTTCGCCTTTTTGGACAGGCCGCGATAGATCCAGCCCAGCAGCAGGCCGTCCAGCGCCCGGGGCACAAACCGCTGCACGAAGGCCAGAAAGGGATTGATGCTGAAGAGCATCACGCCCATGGCGCTGCTGCCGCCGACACCGAGACACTGCAGAAAGCTGGTCAGGCCGAACACGCAGCCGCAGATCAGTCCGCCCACCGGTCCCAGCGCCACGGCGGCCACGGCCAGCGGAACGACGTTCAGCGTGATCGCCAGCGGGCCGATGTTCAGATAACCCAGAGGGGTCATGCTCATCAGGAGCAGAATGGCGATCAGCAGCGCGAGGACGACGAAGTTGCGAATGGACAGTTTTTTCATGGTGAGTTCCTCCGTTCGAGTTCTTTTTGGGATACCCTACGAAAAATGAGAAAAGGGAAAAACCGCGTTCGGCTCCGAGGATGCCGACGTGCTTATTATAACATGTTTCGACCCGCCTGCAAACCGCATTATGTTAAAAAAGAATTTACGGCCTTGTGGACGAAACCGACGCATGCTATAATTTGTTTATTCATATATATGTTTGCAGAAGGCGGTTATATATGTTTGCAGAAGGCGGTCGGGAAGGAGTTTGCCCGACGGAGATTCTGGTGAAATAGGAGGCTTGTCCAATGATTACCCGCAGAGACGACCAAAAAAAGAGCGTCCGCGAATACATGCGCGGAGGCAAGGAGTTTGTTCAGCTCACCGCGCTGAGCCGGGAGCTGCCGGAGCACGCGCGCCTGTTCAGCGTGCTGCGCCTGATTCCAGGCGCGTCCATCGGCTATCACGAGCACGAGGGCGAAACCGAAATGTTTTATTTTCTCGAGGGCTGCGGCCGGGTGCGCGACGACGACAAATACTTCGACGTGAATTCCGGCGATTCCATGGCCACCTTCAGCGGCCATGGCCACGCGGTGGAGAACACCGGCGACTGCGATCTGGTGATTCTCGCCGTCATCGTGACCGACTGATTTTTGCCCCCTTCCGCGGTCGGCGGAAGGGGCTTTCACAAAGGTAAAGGAGATTTGCTTATATGACTTTTGGCGAAATTCGCGAGCGCGCCGCGCATATGCGGGCGCAGAATCTGGCCGCCGCCGCGCGGCTGACCGATCGGGTGAGCGCGGAGGATTATCGCGCGCAGGTGCGCTCGGCGCGGCAGAGCGGCGAGACGATTGAAATCTGGACGGACGCGTTCAACCGCGCCCTCCGGGAGCACGAGGTGCTGGTCGTTCCCGCCCGGGAGGAGCCGTATTACATCGACGCTTCCATCATCATGCCCTCCAATCGCCGCATCGAGGCCGAGGGCGCGCGCATCCGCGCCGTGGACGGCATGGACGTGCTGATGCTGCGCAGCGAGCATGTGCGCGACGGCTCCCGCGCGCCCATCGCAGAGGGGGACGCGGATGAGAACATTTCCATCCTCGGTGGCCGCTGGGAGGAGCCGCGCACCGAGCGCGCGGGCTATGGACGGAGCGGCAGGATCGACGAGGCGCGCTCCATGCACGGCGTTTCCACCTGCATGCTGTTTAACAACCTCTCCGGGCTGACGCTCCAGCATGTGACCTTTTCCCACTGCGGCGCGTTCGCCGTGCAGGCGGGCAATCTGAAAAACGGCGTGTTCGAGGACGTGACCTTCGAGCACTGCTTCGCCGACGGCCTGCACCTGAACGGCAACACGGACACGGTGTGGATTCGGGACGTGCGCGGCTACGTGGGCGACGATCTGGTGGCGCTGAACATGTACGACTGGCAGGATTCCTCGGTGAACTTCGGCCCCACGAAGACCGTGTGGTGCGAAAATCTGACCCTTTCGCCGGAGAGCCCCTACAAGGCTCTGCGCATCGAGCCGGGCGTGTATTACTACGACGACGGGACGAGCGTGGACTGCTCGCTGCACGACGCGGTGTTCAAAAACGTGCGCGGCGTGAACACCTTCAAGCTCTACTATCAGACGCCGGCCTATCTGGTTTCGGAATCGCCCGAGCGCGGCGGCGTGGGCAGCGGCGGCGACCTTTATTTCGAGGATATCGAGATCGACCTCGCCGCGCCCATCGACCGGCTGCCGGATTATGTGAATTCCGACCCCGTGACCGGCAGCTTCGCGGCCTTCGAGCTGGGCTCCAATCTCGAGAGCCTGACGCTCAGGAACGTGCGCGTCAGGCTGCACCGCGACCGGTATCCCATGTCGTTTCTGGTCTGCGCCGGGCCCAAGTCCTGCCGCGTGGGCGAGAAGGAAATCTTCGACCCCTATCTGTCCAGCGAGACGAAGCGGCTGGTTCTGGAGGACATTACCATCGACGGCGAGCATCCGAAGGACGTCGCGCCCTACGTTCGCGAAATCGCCTTCGATGATCCCGCGCGCTTCGCATGCCCGCCCGCCGCGGGGAGAATCCGGGAAATCGAATATCGGAAATGAGCAGAAGCTGCCTCCGGCGAAGCGTCGCCGGAGGCAGTAACCGTTTTGGAGGGGCGGATTATCCGCCGCGCGTCGGCTCCATTGACTGCCGCTTCGAAATGCGTCGGCCTTCGCGGCAGCCGCCGAATCCGGGCGAAATTCCGGAAGAGCCCGCGCCTCAGGGCCGCGTCTCGATGCGCGTGAACGCGCCGTCGCGCAGGCACTGGGCCAGCTCCGCGGAGGTGTGGATATCCCGGTCGGTGACGATGCCGCCCCGGGCCAGCGCGTCGGGCTCGTGGAAGTCGCTGCCCGAGGTGCGGATGAAGCGCGGATTCGCTTCGGCGACCGCCAGCGCGCGCTCGTTGTGGCTCTGGTGATGGGGATGGCCGTTGTAGACCTCCACGCCGTCCAGCGCGCTCAGCTCGGCCAGCGCGCACATGGAGCGGAAGGGATGGGCCTGAATCAGCAGCGCGCCATAGCGATGGCACAGCGCCTGAAGCTCCGGAAGCGGCAGCTCGTACAGCCGGGGATTTTCCTGAACGAAGTTCGGCTCCGCGCCGAAGATCAGAAAGTCGTTGCAGGGATGCTCGGCGGAATGGGCCTCCAGACCGAACAGCACGCGCACACCCCAGCGCTCGCCGGCCTCCCGCGCCGCGCGATAGCCCGCCAGCCAGGTTTCGACCTTCTCCGCATCCGTGCCGGTGAGCCGATCCATCACGTAATCGTTATAGTGGTCGGTGACGACCACGCCGCCGTAGCCCGAGGCCGCGAAGGCCGCGATTCCCTCCGCCGCCGGAACCCGTCCGCAGGGGCTGGTGGGCGCGGTGTGCATGTGAAGCTCCCATTTCATGGCTCGATGCCCTTCTTTCGCAAATGCTCGAAAAACCGGCTTCAATTATATCAGCGCCGCTGCGCGCCGTCAAGGAAAACGCGCGTTTTTCCATTCGCGCGCTTGACAACGCGCCGGTTTGCTTGCTACAATAAACTGATACGCGATGCGCGAGGGGGAGAAGAGAAATGTACATCGTGGTTGGACTGGGCAATCCCGGAAGGAAATACGAGCACACGCGCCACAACGTCGGCTTCGACGTGCTGGAGGTGCTCTCGCAGAAATATGATATACCCATCCGCAAACTGCGCTGCAAGGCGGCGGTGGGCGAGGGAACCATTCGCGGCGAGCGCGTGGTGCTGGCGCAGCCCCAGACGTTCATGAACCTGTCGGGCGAGAGCGTGGTGGAGCTGATGAACTGGTACAAGGCCGAGCCGGAGCACCTCATCGTGGTCTACGACGACGTGGATCTGCCCGAGGGCCGGCTGCGCTTCCGCCCCAGCGGCAGCGCCGGAACCCACAACGGCATGCGCAACATCATCTATCTGCTGGGGAAGGAGAACTTTCCCCGGGTGCGCGTGGGCATCGGCTGTCCGGCGGAGGGCTGGGACATGAAGGACTGGGTGCTGGCCACCTACAACACGCCCGAGCTGCGCAAGACCATGTTCGACGCGTATCTGAACGCGGCGGACGCGGTGGCGACGCTCATCGGCGACGGCGTGGACGCCTGCCGCCAGTTTGTTTCCAAGTGCAATTCGTGAGAATCTGACGGTTCGCGCATTGGGCGCGGGAGGATGGTATGGAGCAATTCGTCGGGCGCTACGGCTGCCTGTTCAGCCCGCTGGAGGAGCTGGACGCGTTTCGAGATCTGACGGACGCGCTGCGCAGGCCGGGCGTCTATTCGGCCTACGGCCCGGACGACGCCCAGCGGGCGCATCTCATCGCCGCGGCGGTGCGGAAGCTGAACCGCCCGGCGCTGGTGATCGTGCCCAACGAGATGGCCGCGCTGCGCATGACGGAGGATCTGAACCTGCTTCTGGACGGTCGGGTGCGCAGCCTGCCGGCCCGGGAGCTGACCTTTCTGAAGGCGGCGGCCTCCAGCCACGGCATGACCCTTCGCCGCATGGAGGCGCTGGGCGACTGCGCCACGGGCAAAGCGGCGGCGCTGGTGCTGTCCGCGGACGCGATGATGAACCGGCTGATGCCCGCCGAACGGCTGCGCGGGCACGTCGTTGAGATCGACGACACCATGCGCATGGAGCCGGCGGAGCTGATGGAGAAGCTGACCGACGCGGGCTACGAGCGCGTCCAGCTGGTGGAGGCGCGGGGCCAGTGCGCCCTGCGCGGCGGCATTCTGGACGTGTATCCCGTGGGCGAGCCCAACGCGCTGCGCATCGAGTTCTTCGACGACGAGATCAACTCCATCCGCAGCTTCGATGTGATGACCCAGCGCTCCGTGTCGCCGCGCCCGTCCGCGCGGCTCTATCCCGCCACGGAGACGCTCCTGAAGGAAGAGGAGCGGCTGCTGGCCGCGGGCCGGCTGAGCTTTCAGCTCAGGAACAGCGCCTCGGGCCGGGGACGGAGCCGTCAGAAGCAGCTGGAGAGCCAGTTCGACCTCACGCCCTTTGAGGATTTCCTCAGGCAGACGGCGGCGGACGAGGAGGCCGGCGCGTCGGGGCGCTCGGCCCGCAGCGCCATGGAGCGCAACTTTGCCTTCGCCGTGGACGCGCTGCAGACGGGCCGCAGCTTCGACGGCGAGGATTCGCTGGCGCCGGTGCTGCTGGACTATGAGGCGACGGCCGCCGACTATCTGGACGACCCCATCGTGGTGCTGGATCAGCCCGAGCGGCTGCGCGAGCGCTGCGAAAACGCCTATCTGGAGTTCAAGGAGCAGTTTCAGGCGGCGCTGGAGCGCGAGGAGGCGCTTCCGGTGCAGGCCGAGCTGCTCTGGCACTGGGACACGGTGCTGTCCAAGCTGGACGGGAGAAGCCTGCTGATCGCCAATCCCTTCCTGCGCACCGAGCGGGACTTCGCGCCCAAGGCGCTGTTCAAATTCGAGTGCCGCAACGCCACGGGCTATCAGACGAACCTCAGGGAGCTGGCGGCCGATCTGAACCGGTGGAAGGCCGACGGCTGGCGCGTGGCGCTGCTGGCGGGCGGCAACGCCCGCGGCGAGCGGCTGGAGAAGGCGCTTGCCGATCTGGAAGCGCCGGCAAAGTTCATGGAGGAAGCGCCCGACGCGCTTGAGCCCGGTCAGCCGGTGATCCTGCCGGTGACGCTGAACCGGGGCTTCCTGTATCCGGATATCAGGTTCGCCGTCCTGTCCGAGTCGGACGTGTACGGCGTGAACCGCCAGAAGAGCCGCGCCCGGGCGCGCTCCGGCGAGAAGATTTCGGCCTTCACCGACCTGCGCGTGGGCGATTACGTCGTCCACGAGAACCACGGCATCGGCCAGTACATGGGCACGGTGCGTCTGGCCAGCGACGGAACCTACCGCGACTTTCTGCACATCCGCTATCAGGGCTCGGACAAGCTCTACGTGCCCACGGATCAGCTGGATCGCGTGCAGAAGTACATCGGCTCCGAGGGCGAAGCGCCCAAGCTGAACCGCCTCTCCGGCGGCGAATGGCAGCGGCAGAAGTCCAAGGTCAAGCAGTCCATCCGGGACATGGCGGGCGATCTGCTCAAGCTCTACGCTCAGCGCGAGTCCGTGCCCGGCCACGCCTTCGACCCGGACACGCCCTGGCAGCGGGAGTTCGAGGACAGCTTCCCCTACGAGGAAACGCCGGATCAGCTGGCGGCCATCGAGGACATCAAGCGCGACATGGAATCGCCGAAGGTCATGGATCGCCTGCTGTGCGGCGACGTGGGCTACGGCAAGACCGAGGTGGCGCTGCGGGCCATCTTCAAGGCGGTCATGGGCGGCAAGCAGGCCGCCATGCTCGCGCCGACGACCATTCTGGCTCAGCAGCACTACGCCACCATGCTCAACCGCTTCAACGGCTTCCCCATCCACGTGGAGACCATCAGCCGCTTCAAGACCGCCGCGGAGCAGAAGGACATTCTGCGCAGGCTCCGGGAGGGCGACGTGGACGTGATCGTGGGAACCCACCGGCTGCTGGCCAAAGACGTGGAGTTCAAGAACCTCGGCCTGCTGGTGGTGGACGAGGAGCAGCGCTTCGGCGTGGCCCACAAGGAGGCCATCAAGAAGATGAAGCAGTCCGTGGACGTGCTGACGCTCACGGCCACGCCCATTCCCCGCACGCTGCACATGTCCATGGTGGGCATCCGCGACATGAGCCTGCTCCAGTCGCCGCCGGAGGAGCGCTATCCCGTGCAGACCTACGTGGTGGAATACTCCGACGGGCTGGTGCGCGACGCGATTCTGCGCGAGCTGGCCCGGGGCGGACAGGTCTATGTGCTCCACAACCGCGTGCAGACCATCGACGTGATGTACGCGCGGCTGAAGAAGCTCGTCCCCGAGGCGCGCATCGCCGTGGGCCACGGCCAGATGCGCGAGCACGCGCTGGAGGACGTGATGATGGACTTCTACGAGGGCAAATTCGACGTGCTGCTGTGCACCACCATCATCGAGGCCGGACTGGACGTGCCCCGGGCCAACACGCTCATCGTCTGCGACGCGGATCGCTTTGGTCTGGCGCAGCTGTATCAGCTGCGCGGCCGCGTGGGCCGCAGCAACCGGCTGGCCTACGCCTATCTGACGGTCAATCCCAACAAGGTGCTCACTGAGACGGCCGACCGCCGTCTGGCCGCCATCCGGGAGTTCACCGAGTTCGGCTCGGGCTTCCGCGTGGCCATGCGCGATCTGGAGATCCGCGGCGCGGGCAACCTGCTGGGCATGGAGCAGAGCGGATTCATGGCCTCGGTGGGCTACGACCTCTACGTCAAGATGATCGAGGAAACCATTCACGAAATGCGCGGCGACGCGTCTCAGGGCGACGTGGACACCCGCGTGGACGTGAAGGTGGACGCGTATCTGCCCCAGGAATACGTCTCCAACGACCTGCTGCGCATGGAGATGTACAAGCGCATCGCGTCCATCCGCTCCGAGGAGAGCCGCGACGATCTGGTGGACGAGCTGATCGACCGCTTCGGCGATCCGAAGAAGCCCGTCATGAATCTGATCGACATTGCCCAGCTCAAGGCGCTGTGCTCGCGGCTGGCCATCGACTACGTCACCTGCAAGGGCGCTTCGCTGGTGATGCGCTTCTCCATTTCCGCGGAGATCGACTTCGTGAGCGTGCTCACCGCGGTCAAGCGCCATCCGGAGCTGCAGGTCAACGGCACCAATCCGCCGTCGCTGGTGTTCACGGAGCTTGGAAAGGCGCCCGACGAGCTGCTGGCCGACGCGGTGGGCGTGATGCTGAAGGTCACGAAGGACTTTGAGGCGCTGACGGCGAAGGAGCCGGAGACGAAGGAGGAAGCATGAAGCACGATTTTCTGCCGGTCACGCCCGAGGAGGTTCGCCGGCGCGGCTGGGATGCGCCCGACTTCGTCTACGTCACCGGCGACGCCTACGTGGATCATCCGTCCTTCGGCCTGGCCATTATCTCCCGGGTGCTGGAAAAGGCGGGCTATCGCGTGGCCATGCTGCCCCAGCCCGACTGGCACACCTGCGAGGATTTCAGGCGGTTCGGACGGCCGAAGATCGGCTTTCTGGTCACGGCGGGCGTGATCGATTCCATGGTCAACCACTACACAGCCGCCAAAAAGGTGCGCAGCGAGGACGCGTATTCCCCCGGCGGCAGGGCCGGCCATCGCCCCGACCGCGCCACCATCGTCTACTGCAACCGCATCCGCGAGGCCTACGGCGCGATTCCCATCGCCGTGGGCGGCGTGGAGGCGTCGCTCAGGCGCTTTGCCCATTACGACTACTGGGACGACCGGGTGCGCAATTCCCTGCTGGTGGACAGCGGAGCCAACGTGCTCATGTTTGGCATGGGCGAGCGCTCCATCCTCCGCGTGGCCGAATGGATGCGCGAGGGGAAGAGTTTTGAGGAAATGCGCGTGCCCGGTACCTGCGTGATGGCCTCGGACGTGCCCGAGGGCTTTACCGAAATTCCCTCCGAGGAGACCGTGGCCGCGGACAAACGCGCCTACGCCGAGGCCTTCCGCGAGCAGTACGCCCAGCAGGATCCCGTGCGTGGGAAGCCGCTGGCGCAGCGCCACGGCCGGAAGGTGCTTCTGCAGAATCCGCCCGACCTTCCGCTGACCGAGGGGGAGCTGGACGAGGTCTACGCGCTGCCTTATATGCGCGACTACCATCCCATGTACCGCGCCGAGGGCGGCATTCCCGCCATCGACGAGGTGCGGTTCTCCATCGCGTCGGTGCGCGGATGCTTTGGCGCGTGCAGCTTCTGCGCGCTGACCTTCCATCAGGGACGCATCGTCACGTCCCGCAGCAAGGAGTCCATTCTGGCCGAGGGCCGGCTGCTGACCCAGCAGCCCGGCTTCAAGGGCTACATCCACGACGTGGGCGGCCCCACGGCCAATTTTCGCAGACCCGCCTGCGATAAACAGCTCAAATGCGGCGCGTGCCGCGACCGGCAGTGCCTGTTCCCGAAGCCGTGCCCCAACATGAAGGCCGACCATCGGGAGTACATCGACATCCTGCGCGCCCTGCGCGAGCTGCCGGGCGTGAAGAAGGTGTTCATCCGCTCGGGCATCCGCTTCGACTATCTGCTGGCGGACAAGAAGAATGATTTCCTGACCGAGCTGGTGCGCCATCACGTGTCCGGCCAGCTGAAGGTCGCGCCGGAGCACGTCAGCCCCAACGCCCTGCGCTATATGGGCAAGCCCAATGCGGAGGTCTACGACGAGTTCTGCCGCCGCTACAGGCAGGCCAACGAGCGCGCGGGACTGAAGCAGTATCTGGTGCCCTATTTCATGTCCAGCCATCCGGGCTGCACGCTCAGCGACGCGGTGACGCTGGCGGTCTACATGAAAAAGACCGGCCAGCATCCCGATCAGGTGCAGGACTTCTATCCCACGCCGGGCACGCTGTCCACGGCCATGTTCTACACCGGCCTGGATCCCCGGGACATGCAGCCGGTCTACGTGCCGCGCGATCCCGCCGAAAAGGCGCTCCAGCGCGCGCTGATGCAGTACAACAAGCCCCAGAACCGCGCGCTGGTGGAAAAAGCGCTGCGCAAGGCGGGTCGCGAGGATCTCATCGGCTGGGACAAAGACTGCCTGATCCCGCCCGCGGGCGGGCATGGATATGGCAGAGAAGAACCGAGGCGGGGCGAGAAGCCCGGCGCTCGCGGTGAAAAGCCGAATTCGCGCGGAGGAAAATCCGGTCGAAGTGAAAGAATGGGTTCACGCAGCGGAAAGGCCGGCGGGGACGACCGGCAGAATTTCCGCGGCGGCCAATCCGACCGGAGCGAAAGAGCTGAGCACCGCGGCGAAAGAACCATCCGCGGAGAACGTTCCAATCGCCGCGGCGCGAACGATTCTCCCGCCCGGGGAGGCGCTTCCCGCGCCGCCGATGGCCGGAAAGGCGCGCGCTTCGACGAGCGGAATCCCCGCAGCTTCGACGGGCGCATCTCCCGCGCTCCATCGGGAACCCGGCCGCCCAAGCATCCGCCTAAGGGTGGAAGCTCCGGCAAGAAGCACAGATAACCATCGATAAAGGAGAAGCAACCATGAATCAGAAGGACGTCTCCGAGATTCGCCGCCGGCTGAATCCCGACAAAAACGCCATCCCCGCCATCCGGGGCTGCTATGTCAACGAAAAGCGCGAGATCGTGTCCGCGTTCAACCGCCCGCTCATCTCTCTGCCTCAGGAGGAAATGGAGAAGTATCTGGCGCTGCTGCGCCGGTCGCTGACGGGCATTCCCGGAAAGAACTTAATCGAGATCGAGTTTCGGCCAGATCAGGTGATGGACGGCGAGGAGCACCATCTGCTCTCCGCCATGCGCAACACCCAGCTGAAGGTGGAGGAGGGCGTGCAGGCCTTCTATCAGAAGGTCATCGACTCCCTCGAAATGGAGGGCAATTACCTGCTTCTGCTGGCCTCGGACGCCTACGACGTGCCCTTCCATCCCAAGGACGAGATGAAGGTGGACGACGCGTCGGAGGAGGTTTTCAATTATTTCCTCTGCTGCGTCTGCCCGGTGAAGCTGACCAGGCCGGCGCTGAGCTATTTCGCCTCGGACAACGATTTCCACGAGCGCGAGCAGGACTGGGTCGTGGCCGCGCCGGAGATCGGCTTCATGTTCCCGGCCTATGAGGACGGCGCGGCGAACATCTACAAGGCGCTGTACTTTACTCGCGACACGGCGGAGCTGCACGACGAGTTCATCGACGCGGTGTTCAACATCAACGCGCCCATGCCCGCCGCCGAGCAGAAGGAGACCTTCCAGGCCATTTTGGAGGAGACCATCGGCGACGAGCTGAGCTACGACGTGGTGCAGACGGTGCACGAGCAGCTGCGCGACCGCATCGAGGAGCAGAAGGGCGACAAGACCGCCGAGCCCACCGTCGTCTCCAAGCGCGAGGTCAAGTCCATGCTGGAGTCCTGCGGCGTGCCCGAGGAGCGCATGACCGCCTTCGAGCAGCGCTACGACGACGCCTTCGGCGCGGGCATCGAGCTCAGCGCCCGCAACATCGTGGACGAGAAAAAGTTCGAGGTGCGCACGCCCGACGTGGTGATTCAGGTCAATCCCGAGCGCAGCGATCTGGTGGAAACCCGCGTCATCGACGGCTTCAAGTACATCCTCATCCGCGCGGACGAGGGCGTGACCGTCAACGGCGTGAACATCGCCATCGCCTCGCAGGCGGCGGCAGAGAACGACGACGCGCCGTTCTGAGAAGGCTTTTCATCAAAATGACACGGAAATGCCGTGGTTCTTCCGTAAAAAGATGGTATAATGATTAGGCAAGCCGCAGGCTTGGCCGGGTCGGCGGAATGCCGAAGGCGGTTCGCCGACAATCATGCTATAAAATGATTAGGCAAGCTGAAGGCTTGGCCGGGTCGGCGGAATGCCGAAGGCGGTTCGCCGACAATCATGCTATAATCAAAATAATCCTGTCGTCGGGAAGCGTTTCTTCCCGGCGGGCGGACATTGATCCCCTATGGAGGAATACATGAGCGCAAAATATGTGATTTTCAAGCCCCGGGAGCGGGAGCGGAGTTTCCTGGTCTCGGTGCTGTTCATGACGATGCGGATGCTGTTCTTCGTCGTGCTGCTGATCGGCCTGTCCTGCGGCGGACTCATGGTGGGCGTGGCCAAGGCGTGGATGGACACCACGCCGGATCTGGATCTGGACAAGATCGGCGCGCAGGCCCAGACCTCGTTCATCTACGACAGCCAGGGCGGTCTGATTACGGAGTTCAAGGGCTCGCAGAACCGAATCTATGTGGAGATCGACGAGATTCCCAAGAACCTCATCAACGCCGTCATCTCCATCGAGGACAAGCGCTTCTTCGAGCACCACGGCATCGACCTGAAGCGACAGGTGGGCGCCATCGTCAACAACCTCATGGGCGGCAGCACCCAGGGCGCGTCCACGCTCACCTGCCAGCTGGTCAAGCTGACCATGCTCAGCAGCGAGCAGACCTATCGCCGCAAGGTGCAGGAGGCCTATCTCGCCGTGGAGGTCGAGAAGAGTCTCTCCAAGGAGCAGATTCTCGAGGCTTACATGAACGTCATCTTCCTCGGCGGCTCCAGCTACGGCGTGAAGATTGCCGCGCAGGACTACTTCGGCAAGGATCTTCAGGATCTGACGCTGCGCGAATGCGCCGCCATCGCCGCCATCATCCGAAATCCCAACCGCTACAATCCCCGCCGCTGCTACTACAAGAGCTCGGGCAGGAGCACGCCGGAGGCCATCGAGGGCCGAACCAATCTGGTGCTGGAATCCATGCTGGAGCAGAAGCTGATTACCCAGGAGGAATACGACGAGGCGCATTCTCAGACGCTGACGGTGCTGGAGAAATCCACCGCCACCACCGACGCGATGTACGACAACGCCTATTATGTCGAGTACGCCATCTACGACGTGGTGACCAAGATGCTGCGCGTGGAGGGGCTGGAGGACACCCGCTCCAACCGCAGCGCCATGGAGACCAAGCTGCGCAACGGCGGCTACAAGGTGTTCACCTCGCTGGACCCCGAGGTGCAGTCGGCCGTGCAGGACGCCATCACCAACTGGTCGAGCTATCCCGAGATGCGCTATTCCAACGACGCGTCCACCCAGGCCTCGCTGGGCGGCGGCGAATATCTGACCGTCGTGCAGCCCCAGTGCGCCGCGGCGGTGATGAACTGGCACACGGGCGAGCTGGTGGCCATCGTGGGCGGGCGCTCCACGCCGGTTCAGAAGCTGCAGCTCAACCGCGCCTATCAGATGAAGATGTCCGTCGGCTCGTCGCTCAAGCCTCTGGCGGTTTACGGCCCGGCGCTGGATCTGGGCGCTTCGCCGGCCTCGCCGGTGCTGAACCTGCCCATTCCCATCGAGGGCTGGAACGGCGGCGAGGGCTATCCGAGAAACTTCAGCACCGACGGCGATTACTCCGGCGTGGAGTCCATGCGCTACGCCATCAACCGCTCTCACAACACGTCCACGGCCCACGTGCTGTACGAATACGTGGGCATCGAGAACGCGGTCAAGTATCTGCTGATGCTGGGCATCGAGCCGGATCACATCCTCGCCAACGGCGCGGGCCTCGCGCTGGGCGTGTCCTATCCGTCCATGGTGGAGATGGCCGCGGCCTTCGGCGCGGTGGCCAATTCGGGCACTTATCAGGAGCCCTACGCCTTTACCCAGATTCTCAACCCCGACGGCACGGTGTACATCGACGTGCGCGAGGTGCAGACCACCCGCGAGGTCTTCAAGCCGTCCACGGCGTGGATGCTGGTGGACATGCTCAAGGGCTGCGTGCAGGAGGGCGTGGGCACCGGCGCAAGGGCCAATTTCGGCGGCCTGACCGTGGCCGGCAAGACCGGCACCAACACCGACTACTGCGGCGTGACCTTCGCCGGCATGACCGGATACTACTCCGGCGCGGTCTGGATCGGCTCGGACAACAACCGCCCGCTGGTCTCCAGCGCCACCGGCGGCAGCGCCGCCGCGCCCCTCTGGGCGGAGATCATGACCCAGGTGCATCTGGCCACCGGCTGCACCACGAACCGCGAGATCATCGGCGGCTCGGCCTCGGACTACGGTCTGGTTCCCGTGGAGGTCTGCGCGGTGTCGGGCATGGTTCCCACCTCCGCCTGCCGTCACGACGCCAACGGACACACCACCAACATCGACTGGTATCTGGACGGCACGCAGCCCACGGCCAAGTGCAACATGCATCGCGCCGTGACCATCTGCAGCCGCTCCCACAAGGTGGCCACGTCCAATTGCTCGTCCACCTTTGTGGCCGGACTGATCTACATCCCCGAGGGCCATCCGCTGCGCTACGCGCAGAATCTGGAGGACGTGACGGAGTACTTCATCGGCGCTTCCATCGACGAAAACTCCACCAGCCTCGGCTATTGCACCACCTGCCGCTGAATACGCGGCGCGGCCCCCTCATATGCTTGCAAAAAAGCGATGAGGGGGCTTCGTTTTATGGCGAACAAGAGGGCAAGCGCGCTTCTGTCCATTCTGAAGGGACTGCTCGCCGCCGCGGCGGTCACGCTGCTGGGCATGGCGCTGATCGCGGCGCTGGTGCTGACCGCGCGGCTGAGCGACGGAGTGCTGACGCTGCTGAATCAGCTGCTCAAGGCGCTGGCCGTGGTGCTGGGCGTGCGCGCGGCGGTGGAGCGCGGCGGCAATCGGGGATTTTTCACCGGCATGACGGTGGCGCTTGCGTACATGATCGCGGGCTACGGGCTGTATGTGGCGCTGGGCGGCGGCCGGTTCGAGGCCGCGCAGATGCTGGGCGAGATGCTGCTGGGCGCGGCGGTGGGCGGCGCGGCGGGCGCGGTGCGGGTCAATCTGAAGCCCAAAGCGCGCCGGGCGGCGGCTCGGGCATAAAATACGCATTCGGAAAGGCGCCCGGGCATTGCCATTGCCCGGGAAATGCGTTATAATGAAACACAAGACACTGGAAAAACGAGGAAAACGGGCATGCAGAGGTTTTCAAAGAGGACACAGCGATGGATCGCCGCGCTGCTGGCGGCGATTTTTCTGGGCGCGTCGGCATGGCTGGCCGTGCGCGTGGGCAAGCCCATGACGCAGCTGGTGCGCGACAGCGACCAGCTGCGCGCGTGGCTGGACGCGCTGGGCTGGAAGGCCCGGCTGGTCTACATCGGAATGGTCTGCTTTCAGGTCATCGTGGCCGTCATTCCCGGCGAGCCGCTGGAGCTGGCGGCGGGCTTCGCCTTCGGCGCGTTCGAGGGCACGCTCATCTGCCTGGCGGGCGCCACGCTGGGCAGCGTCATCGTGTTCGGGCTGGTGCGGCTGTTCGGCGTGAGGCTGGTGCGGCTGTTCTTTTCGCAGGAGAAGATCGAGTCGCTGAGTTTTCTGAGAAATAAGGAAAAGCTGTTCAAGGTGACGGCGCTTTTGATGATCTTTCCCGGAACGCCGAAGGATCTGCTGACCTACTGCGCGGGCCTGACGCCCATCGGCTTCGGCACATGGCTGCTCATCTGCTCGGTGGGGCGCATTCCCTCGGTGGTTACGTCCACGCTGGGCGGCCACTATATGCAGCAGGGCAACTATCTCGCGGCGGTGCTCATCTTCGCGGGAACGGCGCTGCTGTGCCTCGCGGGCTTCTGGCTGTTCGGGAAAATGCGCGAGCGGAGCGAGAAGAAGGAAAAGGAATAAAGAAACGGGCGAAGGCCGAAGGAGCGTTCGCCCGTTTCAGCTTGTCAAAGAAGCCAGATTGCGAGTTTGCAATCT
>ULQJ01010844.1_pt1 | contig 44033 bp, 34 predicted proteins | sample 1954331 | NCBI WGS metagenome assembly ULQJ01 (sample SAMEA4835651, study PRJEB28245) | human gut metagenome | biome: gut microbiome; material: fecal sample | place: Denmark | collected 2008 | reverse complement strand
CCCCCCAGCCGCTCCATGCCCACGCGCTCGATCAGATACGCGATCTTATTGTGAAGCTCCCGCTCCATCCGCAGAAACACGTCCTCGCCCTGCCCGGAGATGCGCACCGTGGTCACGCGGCCGTCCGCCGCGCTGCGCCCCGTGCAGATGAGTCCCTTGCCCTCCATTTTCTTCAGCAGCACCGCGACCCGCGCCGTGCTGACGTTCATGAAATGGCTGATCTGCCCGGCGCTGACCGGCTCCTCGGCTCTGTGCAGAAACAGCAGCACCGCGCCGATGCCCATCGCCGTGCTGCCGACCTCCCGATAGCGCTCTCCCGGAGCGGACGCGCGCAGCAGCGCCAGCACCCGCTCGATTTCCTCCGCCGTCGCCATGTCGCCGTTCTCCTCCGCGCAATTACTAACCCTGTTAGGATTATAGAATCCCTTCGCCAGCTCTGTCAAGCGGCTCTCGTTAAATTCCGGGAGAATTGTTGGCGCAAAAAAGCCCCCTCCGAAGTTGGAGCGGGCGAAAAATCTTGCGTTTTCCCGTTGTTTCCTATCCCAGATGGAGTTGGCGGAAGTCAACCGCCTTTTATTCTTCAAGAATATAGGCAACGCCATACTTCTCGTAGCCAATGGATTCTGCCAAAGCGACTGACGCGATATTTTCCACATGGCACTCCCATTGAGGGCAAATTCCCTGCTCTATTAAATGATGGGCGGCCAATGCAGCGGTACGCTTTGCGTATCCCTTTCTGCGCTCGTTTTTCAACGTTACGATTCCAGTATGCTGAATTACATCCTCCATATATGGCATATCCGGCGCATCGCAAACGGATACCAGCTTGCCATTCACAAAATATCCGGTGAAGTATTCCTTTTCAGCCTTATCCTCAAAGTATTCCTGCAACCACCCGCTCGGATCCGCCGACTGAGAAGCGGCTCGAAAGAATTCTTCATACAGAGGGTAGTCCGTTTTCTTTAGCACCTGCGCGTTCCCGTATTCATGCACGCATTCCTTCCTGAATTTCATCAACTGCATTTTTTTGATCTTGAAAGAAGCATCCACCGTCTTCAGAATATCCGCAGCGCCTACGCCCTGTAATCTGCCGAAAAAGTCGGCATATTGCGGCGCATAAGAAGCAACGCACATATTGTCCTTTGCCAGCACAAAGATTGAATATTTACAGCCGAAACCTCTGACCTCCTCATTTCGGGAATCAGCGCATACAAAGGATATGCCGCTTACCGCTTCCGATAAATTGATCCCGCAAAAGCAGGAGTAGAAATCATTGGTAATTGCATCAATTTCCCGTTCAGTCAACCTCGCCATCTTTATACCCCCCATTTTAGAATTGCCGCCGAAGTTGGAGCGGGCGAAAAATCATGGATGCAGATACAGAAATTCGTGGCCCTCGCAGCCGGATTCCGTCTCGATGAAGGCGAAGGTTCGGCGGCTGTCGACGGCGATATAGGGGCCGCTGCCGAGGTATCGGTCGATCGCCTCCCGGAGGCTCAGCCGCGCCCGATCCCACTCCTTTGAGGGATGCAGCACCAGCACCTGCGGGTTGCCGACCTCGCGCAGGAAGTCCCGGCTGTCCAGCACGAACTGACCGCCCTGAATGCGCACGGGATGGACGCGCGCCGGCTTCAGCAGCTCCCGCGCGCCGTGGGCGAATCTCCAAAGGCCGTCCGCGCGCCGGCGCTTCCGCTCCAGCTCCCAGCAAAGGCGCTCCCTGCGGTTCGGCACGACATACTCGTCGAGGAAGTACCGCTCCTCCGCGGTCAGCGCGCTCTCCATTTTGCGTTCCCACCTCTCCATGCAGAATCGGAAACGGGCAAAGCCCTCTCCGCACCTGTATTTTACGCCGCCGACTCTCTCATTGTCAAGGGCGAACGACGGAAGGGCGAGTTCGCACATTTCGTTATAAATTTTTATCATTCTCGTCGTTTTTTGGAACGTTATTGTAAAATCAGTTTATATATGCTATAATTTTCTCATGAACTAAAAACACATTGTCAAAGGAGTGTGACGTTTGCCATGGCTGCATTCAGGCGGCAGCTCAGGGCCATTCTCTGGGTCGTCCGGAAAAGTCCTCTCGCCTCGGCGCTCTACATTCTGCTTCAGATCGCGGCGGGTCTGGTTCCGGCGGTGCGCATTCTCGCGCTGGCGCGGATTGTGGATTCCCTGTCCCGCGGGGCGGAGCTTCGCGCGGCGGCGTGGCCGCTGAGCGTTCTGATGCTGACGCTGGCGTGGGACGTGGTCGCGCCGTCGTTCGCGTCTTTCCTCGAGCAGCGCATTCAGGCCGTCTCCGCCGCGGAATTTCAGAAGGGCGTTCTGAAAAAGCAGGTGCGGCTGAAGGCCGAGGTGCTGGAAAACAAGGCCATGCGCGAGCGGATGGATCGCCTTCAGAAGCAGGCGGACGACTCCATCGGCCTGATCTTCTATCGAATGGTTGGCCTGCTGCAATCGCTGGTGGCGCTCGTGTCCCAGTTGACGATCTTCTGCGGCGTGCGGCTGTGGCTGGGCCCGGCGTTTCTGCTGGCGGGCGTGCCGGCCGTCTGGATCGCGTCCAAGGCCGGAAAGGTCGAATACGAGGAAAACAGGAAGGTCACGGAGCATCGCCGCACCTATCAGATGCTCCACGACGTGCTGGTCAGCCGCGAAACCTCGCTGGAGCGCGGCCTGTTCGGCTATACGCAGAAGCTGGACGAGCAGTACAAAACCGAGTTCGAAAAGGCGCGCAGGTTTCAGCACGGCGTGCGCAAAAGGATGTTCGTTCGGATGAAGGTCACGGGCGTGCTGTGCGCCGTGGTCTCCTTCGTTCTGCTGGCGCTGCTGCTGAGCGTATTCGCCCGGGGCGAGATGACCGTGGGCCTGTTCATCGCGCTGGCCTGCGCCGCGCTGAATCTGGTGGGGCTGCTGATGGGCTCGCTGCCGGAGCAGGCCAAGGAGCTGTCCGCGTCCGACTCCTTTCTGACGGAGGCGGCGGAGTTCACGTCCCTGCCCGAGCAGGCGGGCGCGGAGGACGCGCCGAGGTTCGAGGAGCTGCGCGAAATCGAGCTGCGAAACGTCTCCTTCGCCTATCCGGGAATGGAGAGGAAGGTGCTGGAGGACGTGAGCATCTGCATGGAGAAGGGCAAGCGCTACGCCCTCATCGGCGTGAACGGCGCGGGAAAATCCACGCTTCTGAAGCTCATGATGCGCTATTACGACAGCTACACCGGCGAGATTCTCATCAATGGACAGAACGTGCGCGAGCTGCCCTACGCCGTGCTCAAGGGCTTTTTCGGCTATGTCTCCCAGGACAGCTATCACTACACCCTGACCGTGCGCGAAAACCTGTGCATGGGAGAAACCTTCGACGACGGTGCGCTGATGCAGGCGCTTGAGCGGATGGGACTTGCGCAGAAGGTCTCGGCCCTGCCTCAGGGGCTGGACACGCCGCTGGGCAGGCTGTCCGAGCGGGACGCGGATCTCTCCGGCGGCGAATGGCAGCGGCTGAGCATCGCCCGCGCGCTGCTGCGCCCCTACGGCATGCTCCTGCTGGACGAGCCCTCCAGCGCGCTGGATCCGGTGGCGGAGCGGAATTTTCTGGATGAAATCGCCTCGGCCACTGCGGGGCGCAACGTGCTGCTCATCAGCCATCGCCTCTCTCAGGCCCGGAGCGCCGACCATCTGTTCGTGCTGGACGGCGGCCGCATCTCCGAGCAGGGCACCTTCGACGAGCTGATGGCGAAGGACGGATTGTTCCGCAAAATGTACGAAGAACAGAAAGTGTGGTATCAGGCATGAAGTCGTTCTGGAAAACCCTCACGTCGGCCCTGCGCCTGACCTACGGCGTCGCGCCGGTCTATTTTCTGATTGCGAATCTCTTCAACATCGCTCAGGGCGTGAGCATGGGGCTGTACACCATCGCCATGGCGAACCTGCTGGACTGCGCCGAGGGCGGCGGCATCGCCCAGCGCCTGCTGCTCCTCGCCGCCGCGGCCGCGGGCATTCAGGTGCTGCGCACCGTGTTCAACGGCGTGTTCAACTTCATGGCGGGCACGTTCTTCCAGTTCGCCGAGGTCAAAACCGTCTCGCTGATTCACAGCAAGATCTCCCGGCTGTCGGGCGAGCTGTTCGAGAAGGCGGACGTTCTGGACTGCGTGAAGCGGGCGGAGCGCGCCAGCGGCCACGTGCACAACTTCTCGTTCACGCTGACCATGATCTTCACGCTGTACATCCCCTATTTTCTGGTGGTGTCGCTGTACTATCTCACCATCGACGCGCGGCTCGTGTGGATCATGCTGTTCGTGTTCCTGCCCGTGGCGCTGTCCCAGCTGCTCAAGGCGAAGCTGATGCGGCAGGCGGGAAAGGAGCAGGCGACCCTCCAGCGAATGGCCGAGGCCCTCTCCGGCGCGTTCACCGAGCCGAGCGGCCTGTTCACCGTCCGCGCCTGCGGCGCGACGGACTTTCTGACGCGGAAGGCGCAGAAGGCCGTGGACGATTCCTGCGCGGCGAAGGTTCGAATGGAGCGCCGGGCGGCGCGCAATGAGCTTCTCCTCAATCAGCTGACCGTTCTGGGCTATCTCGGCGTGTTCCTGCTGCTGGTCTTTGAGGTTTCCGCCGGAAAGATGGGACTGGGCGTGTTCTCGGCGCTGTTTTCGTCGGTACAGCAGCTGTTCAGCATGATGGAGGAGCTCATCAGCCGGAACTTGGGCAACGTCTCCCGCTCCTACGGCATGATCTCCATGATGCTGGACTTCCTCGGCCTGCCGGAGATTGCCGCGCGGCAAGCGCCGGCGGAGGAATCGCTGCGGGCAGAGTCGGTCTCCTTCCGCTATCCCGATTCCGACCGGGACGTGATTCAGAACCTCTCCCTGACCATCCATAAGGGCGAACACGTGGCCATCGTGGGCGAGAACGGCTCGGGCAAGTCGACGCTGCTGAAGCTGTTCTGCGGCCAGTACGCGCCGTCCTCGGGCCGCATCGAAAACGGCTTCCGCGCCCGGAGCGCGGTGTTTCAGAACTACGTGCGCTACAAAATGCCGCTGGAGCAGAACGTTCGAATCTCCGACCTCGACCACGATGGCGACGTGGAGGGCGCGCTGGCGCTGGCCGGCGTGGCGATGGAGAAGAAGCGCTTCCCCGACGGGCTGGCGACCATGCTGTCCCGGGATTTCGGCGGCGTGGAGCCGTCCGGCGGCTACTGGCAGCGCATCGCCGTGGCCCGCGCCGTCTATCGTCCCTGCGACGTGATCTACCTCGACGAGGCCACCTCGGCGCTGGACGCGCTGGAGGAGGCGGCGATGTATCGGAAATTTCAGCAGATCATGGCCGGCAAAACCGCCGTGCTCATCACCCATCGACTGGCGATGGCCCGGCTGGCCGACCGCATTGTCGTGCTGTCCGGCGGCAGAATCGTGCAGGAGGGCGCCCACGAAGCCCTCGCCGCCGCCGAAGGCCCCTATCGCACCATGTGGACGGCCCAGAGTTCGAATCTGTAAAACCGGAAGAGACCGCCCTGTGTCCAGCTTGGAAAGCACTTTTATCGCGCCGCATCCTCACTGCGATCCGGCCATCTGCTGTCCAAACGACCGGGCGCTGTCTCGCCTGCTCTTCCGTTTTTCAGAAATTCCGACGCGCGTTTCCCCGAAAGTCCCCAAAGCGTTCTGCTCCGGGGGCGCGCGCCGCTTTTGCCTGATGCGCTTATTGAATATTCTGTCCAGTTTTCATCCGGCGAAAATCATTTCTGTGGAGGTATCGGTATCCATGAACAGGCTGTTTATGATCGGCAACACCCACTTTGACCCATCCTGGCTGTGGACGTGGGGCGAGGCGATGGCTTCCATCCGCTCCACCTTCCGCAGCGCGCTGGAGCGCATGAAGGAGGATCCCGACTTTATCTACAGCTTCTCTGCTCCCGCCGTATTCGAATGGATTGAGCAGGTCGATCCCGATCTGTTCGAGGAAATCCGCGTGCGCGTTCAGGAAGGCCGATGGGACGTTCGCGCCGAGGGCTGGTGGCTGCAGCCGGACTGCAACCTTCCCTCGGGCGAAAGCCTCGTTCGTCAGGGGCTCTATGGACAGCGGTATCTCCGGGAAAAATTCGGCGTTACCGCAACGACCGTCTTCAACACGGACAGCTTCGGCCACAGCGCCATGATGCCGCAGATTCTCAAAAAGAGCGGCGTGGACTATTACGTCTTCTCGCGCCCGTCCGCTTCGGAAAAAGCATTGGAGGACGACCTGTTTCGCTGGACGTCGCCGGACGGTAGCAGCGTGACAGCCTATCGCGTCGGCAGCGAGGGCGACGGCAGCTATGCGCAGAACCTGAACGGCTGCATGACCGCGATGCTTCAGGCGCTTTGCGGCCGCGCGCACGACGGCGCCATCGTCTACGGCGTCACCGACCACGGCGGCGCGCCGACGAAGAAGGCGCTGCGCGAAATCCACGAGATGCAGTCTGCCCGCACGGACGCCGAGATTCGCTTTGGCTCCACCACCGACTTCATCTCCGCGCAGAGCGCTGAAGAAGTACCGATGTTCCGCGGCGAACTGCAGCCCCTGTTTTACGGGCCCTTTTCCAACCACGCGGAGGTCAAGCGCAACAACCGCCATGCGGAAGCGAGCATCCATCGGGCGGAGCGCACCTCCATGCTGGCCGCGCTGATCGGCCGCCGCCGCTATCCCGCCGACGCCATCCGGCAGTGCTGGAAGGACGTTCTGTTCAATCAGTTCCACGATATTCTCGGCGGAACCTGCATTCCCGAGGTGTTTACCGACGCACGGAATCTGCACGGCCGTGCCATACAGACGGCGAACGAAATCACCCATTTCGCGCTGCAGAGCGTCTGCCGCCGCATTCAGACCTTCGGCGACAATCAGACCAGCGTATGGAACCTGATTCTGTTCAATCTCACCGGGCATTCCTTCGAAGGGCCGGTCGAAGCCGAAGTGCAGTGGGCATGGGAATTCCCGTGGTATCAGGGCGGATTGGAATGCGTGGACGAGAGCGGCCGCGTTTTCCCCTGCCAGATCATTACGGAGGGCTCCAAAATTCCCGGCTTCCGCAGTCGGATTCTGTTCAACGCGGGCGTTCCCGCGATGGGCTGGAAGACCTTCATGGTGCGCCAGACGCGTCAGCCCGCGAACCGCCGATTTGACGAAACCGGTCTGCAATCTCCGTTCCGGTTCGAAATCTGCGAGGACAGCGGCGACGTATGGTGCTTCAACACCGCAGAGGGCTACGGCAAAAGCTGTGAAGCGCCGACGCTGATCGAGCGCCGCACGGTGGAAAAGGGCGCGCTCATGACGCGCGTCCGGCAGATCTGGCGCTTCCGCGGCTCCGTCCTGACGGAGTATATCACGCAATATGCCGAAAGCGAAGCCATTGATTACGAATACACGGTCAACTGGAACGAACCGCACGCCGTTCTGAAGCTCGTTCCGCGGGAAATGGGAACCGTCGATTCCGTGCTCGCGGGCGTCCCGGCGGGCTCCATTCGCCGACCGGCGGACGGGCGCGAATATCCCGTGGCGGATTGGATGGTCGCCGGCGACCGGACATGGCTGCTCGACGGCGTAACCGCCTACGATACCGCGGGCGGTCTGCGGCTGACGGTCGTCCGCAGTCCCATCTTCGGCGATCTGCGCATGGGTGAGCTGGACGATCGACTGGATTACCACTATATGGAACAGGGCGCGCACTCCGGACGCATCCGCATTCTTCCCGCCGCGCTGTCTCCGCTGGACGCGGCAAATCAGGCGGAGCAATGGATCAACCGTCCGATCATCGTCTGCGAGGCCAATCACGGCGGAGACCTCGCGCCCGCCGGTCAGCCGCTGGAACTGACGGACGGAGCGTTCCTCTCGGCATGGAAGCGCGCCGAGGACGGCGACGCTCAGATTCTTCGAATCGTTGAAATGAACGGCTCCGCTCGGAAGCTCTCCTTTCGGCTCGCAGACGCGCACAGCTTCGAAACGGAGCTGCAGCCCTATGAGATTCAAACCCTGCGCTTCTCTTCAGACGGAAGATGCACAGAGGTGAACCTGCTTGAGGACGGAGAATGAGGAAGCCCGGCCGCGCCTCTTCCGCGACAAAAGCGGCGGTCAGCCGAAGCTGACCGCCGCATCCATTTCTGTCAATCTTTCCTTTTTTCTCCGTCAGGCCTTCTGCGCCTCTGAGGCCACGCGCAGAGGGTTGATGAACGGATATTCCTCTCCGCTCTTCACCTGAACCTGCACCTGATAGACGTCGCGAACGGAATCGCAGGTGATCACCTCGTCCTTGGGGCCCTCGATGGACGGCATGCGGCGGCGCATCATCAGGACGCGATCAGAATAGCGATAGGCCAGGCTCAGATCGTGGATAATCATCACCACGCTCATGCGCTGCTCCCGCGCGAGGGAGCGAATCAGCTCCATGGTTTCCAGCTGATAGCGAATGTCCAGATTGCTGGTGGGTTCATCCAGCAGCAGCACCTTCGGCTCCTGCACCAGCGCCCGGGCGAGAAAAACGCGCTGCCTTTCGCCGCCGCTGAGCTCGTTCAGGCTGCGAAAGGCGTATTCCTCCAGGCCGAGCCGCTCAATCGCGCCGAACACGATTTCGCGATCCTCCTGCGTCGGCCGGATGCGGATGTACGGCGTGCGGCCGAGCATGACGGCTTCGACGACGCTCACATCCAGACCGCCGCCCACGTCCTGAGGCACATAGCCAAACAGCCGGCCGATCTCGCGCCTCGACATCCGGTACACATCCGTGCCGTCGAACGCAATGCCGCCCGAAGCTGGGCGATGAATGCGGTTGATGCACTTCAGAAGGGTGGATTTGCCCGCGCCGTTGGGGCCCATGATGGACAGCACCTCTCCCTCGGGGAGGGAAAAGCTGACGTCCTCAAATACCGGCGGCTGCTTCTTATAGCGGAAGGAAAGCTTCTTTCCCTCAAGCATTCAGCGCTCGCCCCCTCTTCTGGCTGAGAATGAGATGCACAAAGATCGGAACGCCGACATACGCCACGACGATTCCCACCGGAATCACCACCGGGCTGAACAGCGTGCGGCCGATGGTGTCCGAAAGCACGAGCAGCATTCCGCCGCAGATGCAGGACAGCGGAATCAGCGTGCGATGATCCGAACCGACGATCATTCGCGCGATATGCGGCGCGACGATGCCCACAAAGCCGATCACGCCCACAAAGCTGATAATCAGAGCGGAGAGCATCACGGTCAGAATTCCCGTAATCAGCCGCACCGCCGTGACGTGAATGCCCAGCGCCCGGGGCACGTCCTCAGAAGCGCCCGCCATGGCGTTGAGATGGCGGGCATAGAACATGGAGACCACAAACACCGCTACGAACGCGCCCGCGACGATTCCCACCTGCGGCCATGTGGCCTTCTGAAGGCTGCCGAACGTCCAATGGACGATGGTGCTCAGCTCCTGCTCGTTGGCCAGATACTGCATCGTATTGGACAGCGCGCTGAACAGATAGGACAGCGCCGTACCCATCAGCACCAGCGTTGTGACGTTCATCCGCCGCGCGGCGGAAACGCCGTACACGCCCGCCGCGCAGAGCATCGCCATCAGAAACGCGCCCGCCATTTTCATCAGCTGGCCGTCTATGCCCGCGAGGAACGGCAGCTTTCCCGAAAAGAGCACCACCGCCGCCACGCCGAAGGACGCGGCGTTGGAAATGCCCACGGTATACGGCGAAACCAGCGGGTTGCGCGTAATGCCCTGCATCACCGTTCCGCACAGGGCGAGGCCCGCGCCCGCGAAGACCGCCATGATGACCCGGGGCATGCGCAGCAGCCAGACGATCTTGGTGGTCGTATCGTAATTGGGCTGTGCGCGCACGGTCTCGTCGGCCCAGAACGCGTGCACCACGTCCGAAAACGACAGGTCGGCTGCGCCCACGCAGATGGAAAACACCGCCGTCACAAACACCATAACGCCGCAGGCCGCCAGAATGGCGGCCTTGGCGCGCATGTGCCGGTCATATTGCCGGCGCACGCTGGAAATATCCGTTTTGCTCATGTCTTTCAGTCCAGTCTGGCCCTTCGGCCTTTCTCTGTCGGCAGACATGTTATTGCAGCTGGCCCACCTGACCGGCGCCAAGGGGCTCCGCGTTCTGGTAAACCGTCAGCCATTCGTTGAAGAAAGCGTCGGGATCCAGCTCCGCAAACACGTCGGGGTACAGCCACTTGGCGATGTAGCAGCTGGCGACGATCTTGAAGCACGCGTTGCCGGCGAAGGCGGTGAAGCCGTAAACCTGCCTGTTCTGCACGGCCGTCAGCTGATCCCAGCCGGGGCGCTGGCAGACATCCGCCAGCACGGCGGGAATCTCGCTCTCGTCCAGCTTGAGATAAATGCTGGTGCCGGCGTTGGCGCTGGTGGAATAGACATTATACAGAATCATGTCGGGATTGCGCTCCAGAATCAGCTCGGGATCCACGGCGAAGCTGTGGACGCTGCCCTTGGAGGAATCCTCGTCCGCGATGTTGATGTCGCCGAACAGATTCAGTCCGCCGCCCGCAACGATCATGTCGTTCCAACCGGAGCCCACCAGGCAGGTGCAGTAATCGCCGCTGTTCTCAAAATAAACGGTCTTGCGCTCGGCTTCCGGAATGTTCGCCAGGCCCTCGCGAATCTGCTCCAGCGGAGCGCTGCAGAAGTTGATGTATTCTTCGCCCTTCTCCTCCACGCCAAAGGCGGCGGCAATCACGCGAACCTGCGGGGCGAAATTGGTGTTTTCCCAGCCGGTGGCGACGATCACCTGAATGCCGAAGGGCTCCAGCTTCTCCGCGGCTTCCTCCCAGCTGCCGTTGCGGGGGAAGATCACCGCGTCGGGATTCATGGACACGATGGTCTCATAGTCGGGTTCGGACTGCTTCTGGCCCGCGATGGCGGTCAGATCCAGCTCCGGCCAGTAGGCGGCGTCCTGCGCGGTGTTGGCGTCGATGCCCACTACGGCGTCAATCTTGCCCAGCGCTCGAACGATTTCGACGTTCATCTTGTTGAACACAACCACGCGCTCCAGGGGCTTCTCCAGCTCAATCGTGCGGCCGGAATCGTCCACAAAGGAGATTTTTGCAGTCTCCGCCATGGCGAGACCGGGAATGCACAGCGTCATCGCAAGAACCAGCAGAACCGAAAGGATTTTCTTCACGTTCATTTTTCATACTCCTGTCTTTGTCAGCATTGAAAACGGTTTCGAAATTCGGAAAAGCCTGAACGTCCTTACGCAGACATCGCTCCTTTCCTGACATGATTTCCGCAAAGCCGCCGCATAAAAAAACGGCTTCCCGCGGAGCCATCGAATCCGAGCATACGCATAAAAAACAGCTCCGTTTCCGGAGCCATTCATAGCATAAAACTGCATACGTCAAACACACTTCTTTGCTGTCCTTCGGCCATGGCTCGCAGCCTGAGAAGCATGGAGCAGGCCGGTATTCTGGCTCGAAGGTCATCGCGCGCCCCCGCCTTCCCGGTTTCCCAGTGGCTTTGTTGAGGGCGGCTCGCTTCATACAGCAGCGGCACTGCACAGGATTCGCACCTGTTTCCCTGCGATTCTGCAATCGCGCCTGTTCCATCGAAGTGTTTCGATTCGGTTGTCAGCCTTCATTCTATCAGCGCCCTTCGTCTTTGTCAATGACGCAGAACCATCCTGTTGTAATTTTACATTTAGGGCAACACCGCACAATTCGGCGGTGCGTCAGGCTCTGTCCTTTCCGCCATCTGCGGCATGCAGATTCCTCGATTTACCTCCAGTAAACCTTCGGAATCTGCATTTGCATCTGACGAAAAATCCATTCGCCGGCCAACCGCCTCATTTGTGCGGTGTTGCCCTAGACCCGATGAACGCGCACAGTTCGCCGGAAATTCCTGTTGACATTCCCCGGAGGGATATGGTATAATTATTTCATCAAGTGAAGAAATTGTGTGTGAACGCCGCGACGCGCAGTCCGTCGTATGGAGTTTCCGCAAATCAATCCGAAAACAAGGAGGCAACACATGGAACAGAAAATTCTGAACGTGGGCGTGATTTCATGCAGCGGAATGGCGCAGTCTCATATGCTGGCCGTGAAGGCGCATGAGCGGGCTCGCCTGGCCGCCATCTGCGATGTGGACGAGGAGAAGCTCCGCCAGGCCGGGGAAAAGCTGGAGGTGGACGCGCGCTACACCGATTATCGCGAGCTGCTGCGCCATCCCGGGCTGGACGCGGTCATCATCGTCACGCCCGATCAGCTGCACCGGGAAATGGTGGAGGCCGCGCTGGACGCGGGGCTGCACGTGCTGTGCGAAAAGCCGCTGGCGCTGACGCGCGAGGATCTGAGCGCCATCGTCGCCGCCGGGAGAAAGAGCGACCGCAAGCTGATGGTGGGCCAGATCTGCCGCTTTACGCCCGGCTTTGTGGCGGCGAAAAAGCTCGTCGACGAGGGGCAGATCGGCGAGCTGTACTTCGTCGAGAGCGAATACGCCCACGATTACCAGCAGATTCTCTCGGAAAACGGCTGGCGCAGCGATCCCATCCGCAACGGCGTGGTGGGCGGCGGCTGTCACGCCGTGGATCTGCTGCGATGGCTGGCCGGCGATCCCACGGAGGTCACGGCCTACGGCACGCACAAGATGCTGCCCATCGTCCATTACGACGACTGTACCATCGCGATTCTGAAATTCCCCGGAAACGTAATCGGCAAGGTGTTCGTCTCCACCGGCTGCAAGCGCGAGTACACCATGCGCAGCGTGTTCTATGGAACGAAGGGCACCATCATCTGCGACAACTCTACGCCGTACATCACCCTCTTCCGCGAGGAGGAGGGCAGGCCGGGCTCCGCGTCCGAACCGCATAAAATCGACGTGCAGCTGGCGGACCACAACACCTTCGGCGAATTCCGCGCCTTTGCGGACGCGATTCTGAACGATACTCCCGTTCCCACGGACGCAGAGCAGGGTGCGCGCACCATCGCCGCCTGCATGGCCATCGTTCAGTCCGCCGACGAGGGGCATCCCGTCGCCCCGAACTACGATTTTACGAAATAACCTCCGTCTGTTCAAAAGTCCCGACGCGGCAATGGCCGCGCCGGGACTTTCTCTATGGAGACTTACGCTTCGCCCGGGCAGGCCTTCAGCGCAATCAGGCGGATTGCGCCGTCGTCCGGCGCAGTTTTCACGACCCGCACGGAGACGATTTCCGATTCCGGATGCGGATTGGGCACGGTAAATTGGAAGACCGTCTCGTTCGGCCGGCGAATGGGCAGCGCCGTGCCCGCCGTCTCCACCAGCAGCGAATCGAAGCGATAGCTGTCCGCGCCGTTCATGCCCGGATGCTCCCGATCCAGCGCGCGCGTCCAGCAGCGGTGGGCGTTGGTGACGTTCACCCCGTAGAGAATGGGGATTTCCATGCGCTCGCCGTTGGCCCATTCCACGGCGTAATGCCCGATCTGGTCGTGCTCCAGCTCCATGGGCTGGCTGCTGATATAGACGTAGGGGCGCTGCACGTCGGTGGTGTGGGTGATGCGCAGATGCGGCCCGCACAGCGTTTTCTCATTGCGCAGCTCGTACAGGTCGGCAAAGATCGCCTCCATCAGCTCCGGGAAGTTGTCCTCGCGATACTCGTCCGTCCAGAACATCATCGCGGCGCAAAGCAGGCACGCCGCCACGGCGTTGCGCTGGAAGGTCATCCATTCCAGACTCGACCAGTGGGACGGCCCGCCGCCCAGCACGCCCGCGCGGCTCCTTTCCGCCCAGTCGACCATGCCCAGCGCGTCGAAATTGCCGTAGACCATGGGGAATCCGCGGCCCAGCAGCTCGCCGTCCAGTCGGCGGTCGATGCCCCAGTACCAGTGCATGCAGAGCACGTCCTTCGGAATCAGGTCGGCCGCCTGCCACGTGGCGGGGCGATAGAATTCGCCGCGCTCGTCGTTTCGATACATGTCCGAGCCGCCGTAGCGCGTTCCGTTTGCGTCCACGGCGTTGAGCAGCTTTTCCGCCCAGATCATCGTCCGTACGCCCTTTTCGGCAAGATAATCGTGAATGCGCGTCACGTCCGAGGCATAGACCTCGGCGGCGTTCTTCCCTTTGCAGCGCGGGCAGACGCACATGGAATAGTACTCGTCGTGGCCGATGTGCACGATCTTCGGCTCAAACACCTCCAGCACCTCGTCCAGAAGCTCGAACACCAGTCGGTACGTCTCGGGATTGGAGGGGCAATAGGCGTCGGGATAGGGATCGTCGCTGCGCTCGGCCAGCTCGGGATGGGCGCAGAGGATGTAGTCGGAATGGCTCAGCGTGGGCTGCTCGGGAATGACCTCCAGATCCCGCGCGCGGCAGTAATCCACCAGCTCGCGCACCGTCTCCTGAGAGAGCACGCCGCCGCCGGCGTTCTCAAAATGGATGGAGTTCTTGTCCCACGCGCAGCTGTTCTGCACGTCGTTGGCGCGCTGAGGGTAGGTGGTCATGTCCCGACAGTAGGCCTTCCACGCCTCGTTGATCTCCGGATGGCGCTTGTATTCCATGCCGCCGCCCAGCTCCAGCAGAATCGTGTTGACGCGATAGCGGCAGGCGAGGTCGATGATTCCGCGGAATTCGTCCAGCCGATGCTCGTCCGGCAGGTACAGCTTCAGACTGCGGAACGCGCACCGGGGCGTGCACTCGATCTCGCCCACGGGCGTCAGGCCGCCGCATTCGCTCGCCATCTGCCTGAGCAGATGGCATGCGTACAGCGCCGCGCGCAGCCGCCCGGCCTCGATGCTCAGCCGCCGGCCGTCGGAGCGAATGCAGAAGCCGTCGTCCGCGCGGTCGCTGCGCGTCCATTCCACGATTTGAACGCCCTGCTCCCGCCGGGGAATTTTCGAAAGCGCCTCGTCGAGCACGGCGATTCCCAGAGGGTTCTCCCCCGCCGCCAGCGGCGCGAAGCCCTCGACGCGGCGGCTGGTAATGAGCAATTCCTTCATATTTTATATATCTCCTTCGGTATGATTGAAGGGAGAAAGCCCCAGCGGCTTTCCCCCTTCTCGAAATTCCGTCGATGGCTTACTTCGTGCGGCCGGTGAACAGCTCGGTCAGAGAATCGTGACGGGCCTGCCACCAATCGCGCGCCTCCTGCGCATTGTAGGACCAGAGGGTCTTGAGGCATTCCGCCTTCGTGGCCTCGAAGTCCTCGGCCATGATGATGGTGGGCAGCATATCCTTGGCCTTGTTGACGATGGTCTCGTCGATGCGGGCGATGTCCTCGGGCGCGGAACCCATGCCGGTCACGACGCGCATGTCGAAGATGTCGTTGATGTGGTCGTGGATGGTGCCCTCCTCCATCTTGTTCAGGAAGAGCTTCATCGGATAGCTCACGCCGTAGTAGTCGCAGTAGTCCTTGTCGCAGGCGCTGAGCTCGCGGGTGTAGACCTGCTCGGTCATGAACAGATTGACCGGGTAGCCGTCGGAGTGCAGCTCGCCGTTGCCCATGGCGGTCAGCGTGCCGAATATGGCGTCCTGAATGCAAGAATCGACGAATTCGTCGCTCCAGTTGTTGTAGGCCTCGATGATCTCATCGGTGAGCGTGGGCACGCCGTTCTCATCGTAGTCCCAGTGCACGCCCTGAATGCCGCTGTCCACCAGGCGCGCGCCGTCGTCGGTAGAGAGGTATTCCAGCACGCGCAGCGCGGCCTCGGGATCGGAGCTGTTGGCGGGAATGCCCACGAAGCAGGCGTCCCAGCCGCCGTTATAGTAGGAATTGCACCAGTAGGTCGTGCCCTCCACGGGCAGGGTCTGGAAGCCGCGGAACTCCTCGGCGGTGTTGGGGTTGGCCGCCTCATACTGCACGCCGTCGGAGGCCCAGATGGGAGAGAGCACCTGTCCGGCCGCGATCTTGGCCTTCATGTCGTCGCCGGTCTGGGTGAAGCTGTCGGGATCGAACAGGCCGGCCTTGTAGGCCTTGTTCAGATACTCCAGGAAGCTCCACATGGGGCTGTTCTCATCCAGCGGCTCGTAGACCATTTCGCCGGTGTTGATGTTGGTGCTGATGAAGTCGTTGGAGGTGTAATAGCCGAAGGTGTAGTGCCACGGCCAGTAGGCATGGCGGAAGTTGCCCAGCTCCAGGCTGTAGCCGTAGACGGTCTTGCCGTCCTCGGTGGTGGGATTGAGCTTCTGCATCTCGCTGAGCAGCGCCAGCATGCTGTCGGTATCCGTCACCTCAGGATAGCCCATCTGCTTATACAGATCCCAGCGGACGTTGAACAGGGAGTGATAGGGCGTCATCGGCGCGCCCTCGCTGCCGCACTGCACGGGCAGGAAGTAGTAGCTGCCGTCGTCGGTTTCGGAGAGCACCTGCGCCATCTGAATGCGGTCCGGGTTGGACAGGATGGCGGGGGTCTTTTCCTCGCTGACCAGCGTGCTCAGGTCGAGCATCATGCCGTTCTCCACGCAGGTCTTGAGCATCGTGGCGTTGTAGACCATCAGGCAGTCGCCAATCTCGCCGGAGGAAAGGAGGATCGTTCCGCGGTCGCCGCCGGCGGTGACGGGGCTGATGAGCACGCCGGTTTCCTCGGCGATCTTCTGGGTGATGGCGCTGGTGGTATCTCCGTCGTCCACCGACGACCAGCCGTCGATGTAGACGAACTTCAGCTCCTTGGGCGCTTCCTCCGCGAAGGAGGGAACCGCCGACACGAGCAGCGTCAGCGCAAGCAGCAGGGCGATCAGCATTTTCTTCATGAATCAAACACTCCTTTTCTATCTTTTTGCGGCGCGCGCCGCAAAATATCGTTTCGAAAGGGCCGTCAGCCCTTGATGGCGCCCACCATCAGTCCCTTGGTGAAGTACCGCTGCATGAACGGATAGACCAGCAGAATCGGCACCGTCACCACGAAGGTGATGGTCATGCGCACCGACAGCGTCGTGATCTGCGCCGCGCCCGGGCGCTTGGCCAGCTGCTCGGTGATCTTCTGGGCCTGCTGCATGTACTTATACAGCACGTACTGCAGCGTGTACAGGCGCTCGTTGAGGATGTAGATGTGGGTGTCGAACCAGTAGTTCCACTCCGCCACCATCGAGAACACGGCGATCGTGGCCAGAATGGGCTTGGACAGCGGCAGAATGATCTTGAAGAAAATCGTTCCGAGGTTCGCGCCGTCGATGGTCGCCGCCTCCTCCATGTCCCTGGGGATGGACTCCATGTAGGTCTTAATCAGAATCACGTAGTACGGCGTGACCATGCCGGGCAGGATGTAGACCCAGAATGTGTTCGTCAGGCCGTAGGCACGATAGACCAGATAGGTCGGAATCAGGCCGCCGCCGACGTACATGCTCACCACGCACAGCCGATAGAAGAACGTGCGCAGATACATCTCCCTCTTGGTCATCAGATAGGCGAAGAAGCTGGAGCCAATCAGCGTCAGACCCGACGCGCAGACCGTGCGCAGCACGCTCATCAGCATCGCGTGGGGAATTTCGTCCATCGTCAGCACCGTCTGGATGTTCTTCAGCGTCAGTCCCTTCGGCAGGAGGGACAGTCCCCGCGCCGCCTCGGACGCGTCCGAGAAGGTATAGATAATCAGATAATAGAACGGATAAAAGCACAGAAACGTGAACGCCGCCAGAAACAGCCAGATCAGGCCGTAGGTCGTCCTCGCGGCCGGGGTTTTCCGAGTCTGAATCATATGATTCCCTCCCCTCGGGTGAGCTTGGACAGGCCGTTTACGCCCAGCAGCAGCGCGACCGACACCAGCGACTGGATGATGCTGATGGCCGTGGCGAAGGAATAGTCCATCGTCTTCAGGCCGATGCGGTAGGTGTACAGCTCCAGCACCTCCAGCTTGGACTGCACCATGACGTTGGAGAACGCGAAGTACTGATCCATGCCCACGGACAGGAAGCTGCCCACCTGCAGAAGCAGCAGCACGATGAACGTGGACATGATGCCCGGCAGCGTCACGTGCAGCGTGCACTGCCAGCGGTTCGCGCCGTCCACCACCGCCGCCTCGTAGAGCGTTTCGTCAATGCCGGTGATGGCCGCCAGATAGATGATGGAGTTCCAGCCGGCGGTCTTCCAGATGGTCAGTCCCTCCATGAAGAACCAGATGTTCTTCTTGTCCCCCAGCACGTTGTTCGTGGTATGGAACACCTGATTGAACAGGCCCTCGGAGGAGAAGATGCAGAAGCACAGCGAGTAGACGATTACCCAGCTGACGAAGTTGGGAATGGTTATCGCCGTCTGAATGAGCATGCGCCTGCGCCGGCTGCGAATTTCGTTAATCAGAATGGCCAGCAGCATGGGGAACCACGAAAACAGCAGTGCCAGCGTGCTCAGCGCCACGGTGTTCGTCAGCGCGTTGAGCACGTCCTCGCGATAAAAGCCGATGAGCTTGAAATACTTCAGACCCACGAAGGGCATCGTGGCCAGATCGCGGCCGGGCTTGTAATTGAAAAACGCCAGCGCCCAGCCCGCCAGCGGCACATACCGGATGGCGATGATGTGGATCACGAAGGGCAGCGCCAGCAGCGTCAGCAGCCATCGCCGCCTGTTCTTTTTCTGAAAGGATGATCGAATGGCAGTCAGCATTATTTCAGAGCTCCTATCTCCAATAAAATCCGCGGCTCCCGCCGCCTTGCATCCTCTTTTATTATAGAGCGGCGGCGGCGCGATTGTAAATCTTCAATTAACGCCCGCGCATCGCGATATTTTGACCTCGCCATCGGGAAAAATCCACCTATACTGACCCCGCATGTCAAATATTGAATATGCGAGCAGGGCCGCCGTAAGCACCGGCGGCCCTCAGTCTGCTGACAAAGTCAGCAGACTGCCAGACGCTGAGAAACGCCGCAAGGCGAGGAAACACAGGCTGCAAAAGAGGGCGCATACACGAACGTATGCAACCGATTTTGCAGCCTGCGTTGACGAAGCAAGCAGAAATTTCGACCTCGGCAGAGGTCTTTTAAGGAAATTTCTGCGGTTGCGGGGTTTATCAGCGGTCTGAGGGCCGCCGTAAGCACCGGCGGCCCTGCTCAGGAATTCAGTTTTTCTATTATATGGCCATTCTTCGAAGCTCCAGCCGCACGCGCACGCCGCCGCCGGGATTGGCCGACACCCGCGCGCCGCAGTCCGCCCCGAAGTGCAGCCGCACGCGCATGCCCGTGTTCACCACGCCGATGCGCTCGCAGCGCTCGCCCGCGTCCAGACGGCGGTTCAGCTCCTCGATTTTCTCCTCGGGCATGTCCGCGCCGTCGTCGGCCACCTCCAGCCAGAAGCGATCGTCCTCGCCGGTTCCGCCGCGCACGAGGATCGTTCCCCAGCGCTTTTCCGGCGCGAAGCCGTGGAGAATGGCGTTCTCGATCAGCGGCTGAAGGCAGAGCCTCGGCACGGCCGCGTCCATCAGTTCCTCCGGCAGCTCGACCTCCATGGGCATTTCGGTCATGTAGCGGGTGTTCATCAGCTTCAGATAGCGCCGGGACAGCTCGATCTCCTCCGAAAGCGGGCACAGCGGATTCTTCGCGCGAATCAGCGGCGCGAGCAGCCCGCCCAGATCGGCCAGACAGTCCGCGATGCGCCGCGAGCCCTCCATCATGGCCATCCATTTCAGCGTGTTGAGCGTGTTGTACAGAAAGTGGGGGTTGATCTGGTTGCGCAGCGCCTGAAGCTCGTATTCGCGCCGCTCGCGCTCCGCCTGCGCGTTCATGTCCGTGAGCCTCTGCAGGCTCTCCAGCATGCCGTTGTGCTGCCGCGCCAGCTTGGACAGCTCGTCCATTCCCGGCGCGTCCACGCGCAGCGAGTAATCGCCCTGCTCCACCCGCTCCATGCTGCGGGATATGCCCGTGACCGGCCGCAGCATCCGCCGCAGCCACAGCAGGAACACGCCCGCGGTGATGACCAGCGCCGCCGTCAGCGACAGCAGCGTCATCCGGCTCAGGCGGCGCATTTCCTGGGTATAGCCGCCGGAATACACCCGGTAGACGACCTCCATGTCGTCCGTGCCCAGCGCCCTGCGATAGCTGCGCACGCCGCTCTTCTTCGCCTCGACATAGACCGTGCCCAGCGCGGTCTCGTCGCCGCAGGAGAGCACGCGCCCCGCGCCGTCCAGCAGATACACGCCGCCCTGCGCCGTCTGCGCCAGCGCCGCGTAATGCTCCTCCAGCACCCGCGCGGAGAAGCCCAGCAGCAGCGCGCCGCCCTTGACGCGCACGCCCGCCAGAAGCAGCGGCGGCGCGTCGTCGTGGCTGTAAAAGGGCTGCGGCATGCCCTGCTGCTCCACCGTGCCGTAAAACCGGACGGCGCTCGCCGTCTCCTTCGCCACGCGCCCGGGCAGCTCCCACTGCGGCCACGCGTCAAAGCTGCGCACCGTGCTGGGCCCGAACATCAGAAGCGCTCCGTCCCGGGAATAGAGATAGACCGCCTTCAGCGCCGGAAAGCTGGTGAACATGCTCTTCACCGTGTCCCGAAGGCTCATCTGGATGCTCGTGCGCTCGACCAGCGAAAACAGCTGCCGCTCCACCAGCGCCGAAACGTTGGAGTCCAGCTCCAGAAGCGTGGTCTGGCGGCGCATGTCGGCGAATTCGCCGCTTAAGTTATCGCAGATCTGGTTCAGCTCCGCCAGCGTCGTGCGCTCACTCATGCGCTGCATCACGCCGTTGGCCATGCCGTTGACCAGAACGCCCGACGCGGCCAGCGACAGCGTCAGCGCGATGCCGAAGAAGCACAGAAACCGCACCTGAATGCCGCTGAAGAAGCGCTTCAGCGCCTCAAACGGGCTTGCCGCGGTATTCATTGGGCGTCACCCCCGTATATTTGCGAAAGACGCGGATGAAATAGGTCGCGTTGGCGATGCCCACCAGCTCGCCCACGCGATAGACCGGAATCTCGCCGCCGTTGAGCAGCTGCTTGGCCCGATCCACCCGCGTCTGATTCAGCATGTCCGTGAACGTGCAGCCCACCGTGGACAGAAACAGCCGGCTCAGATAGCCGGTGCTGACCGAGAGCTCGTCCGCGACGGACTGAAGGCTGATGGGCTTTGCGTAATTGCGCCGGATGATGCTCAGCGCGCCGGCGATCTTCCGCGGGCAGTCCCGGGTGGGCAGGTCGTCCAGCCACCGCCGTGCCCGGTCGTAGAGATGCGGCAGATCCTCGTAGCCCTCGCCCACGTTCTCCGGCGAAAAGCGGCTGTCCACGTTCAGATGGTCGTCCAGCAGATCGCTCACCCGCAGCAGTCCCTCGTCGCGGGGCGCGGCGTCCGCGTCGCCGCAGGCGAACAGCAGCACGTATTCGCCCGGATGGTCGCAGTAGCATTCCCAGCGGTCGGAATCCCGCAGCGCCAGCCGCACCAGCTCCAGAACCATCGTCCGCAGCGTGCGCCCGCCGGGATCCTTTTCCAGAAAGCGCTCGTATTCCATCAGGCGCATCACCGTCAGCGAGAGCCTCCCCTGCCGCACGGCCATGCCCATGCTCTGCATGCCCTTCAGGAAATGGGCGCAGTCCAGGCTGCGATAGCGCACGTAATCGAAGAACATGCTCTCGCGAATGGGCTGTAAGTCCACCTCCTCGGGCCGCCGCTCCCGGGCGCTGAGGCTGTCCAGCTCCCCGCGGACGCGGCGCAGAATGTCCGTGAGCTTCTCCACCGTGCAGGAGAGCTTCATCACATAGCCGCTGACGTCGAACTCAATGGCCTGCCGCGCCGCGTCGAAGTCCTCCAGACACGTCAGCACCAGAATCCGCGTGCGCGCGTCCTCCGCCCGCACAGCCCGAATCAGCGACATGCCGTCCATCACCGGCATTTTGAGATCGGTGATAATCAGGTCGGGCTTCAGGCGGCGGCAGGTCTGAAGCGCCTCCGCGCCGTCGGAGCATTCCGCGCACACGCGCATGTCCAGCTTTTCCCAGTCCACCATGCTCTTGATTCCCATGCGAACCAGCGGCTCGTCCTCGGCCAGCAGCACCGTGTACATTCCAAATCCTCCACTTTCTTTCGTCGGTCGTGCGTGTACATCCACTTTTTTTGTTCTGTTTCCCGCCGCGGGCGCTTTTGAAGGTGCAAAATTGACGATTGACTTCAGTCCCGTCCCGGTATACTCTAATATTACGTTCTATATGGATCAAGGAGGTCGTTGCTCATGAACCCCAAGCCCCTGAAGCTCGGCGCCGCGTACCACGGCAACCGCATGCCCCATCACGCCCGCGAGGATATGCGCGACATGATGCGCAGCGGAATGGATCTCGTGGTGCACATGTTTTCCCACACCGACTGGGACCGTCACAAGAACAAGATGAAGGAGATTCTGGAGATCTCCCACGAGGTCGGCCTGGAGACCTGGGTGGACAACTGGGGGCTGTCCGGCCCGCCCGGCGACAAATCCCATTTTCTGTCCTATCACCCGGAGGCCCATCAGATTTATTCCGACGGCGCCATGGATCCCGTGCGCGTGTGCCTGAACAGCGACGCGTTCCGCGCCTTCACCCGCGAATGGATCGACACGGTGGCGTACATCGGCGGCAAAACCATCTTCTGGGACGAGCCGCACCTGCCGCAGAAGGAGGTCGACGGCCGCACGCTGTTCTCCTGCGCCTGCCCGCACTGCAAAGCGCTGTTCCGCGAGCGCTTCGGCCACGACATGCCCGAGACGCTCACCGACGAAGTAAAGCGCTTCCGCCTGGACACCATCGCCGGCTATTTCGCCGAGGCCACCGCCTACAGCGCCAAAAAGGGCCTGAAGAACGCCGTCTGCGTGATGCTCGGCGAGCAGCATGGCGTGAGTTTGGAGACGCTGGACGGCATCTGCGGCGTGGACACGCTGGACAACATCGGCTCGGATCCCTACTGGCTGGGCGTCGCGGACGCGGATCCCTACGGCTTCGTGTATGAAAACACGAAGAAGAGCCTGGCCGTCAGCGAGCATTTCGGCAAGGATCACAACATCTGGATTCAGACCTACGCCAATCCCCGGGGCCGCGAGGAGGAGATCGTCCAGGCCGCCGAAGCCGCCTACGACGCGGGGGCGCGCACGATCATCGCCTGGGGTTATTACGGCAGCGAATCCAACGACTACGCCGCGGAAAACGCCGAAAAGACCTGGAGCGTGACCTGCGAGGCGTTCCGCCGCATTCGCGAAATGGAGCGCGACCGGGTGCTCGCGGCCAACCGCGCCCGCTATCTCCATGAATAATTCCTATGTTCTGGCCCGAACTCACGAGCTCTCCCGGATGCGCGAGGGCCGCGTCGAAGCCTATCCCTGGGGCGGCGAATACCGCCCCGAGGTGCGGTTTCGCGCCGGATGGAGCGATTCCGGCCTGCGCGTATGGATGGAATGCCGCGAAGCCGACCCGCTGCGCCGCGTGAATCAGCCGAACGGCCGCGTCTGGTGCGATTCCTGCATGGAGTTCTTTCTCGCCCCCGGCCCGCGGGCGCAGGACGGCTATTTCAACTTCGAGATGAACGCCCTGGGCGCGATGCTGCTGGGCTTCGGCGTTTCGGACTCCGAGTTTGTGTTCGAGGATTTTCCGCGATCGCAGCTTCCATTGCGGGCCGAGGTGCTCCCCGACCGGTGGACGCTGGATCTTTCCGTGCCGTTCGCGCTGATTCAACGCCGCTTTCCCGGCTTTTGCCCGCAGTCCGGAACGGTAATGCACGGCAATTTCTACAAATGCGGCGACGAAACCGCGCAGCCCCATTTCGGCTGCCGCTTCCCCATCGACGCTTCGCAGGTACCCGAGCCGAATTTCCATCGGCCGGAATATTTCGGCGTGCTGATTCTGGAATAGGCAGTTTCTTCAATCGCTAAAAATATTATACATGTCCTCCGCGGCGCTGTCAACCATCCCAAAGCGCGCGCCGCCGCGAGTCTTTCCCCGGCGGAATCTCTTCGCCATTGATTCTTCAGAACGATTGACAAAAGCCGGATGGATGTGGTATATTAATTTCATCAACCGATGAAGAAATTGGCAGGGAGGCCGACATGCGCAATCAGGAGGCAGTCAACAGCAAAATTGTTCAGCGGATCAACCGCTCGCGGGTGCTCGGCGAGATTCGCAGCGCGCCCGAGACTGCGCGCACGGCGCTGTCCGGGCGGACGGGGCTGTCCGCCGCTTCGGTGAGCAACATCGCGAGCTATCTGCTGCAGACGGGGCTGATTATGGAGACGGGCCGGGAAAACGTGGACCGCACCGGGCGCAAGGGCATTCTGCTGCGCTTCGACGGCTCGCGCTATCGCATCGTCACCGCCAGTCTGGCCGACGGCGTTCTGCATCTGTTTCTGACCGATCTGCAGGGCGCGGTGTACGCCCATCTGGAGCATCGTCTGCTGGGCGCGGACGCGGAGGCCACCGCGCGGCTGCTCTGCGGCGGCGTGGCGCAGATGCTCGCTTCGCCTCAGGCCGAAAACGTGCTGGCCGTGGGCGTTTCCGTCTCGGCGCTGGTGCTGCAGGACGGGCGGCGCGTCACCTCGGCGCGGCTGGGCTGGAACCGCATGGATCTGCGCGCGCGGCTCGAAACCCCGGGCGATCTTCCCGTCTATGTGACCAACAGCTCCTTCGCCAAAGCCGGATGGCTGTGCCGGCTGCATTCCGAGTGGAGCAGGGGGCTGACGCTGTTCGTGGATATGACCCACGGCATCGGCTCGGCGCTGCTGCGCGACGGCGAGCGCATGGACGCCTGCGTGGGCGAAATCGGCCATTCGGTGGTCGCGCCGGACGGCGAGGTCTGCTCCTGCGGCCGCCGCGGCTGTCTGGAGGCCATGTGCTCCCCGGCGCGGCTGCTGCGGCTGTACGCCCAGAGCGGCGGCTCGGCGGAGACGCTTTCCGACTTCTCCCGCCGTCTGGACGCGGGCGACGGCGGCGCATGGCGCGCGCTGGACGACTGCGCCGGGTATCTGGGCGTGGCGCTGGGCAACCTCATCAATCTGTTCAATCCCGAGCGCATCGTGCTCAACGCCGAGGACTACGCCGACTGCCCCGCGCTGCCCGAGCGCGCACTGGAGGCCATGAAGGCCCACGTGGTGGACGGGCTGAACCGGGACGCGCCGGCCTTCGTCACCCGCTTCGACCCCGCGGATCTGGCGCGCTCCATGGCCGGAGAGCTGTGCGACGCGCTGTTCTCTCCGCGCTTTGAAACCGACGTATTTGAGCGAATCGACAACATGAATCCCGATTCGCCGCAGGAAACGAACGCTATCGACTGAATTTTCAAGGAGGAATAACCCATGGCAAAGAAGGCAAGCGATTTTCGCTACAACACCGGCGAAACCCGGGTTCCGTGGGCGGCCGTCGGCGAGAACTACAACGCCGACGATCTGATGCAGGTCATCGAATTCCTGATGCAGGGCCACGGCGACGAATACGACCGCGCGCTGGGCGAGGTTCGGGAAAAGGTGCTGGCGCTGGACAGGCTGAGCACGCCGCCGGGCAAGCTCTCGCTGGGCGACCGTGTGGAGCAGGTCGAGGCCGAGGTGGACGCGTATCTGGGCACTCAGGGCGCGCTGTTCACCGCCAACTGCACCGCGGGCTTTGAAATCGCCTACAAATACGCCAATCTCGGCCCGGGCGACGAGGTGATCGTGCCCGCCATCACGTTCATCGCCACCATGGCCTATCCCCTCTCAGTGGGCGCGAAGCTGGTGTTCGCCGACGTGGATCCCCGGACGCTGAACATGGATCCCGTCGACGTGGCGCGCAAGATCACGCCCCGGACGAAGATGATCGTGCCGGTGCATCTGGGCGGCTATCCCGTGGACATGGATCCCCTGATGGCGCTGGCCCGGGAGCACGGCATTCTCGTGCTGGAGGACGCGGCCCACGCCTTCGGCGCGGCCTACAAGGGCCGCAAAATCGGCACCATCGGCGACTTCACCGGCTTCAGCCTCCACGAGGTCAAGAACTGCACCTCCTTCGGCGAGGGCGGCATTCTCACCACCAACATCGAGTCCTTCCGCAGCGAGCTGAAGCGCGCCCGCTTCCTGGGTCTGGACTTCAGCCGCAAGATCAAGCACTGGCTCTACGACGTGACGGCCATTCCCGGAAAATTCGGCCCCTTCGTGGCGGGCAACTGCTCGGTAACGGAGCTGCAGGCCGTGGGTCTGTCTCAGCAGATCAAACGCTACGACAAGATTCTCGCCGAGCGCCGCGCCGCCGCGGAATATCTCACCCGCCGCTTCTCCGAGTGCGACGCGATTCTGCCCCAGCAGATCGGCGACGACGGCACGCGCCCGAGCTTCCACATGTACCTTCTGCAGATCGACCCGGCCAGGGCCGGCGGCGACGTGCAGACGCTGCGCCGCAAGCTGGAGGAAAAGGGCGTGACCAACATCCCCCACTTCGGGCCGCTGTATCACTTCGACATCCTCAGAACCTTCGGCTACGACGAGGCGGAAATCGCCGCCACCTGCCCGGTCTGCGAGGAGGTCTTCGCCCATCGCTTCACCCATCTGCCGGTCTACGGCCTGACGGAGGAGCAGCTGATTTACATGGCCGACGCCGTGCTCGCCTCCATCGGCGAGATGCAGCGCGGAGAATAACTCCCTCGGGCGGTCGAAAATTTCGACCGCCCATTCCCGCATTGACGCAAAGGAGAACCTCATGAAGAAAATTCGCTTTGGTATTCTGGGCGCGGGCGGCATCGCCGACCGGCGCACCATGCCCGGCATGCAGCTGGCCGAGCACGCGGAGATCGTCGCCGTGATGGAGCTCGATCCCGCCGTGGCCGAGCGCCTGCGCGCCAAGTATTCCGCAAAGCGCGCCTACACCGACGAGGAGGCGCTGCTTGCCGACCCGGAGATCGACGCGGTGTACATCGCCTCGCCCATCGCCTGCCACGCGCGTCAGGCGCGGCTGGCCGCCGACCACGGCAAGCACATTCTCATCGAAAAGCCGCTGGCCATGACCGCCGACGAGGGCGAGGCGCTGGTGCAGTACTGCCGCGAAAAGGGCGTGCAGATGGCCGCGGGCCTGATGATGCGCTTCGGCGCATATGTGCAGGCCATGAAAAAGGCCGTCGCCGAGGGCAAAATCGGACAGGTGGTGAGCGCCTTCGCCCACTTCACCTGCTGGTATCCCGACATTCCCGGCAGCTGGCGGCAGACCAAGGCCAGCGCCGGCGGCGGCGCGCTGATGGACATGGGCGTGCACTGCATCGACCTGATCCGCTATGTCACCGGCAGCGACGTGAAGGAGGTCGCCGCCATGCACGACACGCTGACCTTCCACTACGAGGTGGAGGATTCGTCCACGGTGCTGCTGCGGCTGGACAACGGCGCGCTGTGCACCGTGCAGTCCAATTTCAACATTCCCGACGAGGCGGCGCTGTGGCGGCTGGAGTTCTTCGGCACCCGGGGACGGCTGGCCGGCAAGGGCGTGATCGGTCAGGTGGACGGCGGCAGCGTGGACGCGCTGTTTCTGGAGGACGCGGGCGGCTACAACGCCCAGCAGGATCACGAGACGAAGGCTACCGAGGCCGCGCTGGACGTGGAATTCGGCAACGCCTACGCCCGCGAGGTGGAGAGCTTCTGCCTGTCGCTGCTGGAAAACCGGCCGCTGGAGGTGCCCGCCGAGGAGGCCGTGCGCGCACAGCGCATCATCGAAGCCGCCTATCGCTCCAACGACGAAAGAAAGATCATCGATCTGTAATTAAAGGAGGAAAAAGCTATGAATCTGATGGACACCATGCAGGGCTCGCTGCTGGAAAACTTCTTCCCCGCCGGATGGGATCTGGCCAAGATGGACGCGTGCATCGGTACGCCGGAGGACGTGCTCGACCGCCAGTCCTTCTGGCACAAAGACTTCACGCCCGTGCAGTGCGAGAGCCTGTCCGATTTCGACGTGCTGATGGGCCATGAAATCGCCCTTCAGATCAAGGAAACCAAAGACGCGGGCCGCAAATGCGCGTTCATCCTGCCCGTGGGCCCCATGGGCATGTACAAGTGGGTGGTCTATTTCCTGAAGTCCTGGAACGTGGATTGCAAACATGTCACCACCTTCAACATGGACGAGTGGGCCGACGGCGAGGGCAACACGCTGCCCTCCGACAACCCCGCCGCCTTCCAGTACGCCATGGAGCAGGCGCTGTTCAATCCGCTGGGCGAGCTGACCGTGCCCGCCGATCAGCGCAACTTCGCCACCCGGGACAATCTGCCCACCTACCCGGGCAAGATCGCCGCGCTGAAGGCCGAGGGCGCGAAGCTGGTGCTGGTCTACGGCGTCGGCCGCATGTGCCACATCGCCTTCTGGGAGCCCATGATGGGCGGCGAGTTCGATTCCGACGAGGAATGGGCGAAGCAGCCCTACCGTCTGGGCATGAAGCTGCACCCGCTGACCATCGAGCAGAACGCCATCACGTCCTTCAAGAGCCGCACCACGCTGGTGCCCTGCCGCGCCAACACCATCGGCCCCGGCCTGTTCCTGCAGGCCGACTACGCCATCGGCGGCTGCGACGGCACCCTCTCCCGCGGCATGCAGTGGCAGGGCCTGTCCTTCTGGACGACGCTGCGCTACGGCCCGGATCGCTGGGTGACCTCCAGCTACATCCCCACCCTGCCCGGAAAGCTCTTCTTCGACAAGGAGCTCGCCGGCCCCCTCGTCGCCGAGTGCAACTAAACCTTCCTATCTATAAATATGGATACGGCTGCGGAAATCTCCGCAGTCGTCTTTTTTGCCCCATTTCGGTCTTAACAGAGAATGTCGAAGAAAATTAAGAGAGCAAAATTGACACGGCCGCGATTATATTGTATAGTGAACAGTACAGAGAACAATTTATATGTTCCTGAATTTGAACGGGGTGATACGCATGAAAAAAATCGTCAGCCTGATCCTGTGCCTGATGCTCGTGCTCTGCGCGGCGGCGAGCGCTGAAACCTTCACCTTCATCACGCCCACCGACAACGAGCCGGCTTCTCTGAACCAGCTCAAGGGCTGGACGGGCGACTATTTCAACAACACCTATCTGCTTCAGGCCGGCCTGTTCCGCTATCAGAACGGCGAGATCAAGAACGAGCTGTGCGAGGACTACACGGTTTCCGACGACGGTCTGGTCTACACCTTCAAGATCCGCGACGCGAAGTATTCCGACGGCGTGGAGATCAGGGCCCAGGACTTCGTGTTCATGATGAAGTCCTATCTGGATCCGGCCAACGGCGCGTCCGGCGGCTCCTTCTACGCCACCGTGGGTCTGGTCAACGGCGCGGCCTTCTATAACGGCGAGATCACCGACTTCGATCAGGTCGGCGTGAAGGCGCTGGACGACAAGACGCTTCAGTTCACGCTGGAAGCTCCCAACGACCACCTCATCGCCGATCTGGGCTACTGGGTGTTCTGCCCGCTGCGCGAGGACGTGCTGGCCGAATACGGCGAGGCCATGGGTTCCGCCGCGGACAAGATGGTCTACTCCGGCCCCTACTGCCTGACCGACTGGACCTCCGGCGTGAGCCTGAGCATGGTCAAGAACCCCAACTACTGGAACGCGGAGAACGCCTTCCCCACCGAAGAGCTGGTTCACCTGCTGGTGGGCGACAGCAACACCACCTACTCGCTGTATGAAAGCGGCGAGGCCGACGCGATCCTGAACGTGGACGCGGAGTACGTCGATCTGCTGGGCGACGACATCAAGGTCGTCGAGGGCAACCGCATCGAGTTCCTGTGGCTGAACACCTCCGGCGCGACCGAGGAGACCAGCGCGCTGATGGGCAACATCAATTTCCGCAAGGCGCTGAACTACGCTCTGAACCGCGAGGCCATCGTGGCGGCCATCAGCCCGGTGCAGACCGGCTACACCCGCATCGCCATGCCGCTTCAGAAGGACGAGGAAGGCACCCGCTACATTGACGCGTACCAGCCCGACACCGTTCCGATTACCGGTGACTTCGACGCGGCCAAGTCCTATCTGGACGCGGCGCTGACCGAGCTGGGCTATTCCTCCGTGGACGAGCTGCCCACGCTGCAGTTTGTGACCTATGAAAACGCGCTGCTGAAGGTCTTCGGCGAGACGCTGGTGGATCAGTGGAAGCAGGTGCTGGGTCTGAACAACATCGAGTTCAACCAGTACGCCATCGGCACCGCGCTGGACAAGATCTACTCCGCGGACTTCGACATGTTCTTCATCGGCAACGCCATGGGCGACAATCCCGAGAGCTTCTACGAGACCTTCCTGGCCGGCGGCGACTACGACTTCGGCTGCTGGAAGGGCGAGGAGTTCGACGCCTTCGTCGAGTCCTTCAACGCGCTGTCCGGCAAGACCGGCGCGGAAAAGACGGCCGCTCTGTCCGAGGTGGAGCAGAAGTTCCTGGACGCGACCTTCATCGTGCCGATCTTCCAGCACAACGAAGTCAGCGCCTGCAAGAGCTACGTCTCCGGCATGGAGACCGGCGTGCTGGGCCACGGCTATCTGTTCGACGCGCTGACGGTCAGCAAGTAATACCCCAGACTGAAACGCATACGCCGCAGATACTTCCTGCGGCGTATGTTCTGTAAATGGGAGGGACGTCCGTTTTGAGGAAATACATCATTCGCAGGCTGATTATCTCCGTGGTGACCATCTTCGTCATCGCGACCTGCTGCTTTTTCCTGCTGCGCATTCTGCCCGGCAATCCGTTTTCCACGACGGAGCTGCTCTCTCAGGAGCAGATTGACCGCATGATGCACTATTACGGCATGGACAAGCCGCTGTTCGAGCAGTATCTGACCTACATGAAGAACCTGCTGCGCGGCGACTTCGGCGCTTCGCTGAAGCATCCGGGCTGCTCGGTCAACCAGATGATTCTGGAGCGCTTCCCCGCCTCGGCGCAGCTGGGTCTGGAGGCGTTCCTGCTGTCCTTCCCGCTGGGTCTGCTGTTCGGCATCGTGTCCGCGCGCAAAAAGGGCTCGGCGCTGGACTACGCGCTGGTCATCTTCACGGTGCTGGGCGTGTGCGTGCCGGTGTTCATCGTGGCGGCGCTTCTGCAGTACGCGTTCGCCATCAAGCTGGGCTGGTTCCCCGTGGCTCAGTGGAACGGCTTCCGCTACAGCATTCTGCCAGTGCTGACCCTGTCCATCGGCAGCGTGGCCACCCGCACCCGCAGCATGCGCACGCTGATGCTGGAGGTCATCAACGAGGACTACATGAAAACGGCCAAGGCCAAGGGGCTGTCCAAGTTCCAGATCGTCTGGCGGCATCAGATCCGCAACGCCGTGATTCCGATGATCCCGTCGCTGGGCATGGAGATCGTCAATCTGCTGATGGGCTCCTTCGTGGTGGAGCAGATCTTCGTCATTCCCGGTCTGGGCGCGTATTTCGTCAATTCCATTCAGAACCTGGACTACACGATGACGCTGGGGCTGACGGTGTTTCTGGCGGTGTTCGTGGTGAGCGCGAATTTCATCATCGACCTGATCTACGGTCTGGTGGACCCGCGCATCCGCGTGGTCAAGTAAAGGAGGCGGAAGCATGCAATCGAAAGTCACTCAGGAGGATTTCGTCCGCCTGCCCTACAACCGCGACGCGGCCGACGGCTCCATCCGCCCCAGCCAGAGCTACTGGCGCAGCGTGCTGCGCCGTCTGGTGAAGAACAGGGTGGCGATGGTCAGCGCCGCGGTGATCCTGCTGATCGTCGTCATGTCCGTCGTCGGGCCGATGATGGTTCCCTACGGCTACGAGCAGACGAGCCTGATGGAGAGCAACCTCAAACCCTGCGCGGCGCACTGGTTCGGCACGGACAAGCCCGGCCGCGACCTCTGGGCCCGCGTCTGGGTCGGCGCGCGCATCTCGCTGATGATCGGCCTGCTGGGCGCCATCGTGCCCGCGCTGGTGGGCGTGATCATCGGCGGCGTATCCGGCTATTTCGGCGGCTGGGTGGACATGCTCCTCACCCGCTTCATGGACGTGTGCTCCTGCATTCCGTCGCTGATCTACATCACGCTGATCATGCTGCTGGTGGGCTCGGGCCCGCTGGCCATCGTGCTGGCGCTGTCCATCACCACGTGGACGGGCTCGGCGCGCATGATCCGCGGCCGCATTCTCCAGTTCAAGAACCGCGAATTCGTGCTGGCTGCCAGGACTCAGGGCGCGGGCATCGCGCACCAGATCTTCCGCAGCATTCTGCCGAACATCATGGGCCAGCTGGTGGTGGACGTCACCTCGTCCATCCCGCAGGTGATCTTCATGGAGGCCTATCTGAGCTTCATCGGCCTGGGCATTCAGTCGCCGATGACCTCCTGGGGACAGCTGGCGCAGCTGGGCTCCTCGGTGTTTCGCATCCAGCCCTATCAGCTGCTGATTCCCGGCGCGTTTATCAGCGTGACCATTCTGGCCTTTTACCTGTTTGGCAACTGCTTAAGGGACGCGCTCGACCCGCACCAGATGGACTGACGGAGGGAACAAACCGATGGAAAAACTGTTGGAAGTCAAGGATCTTCAGGTTTCCTTCAACGTATACAACGGCGAGGTCAGAGCCGTGCGCGGCGTGTCCTTCGACCTCTATCCCGGCGAAACGCTGTCCATCGTGGGCGAGTCCGGCTGCGGAAAATCCGTGTCCATGCAGACCATCATGGGGCTGATTCCCATGCCGCCGGCGCAGATCAAAGGCGGCAGCATTCGCTATAAGGGCGAGGAAATCCTGAACAAAACCGACGCGGAAATGGAAAAATACCGCGGCAAGGAATTCGCCATGGTGTTTCAGGACTCCATGACCAGCCTGAACCCCACCATGAAGGTGGGCCGCCAGCTGTGCGAGGGCATCCTCAAGCATCAGAAGGTCAGCAAAGACGAGGCGAAGCACATCGCCGTGGACATGCTCAGAAAGGTCGGCCCGCCCAACCCGGAGCAGACCTTCGGCCGCTATCCCCACACGCTGTCCGGCGGCCAGCGCCAGCGCGTGATGATCGCCATGGCCATCGCCTGCCACCCGGCCATCCTCTTTGCCGACGAGCCGACCACGGCGCTGGACGTGACCATGCAGGCGCAGATCCTCGATCTGATCCGCTCGCTTCAGGCGCAGATGGGCACGGCGGTGATTCTCGTGACCCACGATCTGGGCGTGGTGGCCAAGATGGCCGACCGCATCGCCGTGATGTACGCCGGCCAGATCGTGGAGACCGGCACGGCGGATCAGGTGTTCTACAACGCCTGCCATCCCTACACCTGGGGCCTGATGGACGCCATGCCCAATCTGATTCAGGACAACAAGTCCCGGCTGTACACCATCGACGGCGCGCCGCCGGATCTGTTCAACCCGCCCACGGGCTGCGCCTTCGCCAACCGCTGCCGGTTCTGCATGGCGGCCTGCCGCAAGGAGGAGCCGCCGGTGTTTCCCTGCGACGACGGGCATCAGGCGAAGTGCTGGCTGCTGGACGAGCGCGCGAAGACCGTGCTTCCCGAGGGCGGACTGAAGGCGCTGCGGAAGGAGGAGATCGGAAATGGCTGAGCCGCTCATTCGCGTGGAAAACCTCTGCAAACACTTTCAGGTGGGCCGCGACCGCATCCTGAAGGCCGTGGACGGCGTGAGCTTCACCATCGACCGCCGGCGCACGCTGGGTCTCGTGGGCGAGTCCGGCTGCGGCAAGACCACCGTCGGCCGCACGCTGATGCGCCTGTACGAGCCAGACGGCGGGCGTGTGCTCTTCGAGGGCAGGGACGTCTTCAACCTGAGCCGCCCGGAGAGCAAGGCCCTCACCCGGCGCATGCAGATGATCTTTCAGGATCCCTACGCCTCGCTGAATCCCTACTACACCGTGGAGGAAATCGTCAGCGAGGGCATGCGCATTCACAAAATGTACAAAACCCGTCAGGAATATCGCGACCGGGTGTTCGAGCTGCTGGAGACCGTGGGTCTGCACCGGGAGCACGCCAGCCGCTTCCCCCACGAGTTTTCCGGCGGACAGCGGCAGCGCGTGGGCATCGCACGGGCACTGGCGCTGAACCCGGAGTTCATCGTCTGTGACGAGGCCATCTCGGCGCTGGACGTGTCCATTCAGGCGCAGGTGGTGAACATGCTGGTGGAGCTTCAGCAGAAGCTGAACCTGACCTATCTGTTCATCGCCCACGACCTGTCCATGGTGCGCCACATCTCCGACCAGACGGCGGTGATGTACGTGGGCAACATGGTGGAATACGGCGACACCAACGAGGTCTACAGCCACGCGGCCCATCCCTACACCCAGGGTCTGCTCTCGGCGGTGCCGGTGGCCGATCCCGTCTACGAGCGCAGCCATCAGCGCATTCCCATGGACGGCGAGGTGCCCAGCCCGGTCAATCCCGGCGCGGGCTGCCGCTTCTGCTCGCGCTGCAGCCGGGCCACGGCGCGCTGCCGGGAAGAAGCGCCCGAGCTGGTTCGGGTGGCGGAAAACCACTTCGTCGCCTGTCACAATCTGTAAGGAGCTGTATCATGAGCGAATTTGATCTGCGGGTCAACCGGGAAGGGCTGGCCAATCTGAAGCACGAGTTCACCCCGCCTCAGATCCGCGCGCAGGACATCGAGGCGTTCAACGCCGCGGAGATGGACTTTTCCACCGCGCCCTGCGTGAAAAAGGCGCTGCACGAGATGATCGACCGGGGCATCTTCGGCTTCACCGTGCAGACTCCGGAATACGACGGGCGCATCGCCTGGTGGATGAAGGAGACCCGGGGCATGGAGATCGACCCCAAGTGGATCGTCCCGGTGATGGGCACCATCTTCTCCGTGGCCACCGCACTGCGCATGACCTGCGAGCCGGACGGCCGGCTGATCGTGCTCTCGCCGGTGTACTATCGCTACGAGCAGGCCGCCTCGCGCATGGGGCTGGAGACGGTGCGGGTGCCGCTGAAGAACGACGGCGAGCGCTTCTCCATCGACTTTGCCGCGCTGGAGACGGCCATGGCCGACCCGAAGAACCGCCTGCTGGTGCTGTGCAATCCCCACAACCCCACGGGCAACGTCTGGCCGGAGGAGGATCTGCGCAAAATCGCAGCGCTTTCGGCAAAGACGCAGACCGTGGTGCTCAGCGACGAAATCTTCGCCAACGACGCCTTCGACGGCCGCCGCGTCACGCCCTACATCGCCATCGAGGAGGGCCGGCCCTACGCCATCACCTGCGTCTCGCTGGGCAAGAGCTTCAACTACACCGGCGTGAACCACGCCGATCTGCTGATTCCCGACGACGTGCTGCGGGAGAGGTACGTCGCGCGCAAGTACGCCGACCACTTCGGCAGCATCGGCCCCTTCGAGTACACCTCCATCGTCTCGGCCTACACGCCCGAGGGCCTCGCGTGGCAGCGGCAGTCCCTGGCCTACATGGACGGCAACCGCCGCATCGTGGAGGATTTCTTCCGCACGCGGCTGGCGCCCAACAAAATTTATCCCATGGAGGGCGCGTTCGTCGGCTTTATCGAATGGAGGGGCCTTAAGCTGAAGGGCGAGGAGCTGCACAGCTTCCTCGAAAAGGAGGCCATGGCGGTGCTGGAGCCGGGCGACCACTACGCGCCGGAATACGCCGGCTATTCCCGCATCAATCTGGGCAGCACCCACGAGCAGACGCGCGCGCTGCTGGAACGCATCGAGGCCGCCATCGCGCGGCATCCCGAAATCCGAGTCTGAGTTTTTAGAGGAGGAAGCAAGCCATGATTCTGAAGAATTTTTCGCTGGTGCCGGAGCTCTCCGGCGGGCTGGACGGCCGCGGACTGGCCATGGAGCTGAAGGACGGCAAAATCGCCGCTCTCTTCGCCGACACGGAGCCGGTGGCCGAAGCCGCCTTTGACTGCGGCGGACGCACGCTGTTGCCGGGCTTTCTGGACATCCACACCCATCTCAACGGCCTGGGCAGGGATCGGGACGCGGACGTGAACGTGCCCATGAAGGTGCTGGTCACGGCGGCGGAGCTGGCGCGCCACTATCTGGACTACGGCTTCACCACCATCCGCGACTGCGGCTCCATCGTCCGCGCGTCCATCTACACCCGCGAGCTGGTGCAGCAGGGCCTCATCGAGGGCCCGCGCATCCTCGCCTGCGGCCAGACCGTCTGCCCCACGGAGGTCAGCGTCTCCGGCTCCATGCTGGGCATGGACAGCATCTCCGACGGCCCGGACGAGGTGCGCCGCCACGTGCGCCGGGAATTCGCCGAGGGCGCGGACTTCATCAAGATCTACGCCTCCGGCTCCGCCTTCAATCCCAAGGGCAAGCCGCTGCAGCCCATCATGATGGAGGACGAAGTGCGCATGGCCGTGCAGGTAGCCGCAATGAAGGGCTCCTACGTGGCCGCCCACGCCCACTGCGACAGCGCCATCCGCCTGTGCGTGGACACGGGCGTGCGCACCATCGAGCACGCGACTTATCTGAGCGAAGAGACGCTGAACGCGCTGCTGAAGAAGGACGACTGCTATCTGGTGCCCACGCTGGCGGCCATGTACTGCAATCCCGGCTCCGATTCTCCCTTCTGGAAGGAGCGCCTGGGCGCGATGCTGGAGGCCTGCGGCAAAAACCTGCGCCTCGCCTGGGACGCGGGCTGCAAGATGGGCTTCGGCACCGACTCCATCCCCGCGGCGGACAAGGGTCAGTATCGCGAGGGCGTCGAGTTCAGATATCGCAGGGACTATATCGGCATGAGCAATCTGGACATTCTCCGTCAGGCGACCCGGTATTCCGCGGAAATCGTCGGTCTGGGCGACGTGATCGGTCAGGTGCGCCCGGGCTACGAGGCCGATCTGGTGCTGGTCAGCGGCGATCCCGTGGCGGATCTGAGCGTGGTATACGGCAAGCCGGACTATGTTTTCCAGGCCGGCAGGCTGGTTCGGGACAACACGAAGGAGGCGTAAATGATGATTATCATCGAAGAAAAAGAGGCTCTTGAAAAACTGACCATGCCCGTGTGCATCGACCTTATGGAAAAGGCGCTGTCCGATCTGGCGGCCGGCAAATGCTTCCAGCCCATGCGCACGGTGCTGACCATTCCGGGCAACAATTCCTTCGGCTTCATGCCGGCGCATCTGGGCGACTACTTCGGCGCGAAGATCATCACGGCGTTCCACGCCAATCTGGGCACGAAGTATCCCTCCCACATGGGCTACGTCATGATCTTCGACGCGGAGCACGGCGCGCCGGTGGGCATGGCCGACGCGAACGTCATCACCATGGTGCGCACGGGCGCGGTGTCCGGCGTGGCCACGAAGTACCTCTCCCGCCCGGATTCGAAGAAGCTGGCCGTCATCGGCTGCGGCGCGCAGGGGCGCAGCCATCTGGAGGCCATGCTCTGCGTGCGGCCGTCCATCGAGGAAGTCGCCTGCTACGACATCCGCCCCGAGGGCGCGCAGCGCTACGCCGAGGAAATGACCGCCAAATTCGGCCGCCCGGTGAAGGTCTGCGCCAGCGTGCAGGAGGCCGTGAAGGATGCGGACGTCGTCTGCACCGTCACGCCCAGCAAGGAGGCCTACCTTCAGGCTGAATGGATCAAGCCCGGCTGCCACGTCAACGCCGTGGGCACCTTCACCCCCACCACCCGCGAGGTCACCAGCGCGCTGGTCGCCCGCTCCCGGCTGTACGCCGATCAGGTGGAGGCCATGAAGAAGGAGGCCGGCGAATACCTGATTCCGCTGTCCGAGGGTCTCATCACCGAGGAGCACATCGTCGGCTCCATCGGCGACGTCATCAACGGAACCGCCCCCGCCCGCGGCAGCGACGACGAGATCACGCTGTTCGACGCGCTGGGTCTGGCCGTGGAGGACGTGATGTGCGGCAAGTACCTCGTGGTGGGCGCATAACCATAACCAAGAAACTTCAATGACAGGGGCGGGCCGCGCGCCCGCCCCGGATTGGGAGCGGCTCTAATGAAGAAATTTACCAGTGCGGAATACGCATTGTTCCACCGGATTACTTCGGTCAGCGCCGCGCCGGGCGAAAAGTGGGCCTGGGCGGAGACCACCGTCGCCCCGGACGAGAGCGAACAAAGCCGCGTCCATATCGGCGGCGGCGCTTCCTTCCCGGGCAGATTTCCCCGATGGTCGCCCAGCGGCCGGACGCTGGCCTGGCTCGGCGCGGACGAAAACGGCGCGGAGCAGCTCTGGCTGTGCGCCCCGGACGGCTCCGACGCGCGAATGCTGACCAACCTGCGCCACGGCGTGAAGCGCTTTTCCTGGGCGGCGGACGAATCCGAGCTCGCCTTTGAGGCCGACCTCTGGGACGGCGAGCCCGCCTTCGACAGCGAGGGGCTCGACCAGTGGAAGGCCGAACAGGCCCTCGCGCCCCAGTGCTCGGAGGTACTCTTCTGCAAGCTGGACGACGCGCACGGCATGTTCCCGCCCTGCGCCTCCCGCATCGGCGTGGTCTCGGTGCGGACGAGCGAGACGGCAATGCTGGACACGCTGGGCATTCCCGCCCTGCGCCCGGCGCTGTCGCCCGACGGAAAGACCGTCGTCTTCCTCGGTCGGCCCTACGAAGGCCCGAAGGCTGCCGGAATGGAGGTCTTTGCCCTCGACCGCGCGGACGGCGGCTGCCGGCAGCTGACTCAGGGCGGCATGGTTGCCGGCGACGCGGATCTCATGCTCACCCGGGACGGCGCGCGCGTGATCTTCACCGCCTGCGACATGGATGGCGGCTTCTCCGAGCTTCTGCGCAGCGCCTCGCTAGTGGACGGAACCGTCAAAACCCTCCTTCAGGAGGATGAGAGCGTCTGCCACGGCGTGAACTGCCTGCCCGTGGGCCGAACCTTCGCCCACATCGAGCAGGACTGCACCGCCGCAGCGGACGGCTATATCTACTTCTACTGCGCGTTCAGGGGCTATACGAGCCTGTACCGCGTGCCCGAAACCGGCGGAGCGCCCGAGGTCGTCTGGCGCGAGGAGCGCTCCGTGTCCGCCTTCCATGTGCAGAGCGGCTCTCCGCTGCTGGCCGTCATCGGCGACTGCACAGAGCCGGGCGACCTGCACTGGGTTTCCGGCGGAAGGGCCGAGCGCCTGACCCGCCGCAACGAATGGCTGAGCGAGTATTCGCTGGCTGAGACCGAGTGCTGCTGGATTCCCTCCACGGACGGAAAGGCGCAGCTTCAGGTCTGGCTGGTGCATCCCGTGAACCAAGAGCCCGGCAGACGATATCCCACCGTGCTGTACATCCATGGCGGGCCGGAGTGCGCCGACGTGTGCGATTTCTGGCACGAATACCACGCCCTCGCCAACGCGGGAATGGCCGTGGTCTGCTGTAATCCCCGGGGCAGCCTCGGCTATGGCCGGGCCTTTGCCGACGGCGAAGCCGCCTGGGGCGACGGCGCGGCAGAGGATCTGATGGCGGCGCTTCAGCTGGCCGTCGACCGGGGTCTGGCCGATCCCGAGCGTCTGGGCGTGACCGGCGGCAGCTACGGCGGCTACATGACCAACAAGCTCATCGGCATTAAGGACTGCTTCAAAGCCGCGGTCAGCCAGCGCCCGCTGGTGAACACCGCCACATCCTACGGCACCGGCGACATGGGCTTCGCCTCCGCGGGAAAGAACGCCGAGGAAATTCGCAAAATCCGCATGCAGGACTACATCGGCGGCCGCGTCAGGGGCGGCCTGATGGGCCATGTGGAGGAAATCCACGCGGCCACCTGCTTCCTGCACGCCTTCAACGACTATCGCTGCAGCTACGAGCAGTCCGAGCAGATGTTCACCGCGCTTAGGGAGATTCACCCGGAGCAGCCGCTGCGGCTGGTGATGCTGCCCGACGACAACCACGGCGTGGCCCGGGATGGCCGTCCGGCCAACCTGATGCGCCATGTGGAGGAAATGGTGCTCTGGTTCCGCAGACATCTCTGCAATGAAGAGATCTCCTTCCCCGCCGACGAAAAGGGCGTCGTCGCCGTGAACGCGCCCGAGACGGGCGTGCGCGCCAAGATGTGGCCCCGCCGCCCGGCGGTGCACTATGACTGGAACGCCGCGCAGACCCTCGAGCTGCCCACGCCCGACGGGCTGGACACGCTGAGCGTTCACGTGCTCCATGGAAAGGGCAGGGGCGCGGTGGTGTGCGTCTGCGAGGACGAGCGGCAGTGGATTCCCGTGATGGAGGCGCTGCGCGAGACCCACGGGCAGATCGTCAGCTTCGAGGCGCGCGAAGATCACCCCATGGACGCGCTGTTCGCGATGGATCGCGTGGGCGTGGAGAAGGACGTCGATCTCGCGGGCTTCGGCCGCGGCGCGACGGATGCGCTGTGGCTGTTGGAAAACACCCGGCGCTTCCGCCGGGCGGCGGTCTACGGCGCGAGTCCCAGCCGGCTGATCTCCTACGCCTCGGCCGAAAAGCCGGGCAGCCGCGCGGATTATGTGCGCTTCCGGGATTTCATGTGGGCGAGCCTGCTGGCCTCCCCGGTGTGCTATGCCGAGAAGATCGACGCGCCGCTGCTGGTGCTGCACGGCATGGAGGATCTGGACGCTCCCGTGGAGGGCGCGCACCAGCTGTTCATCGCCGTGAAGGACACCCACCCCGACGTGCGGACGCGCATCGCGCTGTTCCCGCGCAGCGGCCACGAGCTTCCGGCCCAGAAGGCGGCGTTCCTGTCCGAGATCACCCGCTGGCTGGCGGAATAGAGAGGTGCGCATGAACAGAGAATCCGTAACCGAGCGGGTCTATCGCGAGCTGCGAACGGACATCATCCGCCAGAAGTACACCTCCAACATGTTCCTGCTGGAAAAGACGGTGTGCGAAAACTACAACTGCAGCAAGGCCACGGCGGGCGAGGTGCTGCATCAGCTCTGCGAATGCGGCATCCTCGAGAGCTATCCGCGCAAGGGCTACATGCTGCGCATCCCGCAGAGCCGGGAGTTTATGCAGATTCAGCGCCTGCGCATGGCCATTGAGGGCATGGAGATCCATCAGATCATCCGCACCTGCAGCGACGAGGCCATCCGCGCGAGATTCTGCTCCCCCGAATCCGACCTGCACCGGATGGACAACGAGACGTTCCACCTGACGCTGGCCGGCATGCTGGAGGACGATCGGCTGATGCACATCATGGAAAACCTGATGGCGGTGGTGATCTTCACCTACGCCGCCACGCCGTTCTACTCCTCCGAGGAGGACATCGGCAACCAACACGAAGCGCTCATTCAGGCCATTCTGGATCGGGACGAACCTCGGGCGCAGCGCATCCTCCGGGAGGATCTGCAATACAGCGAGGAATGAGACACAGGCCCGCCGCGAGTATGCGGCGGGCCTGAATATTGCCCGATTTTCTGCCATTTTACGCGAAGATTGGCTGTTGCAATTTTTACACAGATGGTTTATAATAGGCTCATAAACTACATGGAGGTGTATTTGACATGGCATACGTTATCAGTGACGAGTGCATCGCTTGCGGTGCGTGCGCGGAAGAGTGCCCGGTGAACGCGATCAGCGAGGGCGACGGCAAGTACGTGATCGACGCCGATACCTGCATTTCCTGCGGTGCGTGCGCGGGCACCTGCCCCGTTGGCGCTCCGGCCGAGGCTTAATTTCGGATGCAATGAGCCGCTCTCTTTCAGGGGAGAGCGGCTTTCATTTTGTTTTGGCATGGAGGGCCGCTCTTTGATTCGGGCGGCCGTTTTTCGTGTCGAAAAATGTAAAGAGATTTCGACAAAGCGCGGGTGGAACAGGAATATCCGCGCTTTGCCGCGAAAATAAAATATCGGGCAGGTTTGCCCTTTTGGGGATTACAGAGGACGGCGGAGGTCGGAAAATGAACGCGAGACGATGGACGAAGGGGCTGTCGGTGCTGCTGGCGCTGATTCTGGCGGCGATTTCGGCGCTGCCGATGGGCGGCGCGCTGGCCGAGAGCGACGGCATGATCCGCGTGAAGCTCACCCGGCTGGGCGCGCCTTCGTCCATCGCCTTCGAGACGACCTGCGATTACTACGTCTACGGCCACCCGGAGATGCGCGTCTCGGCGGGACAGAAGGTGACGGTTTCGGCCTCCGACGGCGCGGCGGTGGTGAAGGTCGGCTCCGCCAGCGCGAGCTTCGACGGCTCGGTGGCGCTGATGCGCAGCCGGTCGGGCAATTGCGGTGCAAAATTCACCTCGCCCAGGCTCGGCAACACCTTCTGCGGCGATCTGCGCTTTCTCGTCTCCGGCTCGACGCTGACGACCATACTGAACATCTACATCGAGGATTACCTCTACGGCGTGGTGGGATACGAGATGTCGCCCTCGTGGAACGCTCAGGCGCTGATGGCGCAGGCGGTGGCGGCGCGCAATTACGCCCTGCGCAAGAAGAGCGAGCGCGGGAATCAGGCGTGGCACGTGACGGACACCACGTCGGATCAGGTGTTCCGCGGGCGCAGCGCGTCGAAGAGCTACGACAGCGTGGTCAGCGCCGTGGACGCGTCCCGGGGCGTGGTGCTGACCTACGGCGGCGCGCTGGCGCGATGCTATTACAGCGCGTCCAACGGCGGCCAGACCGAGTCGGCCAAAAACGCGTGGGGCGGTTCTCTGGCCTACAGCGTAGTCAAGGACGATCCTTACGATTATTCCGGCAACGGCACGGCCAAGTCCGCGTCCATCGCAAAGGACGGCTCCGGCATGAAGGCCGCGCTGACGCAGACGCTGCTTCAGGGCGCGCAGAAGGCGCTGGGCGGCGCGGAGGGTCTGACGCTGAAGCTCGAAGCCATCGAGAGCATCGCGCCGAAAAACCCGAAAAAGCCCGCGCCCAGCCGGCTGTATTCCGCACTGACCTTTACACTGCGCATTACGGCCGCCGACGCGTCGGGGCAGACGCGCACCGGCACGTTGGACGTGGACGTGCCCACCTACGGCGGCTTCGAGAGCTGGTACGGCCTGTCCATCAACTCGGCGGACAACGAGACGGTCTGGGTCACGGAGAGCGAGAAGACGTTCACCATTACCTTCCGCCGCAACGGCCACGGTGTGGGTCTGAGCCAGTGCGGCGCGCAGAACATGGCGAAGAATCACGGCAAAAACGCCGCGGAAATTCTGGAGTTCTATTATCCCGGAACGGCGCTGAAGAAACTGAGCCTGACGGACACGACGGCGGATCGCCGCCCGGAGGCCACGCCCGCGCCGACCCCGGACGTGTCCGAGGAGAAGCGCATCGGCTCGGCCATGGTGGGCGAGAACGCGGCGCTGTATGCCGGCGCGAGCGCGGGCGCGGAGAAGCTGCTGTCCATTCGCGAGGGCGCGGTGGTAAAGGTCTACGCCGTGCGCGACGGCTGGGCGGCGGTCTGTGCCGAGGGCCGGACGGGCTTCATGCCGCTGTCGGCGTTCTCGATCTATCTCCCGGCGGGCTCGGCGGTGCGCGCGCTGCCCGAGGCGAGCTACGCCCGGGCCGACGCGACGGCGGAGCTCTACGCCCTCGCGCTGGAGGGCGCGGCAAAGCGCGGCAAAATTTCAAAGGGAGAGATCGTGCAGGTCTGCGCCTACACCGAGGACTGGGCGGCGGTGACGACCCAGAGCGGCCTTGCGGGCTTCGTGAAGAAGGCGAAGCTCACGCCCGTGGCGGCTACGCCAGCACCGACGGCTTCGCCCACGCCCACGCCCACGTCGGACGTGGTGACGGTGAATGGAGAGAAGTACGTCTACGTCTCCGCGGCCTCGGCAAAGATGTATCGGAGCAATTCCGAGTCCTCGCGCCGGCTCAGGACGCTGCCCTACGGCACGCGGGTGCGTCTGAGCGCCTACAACGCCGAATGGGCCTATGTGCGCGCAGGCTCGACGAAGGGCTTTATTCGCCGCAGCCTGCTCACCGAGCGCTCGCCCGTGGCGAAGAGCGAAAAGGACGTCATTCAGGCCGAGTTCTATGCCCAGACCACGCGCAGGACGGCGGTCTACGCCTCGGCCTCGGAGAAGGCCGGCGTCAAGGGCACGCTGAAGAAGGGCCAGCGCCTGACGGTGTACGCCTACAACAGCGCCTTCGCCTACGTGGGTCTTGGCAGAAACCGGGGCTTCGTGCCGCTGAAGAATCTGAAAATCGTGAACTGAGGGAGTCGAAAATGAAACGAACCATCGGACGCTGGACGTGCGCGCTGCTGGCGCTGAGCCTTTTCAGCCCGGCGCACGCGGCGGAATGGGAGCCGGAGCGGATATTGCAGACCGAGCGGGCGCTGTACGCGCTGGGCTATCACGACAAGGACTGCGACACCCAGCTGGACGACGCGACGCGGCGCTCCATCGAGAGCTTCCAGATCGCCAACGATCTGCCCGTGACCGGCGAGC
>ULQJ01018855.1_pt1 | contig 46637 bp, 45 predicted proteins | sample 1954331 | NCBI WGS metagenome assembly ULQJ01 (sample SAMEA4835651, study PRJEB28245) | human gut metagenome | biome: gut microbiome; material: fecal sample | place: Denmark | collected 2008 | reverse complement strand
GAGCCTGCAAATAAATTTGCGCATAAATCTTGACGGGACCGTCCCGTACTGTTTATTTAATTCTTGTAACTGTAATTCCATACAAAAACCTCCTGTCCATTTTAATAGGCATAAAGAAAAGGCAGCCTATGCTTATAGCATAAACTACCCATCTTAGGTGTGGCTTTTGCGTATCTTAATTTAACCTTAACTATTTTCTTTGTTCTGGAATGGAAATCTCAAACTTTGTCCCTTTCCCACGCTTACTGCTCACTGTAATATTCCCACCGTGAAGCTCTATAATCTGTTTTGCAATAGCAAGTCCAAGTCCGCTGCCCTCAGATTTTTCTTTCGTACTTGTTCCCCTATAATATCTGCTAAAGAGTTCTGGTAATTCATCTTCACTTATCCCTACTCCGTTATCACAAATTGATATATGGACATTGCTTTGAACATCTATACGAGTAGAAATCAATACTTTTGTTTCGGGCGGATTGTGTGTCAATGCGTTTATGATAATATTCTGAATGGCACGGCGGAATAAATCTGGGTCAATCAAAACAATACATTCATCAGTATTGCTTTCAAATTCAATATTGCGGTTTGAGAAAGCAGGGTCATTCACTATATCAATAACCAACTCTCTTATGAAGCGTGTGAGTTGTGTTTCTTTTGGACTATACGCAAATGCACCAGAATCCAACTGATAAGTCATTTTCAAATCGTTAATCAGCTTCTCTGTATGATTGACATTCCTTAAAATGATTTCTCCATATTCTTTTGAAGTTTCACCTGTGAGATTGGAACTGTCCGTAAGCAGCTCTGCATATCCCTTAATCGGAGAAAGTGGCGTTTTTAAGTCGTGTGTAATATTGGTTATCCATTCTCTACGTACCCGTTCTGTATCTTCATTTACTTTATCGGCGTGTCGAATATCAAAATACATTTTATTTAATTCTTGATAGACTTCGCTGAATATGCCATTTTCTTTTAACGGCGTATAAGTACGATGTGATATTCCGCTTATACCTTTTGTAACCTTTGACAGCTTACGTGAAAGCCAAACACTGTAAGCAAAAATAAAAATCATTAAAATCCCGAATCCGACCATAGTAAGCAGCTTTGCCGCTGGAGAAAGCCGTGAAATTCTTGAGCCGTTATAATAGAGCATATATTTCCCAATATCATACGGAAATCCAACAATGTAACTACATTCTTTGTCTGTATCATCAAGGATGTTTACAAACAGCGTATAACCATTTTCATAATCGCTTGTAGTAAGTGCAAGCAACTCGGCGGCGGTATATTTTGTAGGAAAGTTTTCTGGCTTATTATGAGAGAATATTTCTTCGCCGTTTTCATCAATAAACTGAATCCATAAACCATATTCGTCCAGTCGCTTCAGACCTTTTTCTTCTATCGTTAGCTTTCCATTTTCATAGGTTGTCCACACCGTATAGCTATTTGTAAAATTCTTCGGAAAATCTGTGATACTGATTCCATATGGCTCAGGAATTGAGAATATGTAATAAAACAAGCCGATTGCCATTATGCAAATCATTAAAATCAATGTGATAATAAAAGCTACTGTTCTGCCAAGCAACTTATATTTTCTTTTACTTTTCATTTGGATTTACCAACTTATATCCTAAGCCTTTCATTGTAATAATGTATTGTGGAGCAGTAGGATTATCTTCTAATTTTTCACGCAAATGGCGGATATGCACCATAATAGTGTTGTCGCAACCAAAGCTGTCCTCTCCCCATACAGTTTCATACAGGCGTTCTCGGCTGATAACCCGCCCTACATTTTGAGCTAAATATTGTAATATTTCAAATTCTCTTGCAGTCAATTCGATTTCTTTATTGTTTTTCATTACTCGGCAGCCGTCAGCGTCAATCATCAGTTCGCCTATTCTGACAGAGAAATCTTGTTTAGGATTGTACTTGTATTCTGCACGGCGTAATTGTGCTTTCACCCTATATGCAATTTCTTTCGGACTAAATGGCTTTGTTACATAATCATCACCGCCGACAGCCAATCCAAGTATTTTATCCAACTCGTCATTTTTAGAAGAAAGAAAAAGAATTGGACAATGCGAAATTTCACGGATTTTCTTACACACCTCATAACCGTCAATATCGGGAAGCATAACATCTAAAACAATAATGTCTGGATTTATTTCTTTACAAGTATTTATAGCAGACAGCCCATTATCAATTTTCGTAATATTACAATATCCCTCTATGGTAAGAGCCTTATCAAGCAAATCTAAAATATCTGGTTCATCATCGACAAGCATTATTTTATATTTATTCATCTAACAAATCTCCTTTTGTTCCAAGTTGTTTCTCTTTATTCATTTTATATCGACCATCAGCAGGCTTATTAGCGTCTTTAGGTATCAGCCAAGTATTGCCCATTTTAACTGCCCCATCAATTCGCTTATCATTACAATACTGTAAAATCCGTCTATCTGATATGCCCCATTTTGCGGCTGCTTCTTTTGTGGTAATGTAATCCATATCGCACCTCCTACATAATGATATACATTATACTTCGTTTGTCCGAAGAATACAAGTGTGCAAATATGAATTTTCTTCTCTTGAAACAGGAGATAATATCTCTTGTTATAGGAAATGTCACTTTCTTTAATAAGAAGTGAGATTTCTGTACAATATAGAGTAGAAAATTCAAGGACAGGTGGTGATTAAATGGATGGCAGAGATAACAACTTCGGTATCGACTTTGCACCGATTGGGCAGGCGATTAAAAAAGCCCGTATTGCACAAAATATGACAAGAGAGCAATTAGCAGGCATCATAGAATATTCCATCCGTCACGTTCAGTCCATTGAAAATGAGGGTCAGTTTCCGAGCATACAGCTTTTTATTTATCTTGTCCGTATGTTTCATATTTCGCTTGATGAGTTTATTTTCGCTGACGAAAAAGTAGAAAAGACTTCTCAACGCAGACAGCTCGATACGTTACTTGATAAACTTGATGATAAAGAGCTTGCAATTATTGAAGCAACCGCAAATGGTCTATGTAAGGCAAAAGAGCCAGAGGAATAAAAAACCTCTGGTTTTTCTTTTGCCCTTTTTTAATAGGCAGGTACGCCGTAACCGTAAATCACGCTGCTGCCGATAGCATAGCTGTTCTGACGACAAGCATCGCCAGAATTACCCTCAACAGTATAAACTGTTCCGTTCTCAACACGCTCCACAAGTCCAACGTGGTCTGTTTCTCCATCGCCCTCCCAATCAAAGAAGATGATGTCGCCTGCCTGCGGCTCATAGCTTCGGTCTTGCCATTGCCCGTTGCCCTTAAACCAATTCGAGCCGTCCACACAGCCTGCAAATTTCGGGATAAGCCCGCTTTCGATATAGCCACATTGGTCGGCACACCAAGATACAAAGCAGGCACACCATTCCACACGGCTGTCAAAACCGTACCACGACCAATAAGGCTGACCGCCCTCATTGCCGAGCTGCGTTAAGGCAACCTCCACAATGGCTTGATTGCCGCCGCCCGTAAATGCCCGTCCGTATGGATAGTACCGCAGGACGTGGGAAACATACTGCGTATCGCCGTAGCTGTCCCACCCTAAGCGTTCTGCCTGTGTAGTAGAAAACTCTACCGCATTGGCATAGGAATATCCTCCATAGTTGGTTTTCGCCCACGAGATATAGCCGTTTCCGAAGTTGTAGCCCTGCAAAGCAAGTTTGATACGCTCCATATCAATCGGGTTTTCCACTTCCGCATCACTCAGGCAGGCGGCTAAATTCTGGATACCTACATTGATGGAATACTCTGGGTCAGTAATGCCGTTTGGCGTATTCGGGTAACGGGTATTATATCCGCACTCGGAAGCCTGCATCGGGTCATTCCCACGCCCTCCAGATTCCTGCATCATCACCGCCTTAATCAGCTCCATATATTCAGAAATGCCGTGCTGCCTTGCATACTGCTGTATCAAAGGCTCATAGGCTTCCACCTCGGCACTGACTGGCGTATAGGAGTTGCTGTTGCCGCCACCGCCGAATAAGGATATTGCACATCCAAGCAGCACAATGATAAGGATAATCAAAACCGCAACCCAACCGCCTGCGATAATGGCAGAAATTAGAGCCTTTGTGCCTGCAATGATTGCCTTGACAGCGGCGATAGTCGCTCTGACCGCCGCCTTTGTCGCTTGGGCGGTAGCCTTTGCCGTTGCCTTCGCTGCCTGTGCTGCCTTTTGTGTCGCCTTAACAGAAGCCTGTGCGGTTTTCTGTGCCGCTTTTGCCGAAGCCTGTGTGGTCTTAATCGCCGCCTTTGAGGTGGAATGAGCCGTTTTAACACCTTTTTCGGCTGACTTTACCGTACCTTTGGCGGCAGTCTTGACCGTTTTTCCTGTACTTTTGGCAGACTGTTTTATCGTCTTTTCCCCCTGCCGCTTTGTCTTTATGGTCGGGGCAGGGGTGTCGGGAACAGCCGCACGGTTAGCGGCACTTTGACGGACAGCAGAGCCGCTTCGAACAGAAGCCGCCTGTGCCTGTTTCTGCTCGGCAGCTTTCATTGCCCGTTTGGTCTTAAAGTCCGCAATCTTATCCTTTGCCTTGACGACATTTTCCTTTGTGGTCTGCACACTTTTCTGACCCTGCTTATTGAATTGATGGATGCCCTCGTCCTTGATACAGTCAGCCGCATAGGACACCTTATCGGAAGCATACTCGGTGGCAGAGCTTTCCTCAGAATAATAGCCCTGTTCCGCCTTATCCTTTGTCTTGGCATAGGCAGATTTCATACGCTCACCTGCGATAGCCGCCTTGTCAATGGTCTTAATCGTACCCTTGACCGCATCTCTGGTCTTTATATTCGCCATACAAAACCTCCTTTCCCAGAAGTTTTGCGGTCATATCAAGATACCTTTTTCGCCACCACCACAAGCCTGCCGTTCTGGGCAGAATATTCACAGGTGGAAAGGGTAATCAGCCTGTCGCCATATGCGGCACTCACGCCCGTATCATACAGGGAAAGCTCCTTACACTTGGCAACATACGCATCAAAGGCTTCTTCATTTTCTGCATCCACAAAATCGTAATAGCGGAAGCCCTCCGAGCTGTACGCAACAGTCTTGAACACAGCCACGATTTCATATTCGCCCTGCTCGGTCAGCGTATCAAACTGAATGGTCTTGTGCTTTTCATAAAAGCTCTTTGCCTTGTAGTCCTCCAACGCTCCAAACATCTTGCCACCCTTGATGTGATGACCGTAAATCACAAGATTGTCGCTCTCTGAAAGGTTGCAGTTCTCTTGGATATAGGGCGTTCCCAAATCACTGTACGCCTTTTCAAAGTTGTGCTTCAGATAGAAATTCGGATTGTTCGGGGTCTGCATCACAGGATAATTGAGCTTCGTGCCGGCAATGGAAATCCAACCGACCATATCCTCATTTTGCAGATACAGCTCGTTGTATTTCGCAAGCACATCTTCGCCCTCACTGACAGGCGTATCCTCTGGGATTGCTTCTTCGGGAGCCTGCTCCACAAGCTCCGCCATCTGTTCAAAGGCTTCCGTCTGTTCCTCCACCTGTGCATAATGGTGATAAATCTGAAAGCCGCAAAAAACCGCCGTACCCAACAGGGCAACAGCGGCAGCGATACAAATCTGCATTTTATATTTTTTCATAAGCTTATCCTTTCTCATCTTGAATGTTCCGTCTGCTGTTTCGGTGCAGGAAGCTCCCTGCAATACTCTGGATACCTTACCTTGATTCCCTCCATAAAGTAGGGGGCAAACTCACAGCAGAATAAGTCCTCTGGCGTGAAGTCCTGCGGACGCTCCTTATCGGTGTATCCGTTCCAGAGGTTAAAGGCAAGGTGGCAGACCTTGACCGTGCCGCTTGTCTGCCAGCCGCCGTGCATACCCTCTGGTTCAATACAGTCCATCTTAAAGTCAAACATCTGGTTAATGTTTGCCCTCGTTTCTGCGGCAATGCCCATTACATAGAAAAAGGCTCTGTGATAACAGTCGTTTACTTTGCTCTTGTTCATCATTTCCAGAAAGAAATCCCGATGAGCTGCAGAGCGAAATCGGATATTAGACATTGAAAATTCTCCTTTCCTAAACCTCACCAAATTTAGTTGTCATCAATTTATAAAGCTCGGTGTTTCGTGGGAACTTGTTGACAAACGGCACAAGAGAGCTGCCGACTTTGAGCAAGCCCTGTCCTGCACCGACATTCGTGATATAGCTCATCTGAAGGTCAGAGATATTAAGGAGCTTGGCAAGCTCAATCCTGTCGGTAGACGCTTGGTTGAGCATAATAATAAACTCGGAGTTTGCAAGCATTGTCCTCGCCGTATGGCTCTGTAAGAGGTCGTCAACATTCTGCGTAATACCCGTACAGTACGCACCGTATTTACGCACACGCTTCCAGAGGGTAAAGAGAAAATTCGCAGAGTATTCGTGTTGGAAAAGCAGATAAATCTCATCAATGAAAATGAATGTGTTCCTGCCTTTGGCTCTGTTCTGTGTGATACGGTTTAAGATGCTGTCAAGGACAACAAGCATACCAATAGGCTGTAACTGCTTGCCTAAATCTAAAATGTCATAGCAGATAAGTCGGCTCTTGGTATCCACATTGGTGTGCTTGGCAAAGGTGTTGAGAGAACCGTCCGTAAACAGCTCAATGGCAAGGGCGATTTCCTGTGCTTCTGGCTCGTTCTGCTTTAACAGCTCCTCACGGAAGTCCTGCAAGGTGGGCGGCGTTCCCTGATAATTGCCCTGCTGATAGTAGCGGTACACGCTCGCCGTACAGCGGTCAATGATAGACTTTTGCTTTGCCCCCAGAGTGCTACCGCCGATGAGCTGCTCGCAGAGGGATAAAATAAACTCCGATTTGAGGATAACGGGGTTTGCACCGTCGCCGTAATCGGAGTTCATATCCATAGCGTTGATATGGTTTTCACTTGTGGCAGAGATGTGAATGACCTCGCCCTGCATCGCTTTCACAAGGGGCGAATATTCTCGCTCTGGGTCTATAATAATCACATCAGCGTTAGGGTCTGTGAGAATGATATTCGTCATTTCCTCTTTCGCCGTAAAGGACTTGCCTGCACCAGACACGCCGAGGATAAAGGAATTGCCGTTCAACAGGTGGCGGCGGTTGGCGATAATCATATTTTTGCTGATTACATTCTGTCCGTAATACACGCCGTTTTCGTGATAGATTTCCTGCACACGGAACGGGATAAACACCGCAAGGCTTTCCGTAGTAAGGGTACGCAGAGCATCTATCTTTCGCACACCAAATGGCAGGGCTGTATTGAGTGCGTCCATCTGCTGATATTTCAGCACCGCAAACTGACAGAGGTGCTTTCTTGCCGTAGTAAGCAGGGCTTCGGTGTCATTGTCAAGCTGTTCCTTAGTTTCCGCCGTATGCACCATTGTCAGCACCGCAAACATCATTCTCTGGTCACGGGTGGTCAGGTCATCTAAAAACTCCTTGCTTTCTTTCCGCTGCTGTTCAAGGTCATAAGGGATGACCGCCGAAAAGTTATTGTTCTGGTTTTGCTTTCTCTGCCAGTTCGTGATGTTAGTTTCCACACCTAAAAGACGGTTTTCCACCTCACGCACCGCTTCATCTGTGGGAACGGGAACGACATCCACGGACAACATCATATTTCTGTTCAGCTCGCAAAGCTCGGCTACCATACTGTCCTTGATATAGGCAGCATATTCTCTGAGGAAAATCACACGCCCGTATCGGTTGCCGATTCTGAAATAGTCCTTTTCAAACTCAAAGGTATCGGGGCAGATATAGTCCTTGAAATCGTGACCTTTTTTCATACTCTGCACCATATCAAAGCAGAATGCCGTTTCCTCGCCTGTGCGGTAGAAATCGTGGAAGATACGGAGCTTTTCTTCTGCGTCAAGCTCGGTGGATTTTGAGCCGAGCCTTGAGAAATGCCCGATAAGGTCAGCTCCCACACGGGCAAAGTAGTGTCGTGCTTCTTCGATATTCTTCTTGCAGACGGATATGGTCACATACTTATCCTGCACGATAGAATTAGCTCCTGTCGCTTTATCAAGGAGCATTTTGTTGTATTCTGTGCGGTACTTATCCAAACCGTCCTCCGCCATAGGGATTAAAATGGTCTGCTCAAAGTCCGCCTTATTCAAGCGGCGGTTGTTGATAGTGATTTTCGTGGTCGCACCGCTGTCGAGGGCATTGAGAAGCTCCGAATACTCAAGGAACATCGCTTCCTTGTCCTCACGGCTTGCCACGGCATAGTTTATATCCTCAAACTTAAAGGTCTTTGCATACTTGTTCTTGCCCACAAGGAAAATGCCGTCCTCCCAGATTGTCTTAATGGGGATAACCGCCTGCACCGACTTCGGCACAACAAATTTCTCCTTGTCCTGCTTGAACAGGTTTCTAAGCGTTTTTATCATAGTCTGCCTCCTTACGCTTTTTTGATTTTCTTGGTTTCTTTTTCTCTGCCTTCACCGTCTGCCGTTTCTGCTTCTTTTGAGCAACAGGCAAACCTTTCTCACGGGCTTCGATATTAGGCTTCAATGCTTCATAGTAGAGATTGTCTGGCAGGAACATCAGCTTTTTCGGCATCAAAAACTCTGACTTAATCCACGCCCAGACAAACTGCTCGGCGGTCATACCGTTGTATTTCACAAAGCCCATCATCGCAAAGGGCGAAGCACCTAAGATACATACCCAACTGAGGGTTTCTGTTCCGAAATGCGGACGGAGCAGGAAAAACAGACCTACAGCCACGCCGCAGGCAAGGGCAGAAAAAATGAACTGCCTTAGTGACAGTCCAAAAAACATACTTTCCGTGTAGTTACGGATTTCCTTATTTATCTTGACTTCCAATAGGTTGCACCTCCTTTACAAGCCCATCATTTCACGGACAACACGGTCTGCCATTTTGACCGCACCAACCAAAACAAGCATATTAAATACAAGCTCTCCTATATAGCTCCACACCATTGATACTGCCGCAGCGTTGGGGTCAACCGCAGGGGGCGTGGCTGCGAACAGAGAAAAGATAATGCAGGCAAGGACGATGATTGCTCCCTCCAGACAAACGGCGGCATAGCTTTTTATAAAACTCTTGCCGACACTCTGGCTCGGCTCTCCTGCAAAAGTAGATAACGGCACGGGAGCGATTGCGGTATAAAGGTAAAGCTTGAAAAATCGTCCGTAAACCGACATTATCATAATGAATGACAGAACCGTAATGAACAGACCGCCTATAAGCGTAACCGCCCATAGAGGAATACTCTCAAAAAATCCGCACTCCTCAACGGCAGTTACAATCTCCTGCGGTAGTACTGTCTGTGCTGCTGTACCGAAACCTACGGTATTCATTATGGTGGAAATCACGCCCTGTACGATATTAAACAGAGCCATCATCAGCTCCAAGCCATAGGTTACAACACCTTTGGCAAGGGCAAATCGAATAAAGAGTTTGAGTGCGTGCTCGGGCTTCTTGACTTCTGCAAAACTACCGCAGGTACGCATTACGCCTACGACAAAAAACAATACGAGCAGGGCAAGCCCGATAGCCTGCAACGCACCGTGGATATTGACGATAACTGACCATATCGTACCGCCCTTAAACTGCTCTGGAGATTGGGTAACGAGCTGCCATATTTCCGCTAATTTCTCATTCCAAGTATTCAGAGCGTTTTCTAAATTCTGTACGACCCAATTATCAGACACTTAAACCACCTCCGTTCTTAAAATAGCCTTACGGAGCAAACCGCAAAGCGGATCTGCCCCGTAAGCTCTGTCTTGTGTCTTTTTATTGTCTGATATTAGCCTGTGATAAGAGTCAAAATCTCTTTTGCAAAGGTAATGATGACGCCGCCTGCAAGGGTCAAAAAGCCGTTTGCTCTCTGGGACGGGTCGTGAGATTTGAGCGAAAGACCAATCTGTACGATACCGAAGCCGAGCAAAATCATACCGACAGCACGGATTAAACCGAAGATAAAATCGGAAAGGTTGTTGACTACGGTAATCGGGTCGTTGGCAGCAAAGGCTGTCACGGAAGTTCCGAGTACCATTGTGACAGCGAGTACCGCCACGCAGTAATGACGAAATCCCTTTTTTAACTTGCCCGTCATCGGCAGTTTGGTGGTTTCCTTGTTCTGGGTGTTCTTCTTGTTAAAATACTTCATAGATAAATCCTCCTTAAATTTTGAATTGTTCCTCCAAGTCCTCCTCGGACAGAAGTTCATAAGATGTTTTAACAGGCTTTACGCTTACAGCGTTCTTCATCAAAGCGTTGTCAAATACAAGGGTTGCGACAGCCTGCGTCGGTTCACCGTGGATATACGGCGGCTGACCTCCGTCAGTTGTCAGTTTCACATTCGGGTGCTTTAAGATGTCATACTTAAAGTCCATAACAGGGCGTTCTCCACGAATAAAAAGAAGTGCGTAGCGGTTATCAAGCATACGCACTTCGTCTGGTGTCATCAGTTCACGCCCTGATATTTGATAGTTGGTAGAATAGTTACCGCTTCGCCCCGTACTCTTTCCGTAGGTGTTGGTATCAATGGTTTCCTTGCCCAAAAGTTCCGACACATACTTGTGTGTGCTTTGTTCGTTACCGCCCAGATACAAAAACTCGTCGCAGTTGCCCACAATGCTTTCCCATTGCTTCTCAAACAATGCTTTGAGCTGTGCCAAGTTTTGCAGAATGATACTGACCGACACACCTCTGGAACGCATAACCGAGAGTATCTTATCAAAGTCATCGGGCAGCGAAACATTGGCAAACTCGTCCATTATAAAGTGGCAATGCACGGGCAGGCTTCCGCCGTACTTGTGGTCGGCAAGATAGAAAAGCTGTTGGAATAGCTGCGTGTATAAAATCGACACAAGGAAATTGAAGCTCGTGTCGTTGTCGGGTATCAGAGCAAACAAAGCGACTTTCTTCTCGCCCAAACTCGGCAGGTCAAGCTCGTCGGTTGCGGTTAAACTTGCAAGGCTCTCCAAGTTGAATTTTTCAAGCCTTGCCGCAAGGGTTATCTGGATACTCTTTAAGGTCTTTGCAGAGCCAGAATGGTAATCCCTGTAATACTTTAAGGCGATATGCTCTGGGTTTACCATCTCCAGACGGTCAAACAATTCGTCCAGAGGGCTTACATAGCTGTCGTCGTCCTCACGGACTTCGCCTGCACGCAGAAGCTCCATTACCATCGGGAAATTCTGTTCCTCTGGCGGTGCTTCGTATTTCAGATAGAACACCAGAGATAGCAGGAGCATACTTGCCGCCGTATCCCAGAAAGGGTCTTGCGACTGGCTTCCTTTCGGCGTGGTCGCCTTAAAGAGATTGGTCAAAAGCCGCTGCACATCGTTGTCGTTCCTTAGATACACAAAGGGATTGTAACAATAGCTCTTTTGCATATTGATTAAATCAAGCACACGCACCTCATATCCTTTCTTCTCCAAAAGACCGCCTACATCTCGGACGATTTCGCCTTTCGGGTCTAAAATTACCATTGAGGTATTGCACTGCATAGCGTTCGGCTTGCAAAAGAACCTTGTCTTGCCTGCACCAGAGCCGCCGCACACAAGGATATTCAGATTTCTTCTGTGCTTTTTCCCGTCCAGACCGATACGAACATTCTGGGTCAGCAGCTTATTTGCTGACAGGTCTTTATCCCGATATTTTTTGTTGACTGCCCCTGCGTCGCCCCATTTTGCAGAGCCGTGTTCCTCACGCCTGCGGTAGTTCCTGCGTGTGGAGAGATAGATACCGATACCCATACCGTAAGCAAGCAGAAAAATAAGGACAGTTTTTAGGCTGTCCTCACACACCGTTACGGAAAACGGATTATTCATTGCTTGGGGCAGGCTTCGCACTATCTCTACCAGACCGCCGCTGACAAAAGGTGCTGTCAGCAGGGCAAACCACACGACAGGAACGATACCGCAGAGTGCAAGGATTAAGCTCGCTTTCTTATCGCTATCGTTCCTCACGGCACTTACAGGGCATAACCCTTACCTTTCGTGTAGGAGCGTGAGCCACCGTGCTTATCAAATCGTCAACAGGGTCGGTGGGGCGTTCCTCCTTGACTTGCTGATTACGCAGGGTGTTTAAGGCATTCAAAACGATATTCTTATCGTACCTGTCAAGGGCGATGTGGTATCGTTCTTCTTTCATAGGCTGCACCTCCGATTATCTTTCCTGTTCTTTGTTTCTGGCAGGCTTGTTCTTTTCCATACTCTTATACATTTCCGACTGCACCTCGCCCAGAACATCACGCATAGAACCAAGCTCGCTCTTGAAATCCTGCGTTTCCATTTCGGCATACTCTTTCGGGAGTCTGTCAAAGTTAAAACCTCTGGTATCCACGCCGTAACGGGAGCTGACCATATAGGCAACGCAGTAGGCTTTGAACTCGGAAGCATTACGGCTCTCGTTGTACTTAAAATCATAAACCGCCGCAGCGACCTCCTTTGACATACTGACGAAAAGCTGTTCTTCATTCAAGCCTGTGCGGATAAAGATAGTCTGCTGTTCGCTGTCATAATAGGCAGGAAGCTCAAGGTCATCAACAGGCTGAAACGGAACGGGGCTTGCGTCAATCATTGCGGACACAAGCTCACGCATTGATTTCGGCTCTGCGGCTTCCTGCCTGTCCTTTGCCGAGGTTTCGGAAATGTCATAGACCGCTTTGGCGTTATACGATACCGCCTTTGTGCCGTCATCACGGAGATATTCTTTACTCGGCTCAAGGATAGTGATTTTCTGTGCGTCCTTGTTCACATAGACACGGCTCTGTTTCCACTTGCCGTAATCTTTAAGCTGTGTCGCTTCGGGCATTTGTGCCGATACCAGAACGGCATTGGCAACGGAGTAGCGGTCAAAACGCCCCTGCACATCAAGATACTGACGGAAGCTGTCGCCGTTTACCGCCATTTCCGAACAGGTGTTGTCAATCAGCTCATAGGCTTCCTTACGCTCCGCCTGTTTCTGTGCCGCCCACTGTTCTTTGTCATACGGCTTATTACCGCCGCTGAAAACATCATAAATACTCATACTGTTTATCTTTCTCCTTTCGATTTTTTAGGGGATTTTCTTTTCGGTGGCTGCTTATGCTCAGTCTTGCCGACTTTACCTTTTGCCCTGTCGGAAGCCCTGCTTTTGTCCTGGGCAACAGGGGCGTCGGCTTCCTGCTCTTTGCGGCTCTCCTTGATTTTCCGCAATTCCTCTTTGACGGACGGTTTCCTGTCAGTCATAGTAGCCCCCTCTGCGGACTTGCTTGGCTTCTCGGATAAAGGCTCGGACGGAGGGGATTTTTCTGTCTTTGCCACCGAGGGGTTTTCTGTAGAGTTTTCCTCCTTTTGCGTTGGCTTGCCCATAAGAGCGTCGAGCAGCTTATCTTTCTCTGCCTTTTCCTGCACGCCGATGTCTGGCTCTGGCATATCGATTTTTTCATCCTTACTTTTCTCAACCTCCGTCACAATGGAAGCGGTATCCACCGAAGCAAGGTTGAAGCGTTCCACAATACGGCTGATTTTCGATGCGTCCTCGGCACGGGCAATCACATCCACCTCCGCATTGGGGTCTTTGTTCTTACGGTCAGCCAAAACGCAATAGAGAACGCCGTATTTTTTCGCCTCCTGCGTAAAGCGTTTCAAGTCCTCATTCTTCACGGTAAAGACTTTCAGCTCCTTGCCAGAACGGAGCATACTTGTCAGCCTTGCTTTACCTTTGGTTTTCTGTTCCTCTTTGAGAATGGAATACAGAAGTACAGCGATATTCTTCGCACCTGCACCTGTCAGTTTTGCGGCAACCTCAAATCCCTCTAAGCTCATCCTCACGATTTGTTCCGCCGCATCGCCGCCTGTGTTCATTCTTCATCAGCTCCTTTCGTTTAATTTCCTGTTCATCTGCCCGCACTGTCTGCAATTTTTCTTTGAGCGTACCGCTACGGGCGGCGATACCCTCGCAGAGCCTGACCTCCTTTCTGATTTCGCCAAGCCTTTTTGAAATGTCGGAGATTTGAGCCTTGACCGCTTCTTTTTCTTCGCCGCTTAATTTGCGGCTCTGGGAATAAAGTTCCTTACGCTGTTCGGTCAGCTCATTCTTTTCCGTTTCCAAAGAGCCTTGATAGGACAAAAGCTGCTCTGCGGTGTCAATGTGACAGCGGCAAAGCAGCCTTGTTTCTTTTGTGATAGCGTCCATTTTCATAAGGTCGTCCCTGAGAATATAATGGAGCTTCGCATAATTTTGTTTTCTGCCCTTCGGCAGGATACCGAGCTTGTAGCAGTAATGGAGATACAGCCCACGCAAGCCCCCGATTTTTCTCGCTCCAGACAAAGAACCTTTAAGTCGATAAGCTTTGACCTGTTTTGTCGGCTCGGTAAATCGGTTAAACTTTACGGCGTAGGAGTTTTCACGGATACGCTCCATAATTCGCTCGTTGGTATAATCCTCTCCGAGCTTGTATAACCTCTTGGGGCGTTTCCAACCTCTGCCGATAATCGTCCAATATTTGCGGTTGGGGTCAAAACTGCATTTATAGCCCATTTCCGCCATAAGACGGTCAAAGTCTTTGAGCGTAAATGATTTTGAGATAGCTTCATCAACCGCCTGTCTTGCCACATTATCTCTGGTGGGAAGTCCTTGCTTCTCCGCTTGATAAAGGGCGTATGGCTTTTTCCTGCCGCTTGGGTGTTCAATCACGGACAGAGCATACTCACGGCATAGCTCATCGGAACGCTGACGCAGAAGCCGCAGGTTCGCTTTGTTGTCGTGATAATGCTTGCCGTCCGTAAAGGAAACGGAGTTGACCACAAAGTGATTATGCAGACAGTCCGTATTAAGGTGGGTGGCAACAATCACTTGAAATCTATCGCCCCACATTTTCTCGGCAAGTTTTACTCCGACCTCGTGAGCCTGCTCTGGCGTTAGTTCTCCAGACTTAAAGCTCTGAAAACCGTGATAGCAGACAATCTCGCTTTCATCATTCCATTGGGCTTTGGCAATCAGCATTTCATCTCTGGCAGTTGCGGTATCGCAGTTTACGCCTGTAACAAAAAACTGCTTCTCGGTCTTATCGCCGTTGGTGGCGTATTTCATCACATCTCCGAGAGCCTGCAAGTCAGCTTCGGTATATTTCGGATTGGCGGTCTTATCTGGATTTTTGGCATAGTCGATTGGGTGGTCGAGCCTGCCACGTACGTCCCATATCTCGCAGACTGCCATTAGTCCGACTTCCCTTTAGGGAGTAGATATTTTTTGCGGACATCCATCTGGAACTGCTGCCACTTTTTCACTTCCTCACGGAGCATAGGCGTATCCACAAAGTCAAGGGCGTTTGCCTTAACTGCAAGCTGGTTGATACGGTTGCCGATGGTGGACAGCTCACGCATAATCTGATAGAACTCTGGGTCTGGCTTCTCGCAGAGCCGATACCCTTTGACCATTGAACGGAGTAACGCTTCTTTGGAACGACCAGAGCGTTTGACAAGGTCATAAAGGTAGTCTGCTTCTTCCTCATTCAAGCGGAAAAGTATCTGCACATTTCGTTTTCGCATTTTCCACTTCCTCTCTTTGGGAGAGCCTGTTTATCTGTAAAAGGCACATCAGCACAACGCCGACCAGACCGCCGAGCATTGTGCCGATAATAAAAAACAAAAGCTCATTCATTCTTAAAAACTCCTTTCTTCTGTATGCCGTGTTCTTCACGGCAAAATGGGATACCCTTGCGGTGTTCCTGTTTTTATGGGGTATTAGGGGCAGCCCCTAACAAGCGAATTTGGTTAGCCAAATTCAGTGCTTGGTAAGACTTAATCTTCGCACTCGTCCTCGTACACACATTCTCCGCATACGGGGCAGAAGTACGGACATTCCGAACAATCCTCATACTCAAGACAGGCGTCCTCGTCCTCATTGTCCTCGCAACCGTCCGTCAAAGACTCGGTAATGTCGGCTTCGCCGCAGACAAAATCGTCGTCGGTAAAGTCGATAAGGTCGGTATCGAAAAGGACGATTTCGGTCTTTTTCTTTGCTTCTTCGGGGCTGTCCGCATAGACGGAGATAGTCTTTTCATAGTGTCCTCGCAGGGTTACATCATACTTTTTCATTGGGTAAATTCCTCACTTTCGTTCTTAAAATTGATTTGGTTTGTTGGCTTTTGGGCAAATAATTCAGCGGACAATCAACGGGCATCACTCCTTTCACGGCTCGTCTTTCGCTGTTCCATACCTAAATAGGACAATAAAAAATCGTTGAAGTCCTTGCCGACAGGCGGAGGGTCATCAACGATTTCATAGTCTTTTTTGAGCAGTTCTTTCAATGCAGCGGTACAAAGCCGACCTGTTTTGTCATTGTCCAAATGCAAAATGATGGTCTTGATATGCGGATTTTCTTTCAAAAATGTGGTCAGAGCAATCGGCACTTTGCTGTCCTGTATCTCTTTCTTGGGCTGATACACGCCCGACAAAGAGAGCAGATTTTCTTTTCGGTAGTCCTTGCCCTCGCATTTGAGGTAGGTGGCATAGGACAATAAATCAATAGCGGCTTCAAACAAATGCACCGAAGCTGTCGGCTCTTTCGCCAACAGTCGGAACGAATACCGCTTATCGCTGCCCGATGCGTCCTGCTTAAAAGTGCTTCCGAGGGTACTGCGGCAGGCAGCATACTTGGGTGTTCCGCTTTCGTCTTTGCCAACAAAAACAGCGTTGTGGTACTCGGCACTCTCAAAAATCGTACCGTCCGCAACGCAGTCCTGTATGAGCTGATAGTCAATGCCACGCCCGAAAAGGTACTGTATCACTCTGTCGCAGTTCTTAAATCTGTTCGGTAGTAACAGCTCTTTCGGCTCGTCTTTCTTTGGAGCAGGGGGCGGCGGTATCCAATGACCGACCTCGCCTGTGAGCTGTTGCACGGCTTCCACAAAGGAATACTCCTTGACCTTGATGAGATAATCAAGGGCGGAAACGCCGCCGAAACCTCTCGACCACCAATACCATTTGCCGTTGGAAATCTTCAAGCTGTCGTGTTCTCTGGTACAGTAAACATTCCCTGCCACACGCCTTAGATTACTTGGCTCATAGTGTTGCAAATAAGTCAGCAAGTCCATTTGCCGTGCCTGCTCAATCACGGCAGGGTCAAGCTGAACATAGGGTCTGTTGCTTCTCAATTGGTAAAATCACCTCCTTAAAATGGAAAAAGCCGAGGGATTTTCCTTTAAATGAAAATCTCTCGGCTATGTAAAACAGTATATAACCTTATTCAGTTGTAATTTCCTTAGCTATTTTCAAAGTCAAAAACTGCTCTTTTGCATTTTTAACAGCATCGAATTTATTATCCCATTCTTCACGAATTTTTGATTTTTCTAATACCTCTTGAAGTGTATAATCATCAAAATATTCGATTTCCTTTGAAGAATAGTATTCCTTGCAATAATGCGAATAAAGAGAAATTATTGCATCTTTGCATTCATCTGGCTCGCAATCGGGGTCGAAATTTTTTAATGCCCTTTCTAAATCATTGGACAAATAATGCAGGTCTGGGGGATAATCATAATAAACAATTTCTCCATCATATTCCATAGGAACGGGCTTGACTTCTATTTGATTTTTCTTCAGCTTGTACTCAAAATATGAAAATAATATAGCAGCTTTGACATAAATATCACTATAAGTGCTGACCTCTTTATAAGCAACCAAAAGCAACATCAATTTTTTTGCTTCATTCTTGCTCATATATCGTGTACTATACTCCTTGGAAATCTCGCATAATGAATTGTAATTTTGCCGAGTATATCCGTCTTTTAGCAATCTAACTATTGGATAGATAACTGACATTTTTAAGTTGTTCCTATTGCCTTTATGATAATAAACTGCTGAAATTATCAATGATACTATTCCCGATAACACAACGGTTATCATAGTAAAGCAGTTTGAATACCAATTTGTATCAAACCATTCTTTAAAGCTCATCTATTTTATTACCTCATTTCTTTTAATTTAGATTTTTTCGTGTCACCAATTATACCACAAAGACATATTATTTTCCACCTCTCGGCTATGTAAAAGACGGCATCAGCTTCACGCCAACGCCGCCTTTTTCTTCGGTCAGTCCGTTATAAAATTCCTGCTTTTTTGAGATACCCTACACTATCATAGCAACCACGAAAATAGACGGACTGCATTTCCAAGTCTGTGAGCTTGTTTTTCAGCTCCATTACCTCAATGAGAGCCGCACATTCTTCCTCGGTCAGCTCCGCAGATTTCTCCATATCAAACACGCCGAACACCTTTGGATATTTTTCATACAATTTCTTGATTTTGACTTGTACGGCACGGTATTCCTCGTTTTCTTTCGGGAGCTTCGCTATGACAGAGCTGAGATACTCATTAAAAATATTGCTGTGGACATCTACAAATGTTTCAAATCTGAACTCGCCAGACACCTTTACCACCTCCGCTGTTTGCTAATCTACACCTATTATAATGCCCAGATTTCCACAATACAAATGTGCAAACGGTGTTACCGTTCCAAATTCTTATTTTTTCTTTCGGGCGGCTCGTCGCCCTGTTCTGGCTCGGTATCAATGGCAGAGGGGTCTTTTTCGTCCAGATTCAGCTCGATGTTAAGGGCGTTCAGCCTGTCGGTTTTCTCTTTCAGCTCCTCCTCAAAGGCGAATGGCTTTTCCACCTCAACCTTTGCGTTTTCAAGCTGTGCGACAGTTTCCTCCTTTCTGGTCTTTGCGGCTTCAAGTTTGACAGGGAGCTTTGACAACTCATTCTCAATTCGGGTCAGATTTCCGAGAGCATCAGAGCCTAACTCAACCTTATGCCTGCACTTTCCGCAGAGGTTTAAGCAATAATGGGAATTGATTGTGTCATAATAAACCTCCAACTGAAAGCCACGGTAGCTGCCGATTTCAGTCGGCTGTGACAGCGGATGCTCCTTACAAATAGCAAGCAGCATTTGTCCTGCATCGGCTTTTTCGGTGTAGGTCACGCCCTGCAAGGTCATCGGGCAGAACTTATCCTCGCCCTGCGGCTTGTGCTGTTCAGCAAGTGCGGTATCTGCTTCATAGCCTGTAATGCGTTCCTCATACTCCTTAATCAGCTTTGGGAATTGCTGTAAGATTCTGTCCTCAAGGTCGTAATGCTCGGACAGATAGCTCTGTTTCAGCACTCGGAGCTTCGATACCTGTATATCCAAGTCCATTTTTTCCTTGAAACGCTCATCGCCTGTGGCAAGCATTTTAACCTCTGCAAAGGATAAAGCAACCTCGTCCACATCTTCGGCAGAACGGACAGGGCTTTTGCTCGTCATTATCTGGCTGATAAATTTCTGCTTGCTCTCCACTAACTGATAGAGATATGCGTCAAAGGTCTGCTCTGTAACATAGCGGTAAACCTCAACCTCTAGGAACATATTGCCTTGCCTTTCGATACGCCCCTGTCTTTGTTCAAGGTCAGAGGGTCGCCACGGACAATCCAAATTGTGAATGGCGATAAGGCGGTCTTGGACATTTGTGCCTGCTCCCATTTTCGGGGTAGAGCCGAGTAACACACGGACTTCGCCGCTTCGTACCTTTGCAAACAGCTCCTTTTTCTGTGCGTCCGTGGTCGCTTCGTGGATAAATCGTACCTGTTCGGCAGGAATACCTCGCTCGGTGAGCTTCCCCCGAATATCATCATAAATATTAAAGCTGCCGTCATTTTTCGGAGTGGAGAGGTCGCAGAACACAAGCTGCGTTGCTTTCGTGTCGGCGTGTTCCTCCAAGATACGATAGACATTATCCACGCAGGCATTGACCTTGCTGTCGGGGTCATCGGGCAGCATCGGGTCAATCATTCTCTGGTCGAGTGCAAGTTTTCGCCCGTCATTCGTGATTTTGAGCATATTGTCGATGTTCGGCTCAACAGCTCTGGCACGGACTTTCTCGGCTCGCTTGGCAAGGTTGGCGACCATTTCTGTCTGTATCTCGCTCGGCTTGGTCTTGATATTGTGGTAATTGACCTTTGGAACGGGGAGCTTCAACATATCGGCGGTTTGAATGTCCGCAACCTCTCGGAACATCTGCATAAGCTCTGGCAGGTTATAAAATTTTGCAAATCTCGTCTTAGCACGGTAGTTCGTACCCTCTGGAGCAAGCTCCAGAGCCGTGACCGTTTCTCCAAAAGTCGAAGCCCAACTGTCAAAATGCTGCAAGCCGTTCTGCATCAGCGTGTCGTACTGCAAGTACCTTTGAACAGAATACAGCTCCACCATTGAGTTTGAAACAGGCGTCCCCGTTGCAAATATCGTACCTCGGTTGCCTGTGATTTCGTCCAGATAGCGACATTTCATAAATAAGTCGGAGCTTTTCTGTGCTTCGGTCTGAGCAATACCGCCGACATTTCTCATCTTGGTGTAGAGGTACAAGTTTTTATAAAAATGGCTCTCGTCAATGAACAGGCGGTCAACGCCCAATTCCTCAAAGTCAATCACGCTGTCCTTACGCTTGGTGTCGTTGAGCCTGTCGAGCTTCGCTTGGATAGACTTTCTGGTTTTCATTAACTGCTTGACCGTAAACTGTTCACCGTGGGATTTTTGAATATCGTCAATACCACGCTCAATATCGTCAAGCTGTTCTTGGAGCATATTGTACTGCCGTTCAAGGCTCATCGGTATTTTTTCAAACTGACTATGCCCGATGATGACCGCATCGTAATCGCCTGTGGCAATTCTGCCGCAGAACTTTTTACGGTTGGCGGTTTCAAAATCCTGCTTTCTTGCCACTAAAATGTTGGCACTCGGATACAATCGCAGATACTCGGAAGCCCATTGACAGACAAGGTGGTTTGGTACAACAAACATAGATTTTTGGCAGAGTCCGAGTCGCTTGCTTTCTTGTGCTGCGGCGACCATTTCAAAGGTTTTGCCTGCACCGACCTTGTGTGCAAGGAGCGTGTTGCCGCCGTAAAGGATATGGGCAATCGCATTGACTTGGTGAGGTCGGAGCGTGATTTCTGGGCTGATACCGCCGAAAGTGATATGACTGCCGTCATACTCACGGGGTCGGACAGAGTTAAAAGTATCGTTGTAGGAACGGACAAGACGGTTTCTGCGTTCTGGGTCTTTCCATATCCAATCTTGAAACGCCTGCTTGATTACTTCCTGCTTTGCCTGTGCTGCCGTGGTTTCCTTATGGTTAAATACCGCTTTTCGGTTGCCGTGTTCGTCCAGAACATAGTCAAAGATACGCACATCACGCAGATTCAGCGTGTCCTCGATAATACGATAGGCGGAAGCCCTCTTTGTACCGTAGGTGCTGTCCGCCTTGACATTTCCGTAATCGGAACTCTTATTCTCTATAAACCAGTCGCCGTTTATCGCCGTATAGCGTACCCTGATTCTGCCTGCCGCATAGCTCGATGGGGTCAGCAGCTCTATAACAAACCGCTGAATATCCTCCTGCGGTATCCAAGTAGCACCAAGCCGCACGGAGATTTCGCCCGCACTCAAATCCTTTGGAATAACCTTTTTGAGTGCTTCGGCGTTGATTATAAGTTCTGGGTCTGTCTTTGCCGCCGTTTCTGCAATCACAAGTTTATTGCGGACATTGCCAGACAGGTATTCGTCTGCGGTCACATATTTTGCAGGCTCGGATTGGGGTATTTTAAAGATAACGCCCTGTAAATCACGGATTAGCTCCGCCTGTTCCTTGCCTGTCAGCTTCGCCATAAACGGCAAATCCACACAGGCTTTTTCTCCGATGGAGATTGCAAGGGCTTCGCTTGCCGTTTCCACGGAAGTCACGGCACGGTGGGGCTTGATAGTCCTCTTGGAGAACATATCGGCTTTCCGTTTGAAATTGCCCTCGTCGTCAAGCACCTCCAGAGAGCATAAAAGGAAGTAGCTCTCGTCCGAAGCAAACGCCAGATAGTTCCCTCGGCTGTTGATTAGACCGTACTTTGCTGTGTAGGCGTCGTACAGACGGTTAAGGTTTTCCTGCTCGGTGCGTATGAGTTCCTCTGGATAGTCCTCGGTCTGGTATGCTATGAGCTTCCGCACACAATCCCTAATTTCCACCAAGCCCTTAACACGGCTCTCGGCGGTCATTGAAAGATTGGCAGGTGTCATCACATCGTTTTCACGGAAATAGACCTTGCCGTTTACCAGAGTGTAAGAAAAGTTTTTAACGCTGGGGTCGGCAGGAATAACCTCGTCCTGCTCGTCGGAGATTTCGTCAATCTCATACTCGGGGATTTCTCCGTTAATGTTCTGCACGGCTTCGTGAAGCAGCTCGGCAAGAGGAATATCCTTTTTTGCTTTACAGGCTGCGTCCATTTTGCCGAAGCGTGTGCTTTCCATTACCATATTGCCAAGCACCATTTCGGGGTGTTCGACAAAATAGCTGTTCATCGTAACGCCGTTTTCGTCCGTATCAAGGTGTACCCAATCTGACTCGATGTCGATTACTCGGTCACGCTTCTGCAAAATGAGAATATCACTTGTGACCTCTGTGCCTGCGTTTGCTCTGAAGGTGTTGTCGGGCAGACGGATTGCTCCTAACAGCTCTGCTCTCTGGGCGATATATTTCCGCACCTCTGGGCTTGCTTTATCCATCGTACCCTTAGAGGTAATGAACATCACCACGCCGCCGGCACGGACTTTATCCAATGCCTTTGCAAAAAAGAAATCGTGTATGAGGAATTTTTGGGCGTTGTATCGGCTGTCGTTTACCTTAAAATCGCCAAACGGCACATTGCCAAGCACCACATCGAAGTGGTCATCTGGGAGCTTTGTTTTTTCAAAGCCCTCAATGGCGATATTCGCTTTCTGGTAGAGCTGCTTTGCAATCCTGCCTGTCAATGAGTCGATTTCTACACCGTGGAGCTTTGATTTTGCCATACTGTCGGGAAGCAGACCAAAGAAATTGCCTGTACCGCAGGACGGCTCCAAGATGTTGCCCTCGGAAAAGCCCAGACGGTCAAGTGCTTCATACATTGCCTTGATAACAACAGGCGGCGTATAAAAGGCAGTCAGCGTGGACTCTTTTGCGGCACGGTATTCCTCTGGGGAGAGAGTCACATACAGCTCCTTAAATTCATTTACCCAAGCCGCATTGTTTTCATCAAACGCCATAGACAGACCGCCCCAACCCACATATCCTGCAAGTATTTTCTGTTCTTCGGGTGTGGCAAGACGGTTTTCGATTTCAAGGTCGTGCAAGAGATTGACCGCCGCCATATTCGCCTTGAACTTTTCCTTTGCTCCGCCAATGCCCAAAGTATCCTCGGTAATGCGGTAGTTGTTGCGGTCTGCGGTAACGGCAGGGGCTTTTTCTTTTTCGGGAAGCGGCTCTGCCTGTTCCTGTGCGTCTAACCATTCACGGACACGGGTAATCTTCTCCACACGGTTAATCGGGAAGCCTACCTCGTTCTGGAATGTGATGTCACGCATAGAAACATCACCGCTGATTTTACCAACGCTTTCAATGACATAACGGCGATTATCAAGCGTGATTTCCTTGCCGATGAGGTCAGAATTGTCCTGCTCTGGGGCAGGCTCTACGCCTTGCTTTGCCCGTTCCGCATACAGCCATTCCTCGGCTTCCTTATCTGCCACGGTCTTTCTGACTTTCAAAAGTCCTGCTTCGGCTTGCTCCTCGGTAGGATAAGTCAACAATTTGCCGTAATCATCGGCATAGTATTCCTCTCGAATGTTATCCCAGATAGCGTAGGCATCTTCGGGGTCGGGAAACGCATCGGAAGTCATTGTAACCTCAAAGCGTTCCTCTGGCGGCTCGGTTTCGCTTTCCGCAGCAACCTGTTCAGCGTATGCAATCATCTCGTCAACGGACGATTTTTCTTCGGGTACTCTAAACCAGTCGCTTTCGGTAGCCATAATCTCGGCAAGGAGCGTTTCATCCTCTTTCGTTAGCTCGGTGTGCTGCTCCAGATAGGGAATGAACTTCTCACGCCCGAAACACAAACTCTCCATCTTCTCTCGGTAGTAGTCCTCGCCCTGCTTTTTCCACTCTGGGATAAAAGGGCAGTTCGGGGATAGGCAGTAATCATAGTAATTTTTGATATGGGCAATCAAATCGCCCTCACCGTCGCCAATGTCAAACCGTCCGTCATAGTGGATGTCCTCTCCGTCAACAACAGCGGAAATCTCAAAATCGGTCTTGTGATACCAACCGATATTTTTATCGCCCTCACGCTCACGGTGCTGTTTTTCATCCAAAACGCCGAGGAGCTTGTTTCCAAGAGCAAAGCTCAAATTGGTAAAGCGGTCATTGAACTCCTTATCATAAAAGGCAGGGTGTTCCGAAAAGCTGATAGAAAAATCCAAGCTGTCGGGCTTTTCCTCGGATAGTGTTTCTGTTTTATGCTTCTCGGTAACAACCACTTTCAAATGGTCGTTTGCGGAGTTTTCTTTCAGCTTTTCTTCAAGGTCGCCACGACTAAACTCTTTACCGAACAGAGGAAACTCGACATTTTGCAGAGAAACGCTATCCTCGGAAATTGTCATTATCTCATACTGATACGCATCAATATACACCACATCGCCCTCGTGATAGAGGTAGTGCAGAGGATGCAGCTCTAAAAGCTCCTGTCCGAAGCTCCACGCATTACTGCGGCTGAAAACATCACTTGTTTTCCATTGTATGGATTTCAAAAAATCAATGAGCTGTTGAACGGTGGCAGGGTCAGACAAATGCTGCTCCATTTGCTCGGCAGTTACATTTTCAAGGTCTGTGCGTTCCACATTGGCAAGCAAGTCTTTCTCATATCTATCCAAGTCACGAATGAAATCGGACAAACGCAAAGCAAGGGTATCTCGTTTATCAGCAGGGGGCAAATCACGCTTTGAGTCAATAAAGACCTGTCGCCGTATCTTCCTTTGGGTGTCAATCTCATATTGCGGAGCTTCGACCTTTTCCAGATAGTCGGCGTAATGTTCTTCCTCCTTTGGATTGAGATAGCATTTATTCTTCACTATCAACTCACGCAAGCGTTTTTCAACCTTTGACCAAGGGAGAAGTACATCGGGTTCGGTATATGAACCGTGCTTTTCTATGGCAATACCTTTTCCACTAAACCAAGCACCGCCCTGTGTACCGTCTGGATAGAAATGCGTACCGCCGCCGATACCATATTCCTTTTTAAGAAATTCAATATTTTTCTTGCTATCCTCGTGCTTCCAGAACTGACGATAAATACGGTACTTGCCGTCTTGAAAACCGCTTCCCTTTACCAGAACAGAGTCAATATCCTCCTGTGAAACGGAAAAAGCAGAGGACTTTTCTTCCTCTGCTTCAACCATCATTTCAATCTGTTCATCCACTGTGGGGAGATTGGCTCTGACCTCATCTTCGTTGGCAATGCTTACTTGTAAATCAGTTCGGTCAAGATGACCTCCTCCGCTTGACTGCGGATATTGTTCATCATTCCTACCCACTGCATCGGTGCTTTCTCTTTCAGCTCCTCCGTCACGCCCTGTTCCTCGGAGAGCTGCTTCGTCAGAAGCTCCAATCTCTGGAGTGCGGTCTGTTCGGTCTGGTAGAGATGTTCGTTCAATTTGCCCGATGTCAGCAGATTGAGATAAGTCACTCGCTTGTTCTGCTCCAGATAATTCCTGTGCATCATAGCGTATCTGCCAAGCTGAAGTTCTGGCTCTGTCGGTAATGTTAGGTCGGGAATAAGGTAATCCCCCTGTTTCGTGTAAGTGATTTCGCTCATTATCGTTGCTCCTTTCGGGTTGTTTTCTGCCCTTATCATACTGATTTCGGACTGTTGATGCAAAGGTGCGATTTTGGTTTTTCTCTGCAATTTGCACATTTCGGACGGTCTGGGAAATCTCTCGGAGTACCATTTCGGAAATATCGCTTGTGGCAAGTCCGATAGCGTTTATCGTGGCAGGGGTATTAAAATTGATAATGTCCGAAAAATCTTCGGTTTCAAAATACTCTCCTGTATCCAGACCGCAACGGCTCATCAGCATAAAAGCTACGCTGTTCACCGCAAGCCGCTTATAGATAACATCAACATTGAAGTCGTCAAGTTCCTCTAAAAAGCTGTCCTTCGTACACTCTTTAAGCTGTGCCAGATAATCGGGCAAATTGTCCTCAACGGCGTTTTTAGCGGTCTGCATAAGAGCTTCGTCCAAATCGTTACCCTCTAAATCTCCAAACCTGTCGGAGAGCCGTTCAATGACCGCCTGCTCGTATCGCTCATTCATCTGCCATATCGGAACAGGGCGGCTGTTATAATATCCCTCGTGGGTATCGGAAACATCAAAGTAATATTTGAGGGTATTCCTGCGACCTTTCGTATCAAACACCGCTATTCCACGGCTGTCCTTATTTACCCAACGCTTAAACTGTTTGTTCCAAGTTTCAAGCGTGGTTACAGCAGTAGCGTCGGGGCGTTGAGCGAAAATCAAGAGCTGCTCATCAAAGCGGCACTTATAATTTCGGCAGGCAGAGGATAGAAAGTTCTGCCACGCCTGCGGATTCCTCGAAACCGCAGCACCTGTACGCTGATACAGTTCTGTAATTAGCTGATACTTCGCAGCCATATTTTCGTACACCTCCTTATCGTCTTAAATCTTTATATCTGTGCTTTTTCATTCCGCACCACCGCCCAGAAAGGAAATGACCTTGTTCGCCTTGATACTCTTTTGCAGGTCGTTGATAATGGTAATGTCCGCAACCGTGATGCCCTGCATAGAGAGAATATCATCCATTGTCATTGCGGAAATCTCTTTTTCATCGGTAAAGCCAGCTTCAAAAATCTTGTTCAAGACCTTAATTGCTTTTTGATTTACAGCCATTTTCTCAATCCTCCTTATCGTTCTAAATTCTTATGCTTCGGTGCTTTGACCGCCTGCGGCTCAGCAAGTATCGGCTCATAGGTCGCACCGTTTTTCTCCATACGCTCGGCAAACTCGCAGATATGATAGAGGTAATTGCCGACTTCGGTATGATACTCGTCGATATAACGGCAGGTGTGTTCCGACTTTTCGCCCCAAGCAGAGGTAACACGAATTTTGCCGCCGTCTGGAATACGAAACAGCTCCTTGTAATGAGAGTCAATAAAACGGATACCTTTTTCTGCATTGCCGATATGCTTGTCGAGCCATTCCTTGACATAGCAATAGCAGTAAAAATTATAGTCGCCCTTTGTGGGATTTAAGCGGAGCAGATAGGCATACTTTTCGGTATCCACTCGTAAGCCGTACTCGGTGCAGTAGTTTCCCTTAAAGGCACTATCGGGGAAACGCCTTGCATACTCGCTCATAGCAGGGCGATTTTGTAACAGCCCATATTCGGGAGAACGCAGGGCGTTGATAACCTCGTCAAGCTCTGTCTTAAATTCGTCTGTTTTCCATTGCGGTCTGTGGTCGTTCCAAGTGGTATAAAATCCATAACCGCCAGAGTCGAAGTCGCCACGAAGATGACCGATATTGCCTGTCTGTCCTGTTATCTGCATACTCTGGGAATAGGTGTATTTCCATTCATTCGGTGCAATCGCCCGTATCTCCATATCAGCGTTCCTCCTTACTGTGGGGTTTCTTTGCCTTTTCCTGTTTCTTGATTGCGGCAACCGCTTCCTTTGCCCAATCGGGCATTTTCTCTGGTTTGATAACGCCAAGCACATCGTACCTTTCCCATCTGGCACGCTTACCGTCTGCAAGGCAAGTACCGAATACCGCCTGACCTCTGCCGCCAATTGCACCGTGTCCGCCGTCCACCAATACAAGCTGATAGGCGGAGTGCTGATATTCATAGCGGTTAAGCTCTGCATTGATAACCACCACCTTGCCAACAATGCTCTCATTTCGGTTATCAGGAATACAATCCTCTGTGGTAAACGGGGTCATATCAAAATCAAATCGGGATTGTTCCTCTTTGACGACTTCAATCTGTGCCTGCACTCGGTCAGTAAATATCTGCATTGCTTCCAGATAATCGTCTGTACCGACACCCTCTGTCGGCCACGCTGCTGACAGAGGGTTGTCATAGGTGCAGTAGCAGACCATAAAGGGATATTTGTCTGCTTCGTTTACACCGAAAACAACCTCTTTTTTGCCGATATGGATACTCTGTTTGACCTCATAATCGCCAAGCATACGCTTTTCTTCATTCTCCATCGGGTTGCTCCTTTCTTTGTTTTTTCTCTTTCTGCTCGTCTAAAATCTTTCGGATACAGACATCGCAGAAAATAATAGACCCGTCCTTGTATCGGGGATAAGGACAGGTCGTACAGTCATATATTTTCTTTTTATCGCTCACGGTCATCACGCTGCCTTTGCTTTTTCTGGGGCTGATTGTACGGCATATTACACTCGGTTTTATACCGTTCATTCAGTTTTTCTCTGGCAGAGGACAGCTCATTGCAGTAATAGCCCCAGAAATATTCCTTGCCGTTTTTACAATACCAACAGACATACGGATTAGGAGCTTTTGGGTTATGACCGATGACAAGCTCGTTACTCCCGATAGTACAGCTCTCGATAATTTCATAACCGCCGTTTATGCGTTTTTCTTCGTTCATAAGCACCTCTCATTCTTTGGCGTACTTGCGGTACGCCTTTTCGCCTGCGGCACGGAGCTTCTGAACACGACTGCTTCCCATAAGCTCTGGAAACTCCGCTTGCAGCTTCCGCCGTGTCCTGCCCACGCTCTCAATGCTCGGAAGCCCAAGATAACGGTATTGCAGCATTACCTCTGCAAAGGGCATTGCCCCTGTGTCTTTCAAACAGGTATTGCACACCTTTAGATACAACAGCATATCGTCATTTCTGGCTTCCTCGTCCTTTTCCAGAATAGCTTTCACTTTGCCCTCAATGGTTTTGAGATTTCTCATCGTACACCTCCATATAAATAGGAAAAGGGCGGCTCGTTGTGGCAAGCCGCCCCGTTCCTGCGAAATCGGGTTACTTCTTCTTCCTATTTCGGATATTGAGCCAAATACAAGCTCCGATGATAAACGCCACAAGAACTATGGCAACAATCGTTTTAGCGTCCATTCCTTAATCCTCCTTTTTCTTTCTGTTCTTAAAGCCGATAAAGCCAAGCACTCCTGCACCTGCAAGGGAAACAGCCGCAAGGCTTACCCACAAGCCCAGATTAAAGTCGTCGCCCGTTTTCGGGGTATCTCTGAACTCGTTGTGCATCTGGACAATCGTGGTCGCACCGACCTTGATAGTGAGCTGTTTGTCGGCAGGGAGAATATATCCTGCGGAAGCCTTGTCGCTTACCTCGGATACGGTGTATTCGCCAATTCTCAAATCCTCAACGAAGATTTCGCCGTTTCGGTCAGTTGTAAAGGTCTTGTCATAACCGTTTACGCCTGTTACTCGGAAAGAGAAGCCCTCAACCTTGCCGTCGGAAGATGTTTTGACAATTTTGAGAGAGCCTGTCTGTGCGGCGTTCACAAAGCCTTTTCCTGCTTCATTTTCTACCACATAGGTCTTGCCGTTTTCCTCAATGGATACGGTATAGACATTTTCATCAAGTACGAAGCCTGTCGGAGCTGCCTTTTCACGGACAAAATATTTGCCGTAGCGGAGTTCCTTCATCTGGTAGATACCGCCGTCAAGCTCGGTCATTTCTCCAAGCAGCTCATCGTCCTTATCAAACTCGCCGTTTCCGTTGGTATCGGCAAATACCTCAAAGACAGCACCAGAGAGCTTGTTGTCTGGATAATCCTTATCCACCTTTGTCAGCTCAATGCTGCCCTTAATGAAGTAGTTGATAAGCTCGATTTCCACAACCTCGTCCACCTTGCCGATAGTAACGGCGATTTCTTCTTCGGATAGTACAAAGCCTTTCGGACTTTCGATTTCACGGATTATCCAAGTACCATAGGGCACTTTGGCAAAAGAAAAACTACCGTCATCTTTTGATGTGGTAGTCTGGATAGCATTTTCTTTTGTAAATTCCTCTGTGCCTGCCTTAAAGATACCGATGACCGCACCGCCTAACGCCTTGCCGTCCTCATCTGATTTCTTACCGCTGACAGAGCCGTAAATGAGTTTGTTCTCAATGGCTTCGCCGTCATTTGCTGTGATGTGGACGGTTGCAGTGTCCTGTCCTTGATATTCAAAGGTTACAGGGTATTTCTGGTCGCTTATGATATATGCGGAGTTGGTGGAGATTTCTTTGACATAGTAGCTGCCAAACGGTAAATCGGTTGCCGCCTTGCCATAGCCGTTCTCGTCAAAGGAGATAATCTCAATCAAGCCGTCGGCAGGAATTACCGTGCCGTCTGCGGCAACAATATCCTTTTCCGCATACAAGCCAAAGGTTACATCAAAGATTTCTCCATTATTGTCGATACCGTAATTTTTATCCACCTCAAGGCTCTTAGTAAGGTCGATTCCCACACGCTGACGCTCGTTATAGAAGCTCGTTGCCGTTTCGGTAACAGCCATATTCTGACCTGCATAAACAAGCTCGACAGAGTGGATTTCATCATTCAGCACCATTCCAAACGGAGCTGTGATTTCCTTGACCTCATATTTTCCGAGGTATAATTCCTTTGATTTTGCCGTACCGTCTGCACCTGTGGTAACGGTATCCACAACCTCGCCTTTGGAAGCTCGGAGCGTTCCGTCCAAAGTGTAAATATCTTCGGCGGCGGTAATCTCATAAACTGCACCCTCAAGACCGCTTACTGCAAAAATCGGCTGATACAGACCGTTATTCTCGGATACGGAGCTGAACACCTCGCCAGATTTGGAAACAGTAATCGTGCCTTTCTGTGCCAGATTGGAGCGTACCACCTCAATGACAGTAATGCCGCTTTCTTCGGTGGAATCGGATTGCTCCACATCAAAATAGACAGGCTCGGAATCTAAGACATAGCCATACGGAGCTTGCACCTCTACAAGAGAATAGCCCTTGCCGTATTCCAAAGTCTGCGGCGTGATGAGATAACCGTCTGCTGTGGTATAAAAGGTGTCGATGGTCGTTACTTCGGGGTAAGTGAATGTCATTGTGATGAGGTTTCCATTCGGGTCATAAAGCTGAAAGCCTGCACCTGCATACGGAATGGTGTTGCCTGTTTCCGCATCTTTCTTGACAATCTTGATATAGCTTTCAAAGTTGGCGTTGTTGATTAGGAAACGGTAGGTCTGACCGTCGGCACTGATAAACACATCAAAGTCCTTCATCAGCTCACGCCCATCCCAACCAGAGGTCTGGTGGACGGTGTAGATACCGTAAGGCATATCCTTTGTCTGGGCAAAGCCGTTCTCATCGCAAGTGAGGACATCACGCTCGGTTTCCTTTGCATTTTCAAAGCTTCCTGCCGATTTCAGATAGACCTCAAAGGTAGCCCCGACTTCGGGCGTTTCAATTTGGGTTTCGCCGTCATCGGTGTGCTTGATAATAGCGATATTGCCTTTGATAACCTGCTCATTTACATCATTGGCGGTAGAGTTATATTCCACGGTATAAAGCTCTGGCTCTGCTCCTACCTTGTGGATGGTCGGGTCAAGCAAATATCCCTCGGACGGGCTGATTTCTCGGATAGTCCAGTCATCACCGCAGACATAATACTCTGTGGTAAACTGACCGTTGTTGTCTGTGGCGTAGGTGTCAATCAGTTCTTCGCCCTTGTAAATGCCGTAAACCGCACCTGCAAGAGAAGCGTCGCCCTGTTCCGTTCCCGTTTCCACATCGGATTTTGTCACGGTCACATTGAACTTTTTGAGTACATTGACAAAGGTACGGCTCGTTACCTTTTCCCATTCAATCGGTGCTGTCTGGGATGCAGGAACGACATAGCGGATAGCCGTATCCACTTCCTCAACCACATACGGCGTATCTCCGCTGATAAGGACATCAGAGAATTTCGCCACACCCTTTGCGTCGGTCACGGCATATTCGTCAACAGGCAAGCCGCTTAAAGATGTTCCGTAAAGGTGGAACTTCACACCCTCTACCAGATTGTCCTCGGAATTTTTGATAACCTCCAGAGAGCCACGCTTCAAGGTGTTGTTGAAGTTTACCGTGGTCGTTTTTCCACCAATAAGGGTTACAGTCTGGGATTTCTGCGGTTCGTAACGGTCAATGGACTGTTCGGTAATGGTATAGGTGGCAGGGAATAAGCCTTCCACGGTAATATTTCCGTCTTTGTCTGTCGTTACGGTCTTGTTGAAGTTATCGCCCTTGATATTAAACTGAATACCGCCGACAACGCCGTCCTCGGAAGTCTTTTTCAGGGCAATCGTGCCTGTCGGCGTTTCAATATTGAGATATGCGACAACCGTATCGGCGTTCTCAACGCCCGTTACCAAATCCTGCAAGTTCGGGTCGCCGTAAGCAATCATCTTTGCACTGTCGCTGACTGTCGGCACGCCGTTTCGCTTTGCCGTGATACGGACAGAGCCAGAAACGGCAACGGCAGAGCTGATTGTCAGCTTATCGCCAGACCTTGACACCTTTACATTTCCGTCAGAGCTTGAAAAGCTGTAATCGGAAAGGACACTGTTTTTATCGGTCAGCGTGATACTGTACTTTCCGTCCTTATAGGCAAGCTCTTTGGTAATATCATTTTTACCGCCCGACATAAAGCTCGGAATGGTGTTATGCTCACTCAGCAGCGAAACAATCTGGTCATAGGCAGCCTTTGCTCCGCTGTTGGGATAATTTGAGCCGAAGTGCAGGCTGTATGCCTTTGTACTGTTCTGCTGATATGAGCCTGTGGCTTCACGGCAGCCTGTTACAAACTCCCATACAAGAGTCTGTGTCGCAAGCCATTTTTCATCATCACTGCCCGACAGATGACTGCGGTTGCCCTGATACCCATAGAGCAGGGCAAGTCCAACCGCCTTTTTCTGGTTTGTGGAAAGGGCGTTCCAAGTATCTGAGGAAGCCTTTTTCAAGGTGTTTCCCGTTTTCAGCGGTACGCCCGGCTGAATACAGAACGCATTTTCTCCGTCCACAAACATACGGTATTTGTATTTTCCCGTACCGCCTGCGGTATAGCCGTCAAAGACAGCACTTGAATTGTATCTCATCGTATTGCCGCTGCTGTCATAGGTGTGGGTAAAAGAAATCGTGCCTATATCGCCCGCAGCAAACGCCGTTGTCGCAGGCAAAACGGACAATGCCGTGACCGCAGCCATAAGAGCAACCGCAGCCTTTTTGAATAATCTACGAAATTTCATCGTTTACCTCCTGTTATTGTTGAGTTGAATTTACCTTACTAACCGAAAAAAGCCGCCTGTTGGCAGCTCATATATTTTCTTTTTTCGGATAGTTACTGGTAGTAGTTAGGGGGAGAGGTGTGGAGAGGGGGAAGCCGAAAATATGGCTATCCACCGTAAACAGGCAGACCTCGCCCTCGGTGTGTGGCTATCGTTCACGGTCTTTGCTCCGCTGCAAATGGCGGTTGTAAAACTCCAACGCTTTCACAACAAAGTCCGATTCCTGCCCTCTGGGAATAGACTTTGGGATGAGCTTGATTATCCGTTCATCACGAAAGGCAGGCTTCTCCCTCTGGTTTGGTTTTTCCTCCTCCATAATGGATTGAATAACCTCGTCCGTGAGCTTATCATCCTGCATAAACTTCTTCATTTTGATAGCCTGTGCAAGTGACGGGGTAGCGTCGCTGTACTCCATCGCTTCAAGCAGAGTGTATTGCTGCTCTTCGGGCAGATAAGAGATTTCCACCGCAGGACGAAAAGCAATCTGCCTGTCATCGACCATTTGCAGAATTTCGGGAACAAGCTCGGTAAGGCGGATATAGCGGCGTATCTGGTCTTTGCTTTCTCCTACAAGTTCGCCCAATTCTTCATCGGAACGACCTTTCGGTAAATTAGTCGCCAATGGCGACGCATTTTCTTTCGGGGGTCTGCCTGCTTGCCGCTTCATTGCTTCAAGCCGCATTTTATAGGCAAAGGCTTTCTCACTCGGTAGAATCGTTGACCTCTGCAAGTTGCTCTCCACCATTACAATAATGGCTTCATCACGGCTTAAATCCTTAACCTCGCATTTCAGCGTTTCCAATCCTGCAAGCTCACACGCCTTTTTCCGCCTGTGTCCGCTGATAAGCTCATACCGTCCGTCCTCTTTGAGCCGAACAGTCGCAGGGGTCATTACACCATTTCGTTTAATACTATCGACAAGCTGCTCCATATCCTCGTCTATGAAAACCTTAAACGGGTGGTCTGGGAACTCGTCAATTTCTGAAATGGGAATATCCCTTATCTTACTGAGCTTCGCTTCTTCACGGCTCTGGTCTGTTTCAAACAGGTCATCGTAAGCGGTCAGCTCGATTTTTGTTTCTTTGCTTCTCGCCAATGTCTGCCACCTCCTTTCCGAACTGCTCATAAGCTGCGGCAACCTTTCCGTTTTTGTCATAAGCGAAAATGCTTTTTCCCTCTGCCGTGGCTTCAACTGCACGGATGGAGTGCGGTATCTGGGCATCAAAGACTTTGATGTTCTGACCGTATGCACTCTTTACCAATGCAGTCACTTCCTTAGAAATGTTGGTGCGTGGCATTACCATCGTCATTAAGATACCGTCAATCCGCAGGTGGGGGTTGATTTGCCGCCTGACTTTTGACACGGAGCGTAGCAACAGCTCCAGACCTTTCGCTGAAAGATAATGCGGCTGCGTGGGGATAATCACGCTATCAGCCGCCGCTAATGCGTTGATTGTCAACATCCCCAAGCTCGGCATACAGTCGATAAGCACATAATCATAATTCTTTTTAACCTCGCTCATACAGGTCTTTAGAACACGCTCACGGCTAATAGCGTTAATAAGCCTTACTTCCAGACCAGACAGCTCAATGTTAGAGGGTAACAAGTCAACGCCCTCACCGTGGTGCAGGATACCGTTCTGAACATCTATGGGATTATCGTCAATGATGTCCTGCATAATGGTGGCAAGGGAGATGGGTAAATCGTCTGGTCGTGGATAGCCAAGCGACATTGTAAGGTTAGCCTGTGCATCCGCATCGACAAGCAGAACTTTCTTTCCCTGCTGTGCCAAGCTCACGCCCAGATTGACCGCCGTTGTTGTCTTGCCGACACCGCCTTTCTGATTGGTCAGAGCAATTACTTTGCAATTTGACATTTGTGCGTCCTCCTTTCGCATAGATTTAGCCGCTTTGTCAAGGCGGCTATGTAAGAGTAGCAGAGAAAGCAGAACGCAAAAAAACCGCCTACTCTTAGTAAGTTAAGAATAAGCGGCTCAGATGATTTGTACTTTATACATATTCAATTCTCAGCTTCTTGACAGGTGCGTTTGCGACCTTAAATATAAGTTCGTCAACGCAGTCTGCATATCTGCCTTGCTGTATAAGCTGATTTTTCAGCTCTACAAGGCTATGTAATAAGGTTGTCTTTTGGCGACTATCCAGATATATGTGATATGTTTGCTCTCTCATAAACAGCACCTCCGTTTCTGGTTTCATTATATATAGAAGCCCAAAACTGTTCAAAGGTGCAAATTTGAGCGAAAAAAATAAGCGTACCACTATTTCTAATGATACGCTTATCCGTTTAGATTACCTCAAAATACTTCAAAGCATCTTTGATTGCTTCTACTTTTTCCGCTGTTGGATGTTTTCTCGGATTTTTTAATTCCTCTACCGCATTTGGAGCATCATACATCGGCAAACCTAAATCTCTCTTAACCTCTGCGATATATGCGGTATGTACTTTGAAGCCATACTTCGCTTCTATGTACTCCTTTATCATTTTGTAGGTGACTCGCTCTTTCGGCTTATAGGCTTCTGCTCTTTCAGCGATTGCTTTTAACGGAACTTTACCCTCACCCTCGCCAAACTCCACTTTTATGTTGATATGACTGTCTGGCTTTTTGTGGGAAAGCAGTACTACCGTCTCAACTTGTGTATCGTTGTCCAAACTTATTTCCATATCTTCCTCTATGATCGGGAGCTTGAATTTGATGGATTTCAGCCATTGTCCGTTCGGCTTCCGTTCCTCAAAGATATGGATTTCGGAGATCAGCGACTCCATAAGCTGTCGGCGTTCCTGTTCATCCATCACGGCGTACAGCTTATCAAAGTAAATCAAAACTTTGTAGATATTATCGGCAGTCAGCTTTTCAGCTTCGATTGCCATTTTCTTTGCTCTGGCTTCAATCAGCAGAGACTCCGTATCCTCGATTTTATCATACATCTTGTAAAGACGATCATCAAGGTCTGCCTTGCGTTTGATGTAATGTTTATCATCGGGGTCAAGTGTATCAATTTCCTCTATCAATCGGGACTTGATGGAATAGCTCTGGCGAAGCTGTTTTTCGTAGTTTGCAATCTCCTGTTCGATAGCGGAAGTATCCACTTTCATGCTGATTTTCTGCTGCATCAAAGCGGCAAACTTCGGATTGCTGACCAACTTGGTAATCACCTCTGCGACAGCGGTTTCCAAGAGTTCTTCGTGGATTTGCTTCTTATAGTCGCACTTGTGACCACGGGTCATGGTGCGGTGTTTGCAGCCGTAGTAGTAGAAATCCTTGTACTTCGTGCCGTCTGCCTTGTGCTTGACACTCTTATTGCCGTACATACCGGCTCCGCAGATCGGGCATTTGAGCAAGCCTGTCAGCAGATGCACCTTGTTATCCTTACCATGGTTGACCTTCTCGTATTTCTTTGCCTGGGCAACCAATTTCACCTGTGCATCATGCCAGAGTTCTTCGGAAACAAGTGCTTCGTGCAGACCATCGACCAACAGATAGTTGTCCTGTTCAATAAGACGGTAATCGTTTCTTGTGCCATGCACCTTTTCCGTCCTGCGTCTGCCATAGGCGATCTTGCCGCAGTAAACAGGATTTTTCAGTATCCTGCGGATAAGCGCCGCATCAAACAGAGGATTCTTGCCGTTCTGTCTTTGGATTTTTCCAATGCCATGATTGGCGAGGTATCGGGCAAGACCGTTTGCGCCCATGTCGGTATGCACGTACTTGTCAAAGATGATGCGGATTGCTTCTGCTTCTTCCTCATTCACATACAGCTTGCCTTTTTCAAGCGTATATCCATAAGGAGCAAAGCCGCCGTTCCATTTGCCCTCACGGGCTTTCTGGATTCTGCCCTCCATCGTCTGAACACGGATATTCTCACGCTCGATCTCGGCAACCGCTGACAGAACGGAGATCATCAGTTTTCCTGCATCCTTGGAGGAATCAATACCATCCTCAACACAGATCAGATTGACACCGAAATCCTGCATAACCTGCAAGGTGGACAGCACATCTGCCGCATTTCTGCCGAAACGGGAGAGCTTGAACACCAGCACATAGGAAACACCGTCCTTGCCGGATTTGATGTCCTCCATCATGCGGTTAAACTCTAATCTGCCCTCGATGGACTTACCGGATTTACCGGCATCCTCATACTCACCGACAATCTTATAGTCATTGTACTCGGCAAATGCTTTCATTCTGGCTTTCTGAGCATCCAGAGAGTATCCATCCACCTGTATCGTGGTGGATACTCTCGTGTAAATATATACTTTTATCTTGTCTTTTTTCATATCGTTATCCTCATTCGTGCCGCCGTATGCAGCACCGTTATGTAACCCCTACTCCGAAATCACTCTCAGAGTAGGTTTGGACACTTATCACACGTATATTATATCATGCAATGTCCGTTTTTTCAATAGATTCCTCAAAAAGTTTGGAATTGTTTACAATTTCTTTTTTCTCGCTGTCCAAACAAATCGGCGGCTCCGGAAGATTTTCAATATCCAGAACCGCCGCATATTTCTCTATTAAGTTGGCAAGTAAATCGGCAAAGCCGCTCCATTCATCCTTTTTTCTGTTATCTATAATGGCGTACCTCCTGCGTTTTGCTGTCACGATGTGTATATGCTCGAATGATCTCCGGCGGGATGCGGTCAAGAATGCCCTTGATGCGCTCATAATCGCTATGCAGCCGCATTTCCTGCAACTTCTTGACGGTGCTTTCTTTCTCGCTCTTTTCCAGAGCGGCGGTCAGCTCGTCATTTTTCTTTTCCAACGCTTTCTGTTTGCCGTCCGCTGTTTTGAAGAACTTTTTGTATTTCTTCATCTGCGTTTCCATAGCGGCAACATCGGGGATATACTTTTCAAGAAACGCCGCAATCTGTGCCGAACGCTCCTTGTAGTTCGTGAACTTCATATCGGAGAGCAGTTCTGCCAGCTTGTCATGCTGCTTGTTCAGACGTGCCATCTGTTTGAATACCCTTGTGGGGATGTGGTCACGCCCGGTCTCGCTGGCACTTTCGCCACGTTCCAGATCGGGATATTTCTTTACCATGTGTTCCCAATACTTGTCCTGCCACTGTGTCAGCTTCTTTTTGTTCCCTAAAATCTCCTTGGCACACAACTTTTTATCCTCCGTCAGAGGTACAAAGCAAAGGTGCATATGGGGCGATTTCTCGTCCAGATGCACCACAGCGGATATGATCGTTTCGGGAGCTTGATTCTGCTTGATGAACTCCAACGCTTCATTGAAGAACTCACGGATTTCAGCTCGTTTCTTTCCCTTGAAAAACTCCGGCGTAGCGGTTATGAGAGCTTCCACCACACGAACGCTGTCCGAGCGTGTGCGGCATCCGGCTTCTGCAATCTGACACTCGGATTCAGCTCTGTACTTCCTTTCGGGCTTGATAAGATGGAAATTCAAGTGTGTACGGGACGGGTCAATGTCTGGATTGCTTGCGTATTTCTCCTTGGTGCGCTCGTTATGAGCTTCAATGCCGCTGATCTCCGGTCCCTTGTATTTCGCAAATCTTAAAATAGCGTACTGTGCATTTGCCATTATTTGCCCCTCCTTTTCTGCCATACGATGTCGTAGCCCAGCACATCGGCAAGCTCCACGACTTCCTTGTATCGGATACTTTCTCTCTGTAGTTTTGCGGACAGATTGGAAACGCTGTCGCTCCATCCGTACTCGTCCGAGAGCAGGTCAACAACTTCCTGCATAGTCATTCCGGTACGGATGATCTGTGCCTTTATTTCGTTGCGTACATTCATATTGATAAAATCCTCCATAAATTTTGTTTGTAATGCGGCGAAAACGGTACGCCCTACGGCATACCCACTTCACCGATTAGTGAAAATCTGCAATCTCTGAAATCCGTTCAGAATTTTGCTTGTGATGTCCTGCCCATATATGACCATATCCCACTTTACTGTTCCGTGTGATTTGCTCTGGAACAGAGAAAATACCTATTGTTCCGTAAACGGGATACATTGTTCAGAGAAGCACGATTTCGTGAAATGGTTTTGTTCTGCGGTCAAAATCTTTCCTGTTTTCATTACCATTGATTTTCAATGCCCAAAAACAGGGCATCCGCCAACAGCATTGAAAAATAATAGTGAAACGGACTGAAAAGTACGTGTACCAAGTGTACTTGCTGTACCGTGGTACACTTGGTACGGATGGTACACGTATTTTCGGGTCAATATCATTTTTACAGAAATGGTCTTTGCAGAAGCTCGATGCCGACAAATCCTCTGGCATACCTCTCGCCGCCGATATTGACCTTATTGGTGTACTCGATGTTGTACCGACTCTCATTCTGTTTGAGAAACGAGCAGAAACTCTTTTGGGAAAGGCTGCTCAAAGCGTTATCATCACACCACAGCTTGTAAACGGCGTACAGGTCTTTGGAGCTGACCTCATAATCTGCCTTGAAGCGGATATACCCCTCGGAGCTTAAAAACTCGATGATGTTGTTTCCGTCCGATACGGCAGCGTCCATGTTGTCCTGTGCCGACTGGCTGACCGTAAACTTGTAATCGTTGTCGATCAAACGGTGCAAGCCCTCCAACGCCCACAGGAAGATGCCCTCCGCTTCGGCGCACATCTTTTCAGCGATATAGGGATCGTCCTTTCTGTTCGGGTCTTTCTCCTTGGTGGAGAGGATGATCTGTCTGCGGAAAAAACCAACGCTGCGGTCATAGAGAGATTGCAGGACACCGTTACCCAAGCCGATGAAGCGTACATACAAATCACCTTGATAGCTCTGCTGTCCCTTTTTCTCCAAATCCATCGGCAGCTCCGCTGTGATAATCGCCTTGATGTTGTTGGTCTGGGGGAGAGCTTCCAGTTTCATATCATCGTCCAGCATCACAAGTTCATGTTCCAAATCTGCACGAGCAAAGGGACTTGTCTCCACCTTTGCGATACTGCCTGTGTTCATGTTGCTGCCAAGCAGCGCACGAAGGACGATACCGATGCGGCTTTTCCCCTCGCCGCCCTTACCGATCAGCAGGAGCATCTTCTGTCCCTTGGTGGAGGGGATAAAGCAATATCCCATAAACTCCTGCAAGGTCAGAATGTCCTCCGGCTCTAAAAGTTGGGATAAAAAATGCAGCCATGTCACAGGCTGCGGAGCATCGGGATTATAGGCAACGGGCAGACGGTTGCGGCAGAAATCCTTTTCGGGACTGAATGTGCCGTTCAGATAGTACGTGCCGTTCGCCACATGGATACGGTCTTGGTACAGAGATAGCTTTGCGGTGCAGCACTCCATACGCATGACATCCAGCAGATTGGTGACTTTCTTTGCAACGCCGCTGGTCACATAATACTTGATGCGGTCATAGATGACCTTTTTCAAGCGGTTTTCATCGTGTACTCTGCCATTGACCGTGAAAAAAGCATCGTTCACCGTGACCATCGGATAATCACGGAGAAATTCTTCACAGAATACAGTTTCATTGATTTTCTTTCCGTCAAACCACGCCGGACACTCAAAGGGCGAGGTCTGCATCATTTCTTCGCTCATGGCGCATATCCTCCTTTTTCTTTCTTGTGGTGTAGTCCTGTAGGAACGTGATCTTGCCATTTTTCATCAGCTCGTCCACCACGGCAACACGTTCTTCCAGATCACCTACGGTCAAAATATCTGCCAGATATTCGATATAATCAATCATCTGGCAGGCTTCCACAAAGCGATCATCCAGAGCATCATCCGGCGTTTTCGGTGCATACCACACTTTCCAATCTTCCAGCAGATGCAAATAATCCGTCAGCACTCGGAAGCACAGCATTTCGTCCTCCCGGAACTGACGGATATAGGGATGCTTTAACTTGTGGGGAACTGCCACAGGCTGTCCCGGCTCGGTGCTGATACCGAAGTCCGCAGCCAGTCTTTGCGCCGCTTCGTAGCTGCTCAGATCAAAGAGCCTTGCCACGAAGTCGATCACATCCCCCTTGGCTCCGCAGCCGAAGCAGAAGAAATATTCCTCGTTCAGCTTCAAGCTCGGATGCCTGTCATTGTGGAACGGGCAGCAAGCCATGCCGTTGCGGCTCACTTTCAGCCCGTAGTGTTCGGCGGATTGCTTTACGCTGATTGCCGCCTTGATGCTTTCATAAATGTTCATCGCATTCCTCCATAAATTTTTCTCGACGATTTTGTTCGTCTGCTTGAATATACGGAGAAAATGTCTATAGACCGAAAAATCACGCACAAATGCAGGAAAACAAAAAAGCCGCCCTGCAATTTTGCAAAAATGCAAAACGCAGGACGGCGATTGTTCACAGTTATGATATTGATTTTATTCCACTTGTGGTATATAATATAAAGTAGTACAGGAATGGAGGGTAATACCGATGAAATATCTTTCTACCTTTGAGGTTGCAGAAAAATGGGGCATTTCCCACCGCCGTGTCGGTATCCTCTGCAATGAAAACCGCATCCCCGGCGCACAGAGGGCGGGTGGACGATGGATTATCCCCGAAAATGCAGAGAAGCCCGCCGATGCAAGAGTCAAGAGCGGAAAATATATCAAGTCAAAAACAAAAGATTGATGCCAATAGGAAAGGGGGCGCAGAGCATGGAGCGCAAATACTTATCCGGCAACATCAGAGAGCGTTTGCAGGATTTGATGAAAGAACGTAAGATCACGCAGAGTGAGCTTGCCGCAAAAATTGGAATGGATGTCAGCACACTCAGCAGATTTATCAGCAATGCAACAGGCAAACTCGGTGACGAGAATATCAAAAAGATCGCAAAGGAATTTGAGGTATCCACCGACTTCCTGCTCGGCGTTACCGATATTCCCGACCGCATGAATTACGATATAGCCGAACTCGGCTTGTCGGTACAGGCGGCAAAAAATCTCTACACAGGAAAGGTCAATGCTGAGGTTGTCAATCGCTTACTGGAAAACAAAAACTTCGCCGCAATGACCAATATGATCGCACATTATTTTGATGATACCCTTGCTGCCGGATATGCCGCACAGAATCAGATGTATGCCACATTGAGTGCGCTGTTGATGGGAGAAGCAAAGCAGCATCCCGAAGATAGAGAAGCCATTACAGAAGCCGCAAAGACTGTCAGCGTTTCAAGGATGCCGATGTATCAAGCTGATCTTACTGCTATTCAGAACACCTTTATGAATGTGTTGAAAGAAATCAAGAAGGAGATCGGCTCCAATGTCTCAGACGCACAAGCCATGAGCAAAGAAGCGGCACAGCATATGTACGCAGAGCTGACAAAGGGGCAGGATGTGACAAAGCCGAATATCACGCCCGAAATGATTGCCGAAGCGATCACGGGCAGCGTCAGCGGCATGGAGGGTGTTGACCCCGAAGCATTAAAACAATTCAATCAGGCATTGATCGGACTGCTCACGGTCAAGCCAACAGAAGATGAACATGACGGCAGTTGATAACGAAAAACTGTGTGCGCTGGCGCAGAACGGGAACATGGATGCGCTGAACAGTCTTGTGGAAAACAATCTGCGTTTTATCAAAATGACGGCGCATGAAATATGGAGCGCACAGATAGAAGTCAATCGGGCACTCGGTGTTACCTTTGACGATCTTGTGCAGGAAGGCTGTCTGGGACTGATGGGATGCGTGGAGAAATTCAATCCCGATGGCGGCAACAAATTTCTGACTTACGCAGCTCCGGCAATTCGCAATTCCATGATCGACTACATCCGAAGTCAGAGTACATCCTTTGAAGCAAAGCACATGGGCGAGATCGTCAGTCTGGATGAGGTGACGAAATTTGAAAATCGGGATCGTCATGCCTTTGTCCCCGATTCCAATATGACCAATCCCGCACAGATTTATATTGCAAAGGAAACGCACGAAGAACTTCACGCCGCCCTTGATGCAATCAGCAATCGAGAGCGTGAATATCTGTTGTACCGTTTCGGATTTGAGGACAATATAGAGCATCCTTTGACGGAGACAGCGGAGCATTTCTTCCTGTCAGAGAGCAGAGCGAAATCCACGGAGAGGCTGGCGTTGGATAACGTATGGTTGGAACTGCCGTGGTGGTTTCACTAACGAGGGGAACAGACGCTGCGGCGGGTTTTATATACCTCTTGCGCCCCCGTTGTCACAGAAAATCTTTCCGCACAGCTTCAAGATTTCCTATGCCAACTACACACGAACAGGCGGATTTTGCCCATGCTAAATCCTTCGTTTTGTGTTCCTTTCAGCCCACAAAATCCGCCTGTTCTGCTTCCGCCGAAAAGTGTCTGTCTGGCGTGGGACAGCCCCTTTCCAGCGTCAGCGGTCGCCAAAGGTATAACACACTAGACTTTGCAAGCAAAATCGTGTGCCAATAGGGATGCTGCTCACCCCTATTGGAAACCCAGAGCCAAGGGATTTCACCCCTTTGGATACCCCCATCATTTTCTCACAAATGGTACCCACATTGAAAAAACTGCGTTTTACCATGTCGGACCTTTTCTCGAAAATGCCACAGCACACGACATTCATTTTTGCAGAGGCTTTGCAAAAATCTCAACCTGTGCCGTGGGGTGCCGAGCAAAAATTCCGTGTTTGCCAACACAGAAAATTTCCTCGTCACGCTGCTGCGGCAGAAAAACAATAGCGGACTTTTTGTTGATAGTACCTGGTCTGCTATCTCAAAAATATTTTTCAAAAAATTCCAATAAAAGTGTAGTGAACAGCGTGTAACCCCGGTGTATTAGGGTGAAAGGCCTTGATACAAACGAAAGGAGTGTGATGATATGGATGATAGCAAAATCATAGAGCTTTACATGGAACGTTCCGAACAAGCCATATCTGAAACTTCCAAGAAATACGGAAGATACTGCCACTACATTGCCTACAGCATTCTGCATAACGATGAAGATTCGGAGGAATGTGTCAACGATACATATCTCCGAGCATGGAACTCCATTCCACCTAAACGCCCGAGCAAATTGCAGACGTTTCTTGGAAAAATCACTCGCAATTTATCTTTGAATAAATGGGAAAAGCTCTCTGCTGAAAAGCGTGGTGCGGGACAAACCTCACTAATTCTCGACGAACTATCAGAGTGCATCCCTGCTGAACAAGATGCAGTAAATACTGTTGAGAATATGGTCATCAGAGATGTACTCGACCGTTTCCTTGATGAACTCCCAGCAGAAACAAGAAAAATATTTGTTCGTCGTTATTTTTATATGAGTCCCGTAAAAGAAATTGCAGATGAATATGGCCTTTCTGAAAGCAAAGTGACAGTTACCCTTTTCCGTACAAGAGGTAAACTTAAATCTGTATTGGAGAAAGAAGGTATAACGTTATGAAAAACAAACGTCTTTTAGACATTTTTGGAGAAATTGATGATCGACACATTGCCGAAGCAGCTCCCGTTGCAAAGAAATCTCGAAATAAGCCAATTTGGTTTAGATGGGGTACAATCGCTGCCTGCATGGTCTTAGTCCTGTCCGTTTGCTTCGGTTCCTTTGCGGTTGTTGCTGAAGCAAAGGAATATAAAGCTGCTGTTCAATTCTTTAATGACTATGGTATGTCTACGGAAGGACTTACTCGTGGTGAGATTAAGGAAGTGTATCGTGATATTACAACGAAGTCGTTCACTTATTCTAAGACCGCCGAAGTGATTCGAAACAGTATTTCTTCCGATAATATCGGTGGTTACGAGATTGTTCAAGACAATCCAACACCAGAGGATATTGAAAATCTTTGGAATTATAAAAATTATACCGGTGGTTTTATTGGTGCCACACAAACAGGCGTACACTATAAATACCATTCGGAATACAAAGAAGATGAATCTCTTGGCTTAGAGGTGCACGATAAGAGCTATCTCGAGAAATACGATGGAGATAACTTGCTTTGGAGTGTTTCTATTTCCGATTTTTGGATTGAAGATTATAGCATCGTATCGGATGGTGTAATTGCCTACGGTAGAACCGACACTTGGTCCAGTACTCAAATTTCCCATGCATGGATGGCTAAAATCGACTTAGATGGTAATCTCGTTTGGAAACACATGCTCAATAACGGATTTGACGATGAATACATCGCTTCCGTTTTGGAAAATGCTGATGGCAGCTATGCCGTAATCAGCCGTGGTGATCTGAAATATTTCTGTCTTAGCCAGTATACGGTGGATGGAAAAGAAACCTACTTCCATAAAACCGAAGTAGGTAACTACGGGATTTGGAATGCAGCTCGGTTTGAAGATGGTTACATGGTTCAGCTCGGTAGCTATATGACGAATGAGCACGCAAAAATCGTTAAGGTTGACCGCGAAGGTAATATTACAGAGTCCTTCTCCTATGGCGATGAAGATTCTTACTATTACATTACCGATATGATTGAATATAACGGAAATATCTATTTGTCTGCGTACGCTGTTCCGAGACTTGCTAATGAAGATCAGAGTGCAGGCGGTAGATATGAAATTGCCGGAGTATTGAATTATCTGTTTGATAATAACATCTGGGAAATTTCCAGTGATGAACTGACGCCTATGGTACGGGACAACTACACCGCAATGTTGTTGGTATGTGAGCCTAATGCAGGGAAACCCCAAGAATACTACTCTGTCAACGGGTCTCTTGGTGGAAAGCTTTCTGTGAGTGATACGGGAAATCTACTTTGGGATGTAGAAAGCATTACCTCCACATTCTTCTCTCCCGCAACAAGTTCCTTCACAATTGGCGGCACAAGCTATGTATTCAGATACACTTTTGATACTTCTGGAATGCTGATTAGCCAGGAGAAAACAGGTGAGGTTGTGAATTACAGAAGATAATACAGTTAAAATATGGCTGAAAACACAGCCCGTAGGATTTTGACGTCCTACGGGCTGTTTCCATGTCAGCTATCCAACGGCTTATACTGCGTGACCGCTTTCAGATACTTCTCCGGATCGCCGTTCAGTATCAGATCGGCGTACTCCAACGGCGCATTGTAGATCAGCCAGTCCAACTCTGACCGCTGATACATATTGTCGGCAACCTCGTTCTCCACGGCAATGGTGTCAATGGCAATCATACTGCCGTCGTTGAATTTCAGTTCCACACAAGCGGTATCCATGTTGAACTCACAAGAAATCAAATACGTCATATCCGCCCTCCTTAAATCATGCCGAAGTGCGTCAATGCCTCCTTGATTGCTTTTTCTTTATCTGGCGGGCATTGCGGCTGTTTAGCGTCCTCAGACTTCGGCTTATTGTAGTTCTCACGCTCAATGATACCGCACTTCTGTTTTACCTGTGCGATATACAAGCTGCTGACTTTCAAGCCGCTGTGCTCCAACACATAATCTTTGATTTCTTGGTAGGTGGCTTTCTTTTCCGCATCGGTCAAATCCAGCTCGTCCATATCCAAGTTAATCTCGATATGTTGCTTCGCATTAAGTTTGGACAATAAACATATAGTCTCGACAGTTGTTTCAGTTTCCAAGGGAAGTTCTTTCAC